>Ga0256906_1000824_pt1 | contig 9643 bp, 9 predicted proteins | sample MC6MC0744MT_FD_190186 | JGI IMG/M metagenome (GOLD analysis project Ga0256906, IMG submission 190186) | Metatranscriptome of enriched soil aggregate microbial communities from Iowa State University, Ames, United States - MC6-MC0744-MT... | ecosystem: Environmental > Terrestrial > Soil >... | reverse complement strand
GCTTGGCCTACCGCAGCTCCGTGAAGGAGGCGCACCCGCTTCGGGTTCACAGCCCCTTCCGGTTGCGCCCGCGGCCGGGATCCCGGCCCGCCGCCCGGCTGAGGCTCCCGCCGGGCTCGCCGACCGTTACGGCCGCAGGGCCACGGATATGCGGCTTTCCCTGACGGACAAATGCAACCTGCGGTGTACGTACTGCATGCCGGCCGAGGGCCTGGAGTGGCTGTCCAAGCAGGCAGTCATGACCGGCGAGGAAATCGTGCGGATCGTCGGCATGGGCGTCGACCGGCTGGGTGTGCGCGAACTGCGCCTGACCGGCGGTGAGCCTCTGGTCCGTGCGGACCTCGTCGACATCATTGCCGCCCTGCGCCAGGCACACCCCGATCTCCCCATTTCCATGACCACGAACGGCATTGGGCTGGACCGGAAGGCCGCGGCACTCAAAGCCGCCGGCCTGACCCGCATCAATGTCTCCCTGGACTCGCTACATGAGGAAACCTTCGCCAAACTTACCCGGCGTCCGTTCCTGGACAGGGTGCTCGCCGGGGTGGATGCCGCCTGGGCCGCCGGCCTGGGTCCTGTGAAGCTCAACGCCGTGCTGATGCGCGGCATCAACGACTCCGAGTCGCCGTCCCTGCTCGCCTGGGCGCTGGAGCGCGGCTACGAACTGCGCTTCATCGAGCAGATGCCGCTGGACGCCGACCACGGGTGGACCCGCCGGAACATGATCACCGCGGCCGAGATCCGCGAACTCCTCTCCGCGGACTTCGTGCTGAGCCCGGACCCGCGCGCCCGCGACGGCGCACCGGCGGAACGCTTTGAAGTACGACGCCGGACTGCCGGTTCCGCTGATTCGCCCGGTTCCAATTCACTCGGTTCCGATTCGCTCGGCCCGGTGCTGGGCACCGTGGGGATCATCGCGTCGGTCACCGAGCCGTTCTGTTCGGACTGCCGGCGGACCCGGATCACCGCCGAGGGCAAGATCATGAGCTGCCTCTTCTCCCGCGAGGAATTCGACCTGCTCGGCCTGCTGAGGCAAGGCGCCAGCGACGAGCAGCTCGCCGAACGCTGGCAGGATGCGATGTGGCTGAAGCCCAAAGCCCACGGCATGGACCACGTGGGACTCGACGCCCCGGACTTCGTCCAGCCGGACCGCAGCATGAGCGCCATCGGAGGCTGATCCTTGAACGTACGATACTTCGCTGCCGCACGCTCCGCGGCAGGTGTGGAGGAAGAGCGCTTCGAACTTCCCGCCGGTTCCACGGTGGAGTCGCTCCTTGCCGCTGTGCTCGACGTCGAACGCCCTGTGCCTCCGGCCGGGACGCCGCCGCTGGACAGAATCCTGGCCCGCAGCAGCTTCCTGCTGAACGAGGTCGCCGTCCGGGACCGGACGACCGTCCTGGCAGCCGGCGACGTGGTGGACGTCCTGCCGCCCTTCGCCGGCGGCTGAGCCGGCTGAGCCCGGAGGCCTGGTTCAGGCGCGGTGGCAGATCGAGGTCATGAACGGCTGAAAGTCCTGGGCCTCCCCCAGCCGCAGTTCGGCCGTGTGGGTCAGAACGCCCTGGTCCACGCGGAAGGTATGCCGGGCGGTGCCGCGGTCGCTGCGCCGTTCCACAGTTAGGGTCGAGTCGTGCCACACCCCGCGGGCCGGGGCCGCCGGCGGCCTGCCCATGCTGTCAACGTAGTACCAGAGTGTTTCGTCGTGGTCGGGGTCCACCGTGAACACTCCGTGCCCCTCGAAGTGCGTGCCGTCGGCTTCGGTGTGCCGGTAGGACTGGACGACGGCGAACCCGCCGGCCGCGCGGGTGAAGGTCACCTCCGCGGTGGCCGTGCGGGCCGGGCCCCAGGGCGAGGCAGCCAGTTCGGTGGTTCCCAGCCAGCGCCCGACGAAGATCTCCAGCGCTTCATGCGCTGTGCCCGGTTGCGGCTGGTCCATCATTCCTCCTTGGCCGAAAACTTCAGTAAATTCAGAGCCCGAAGGTTTCCGATTCGTCGAAGGGGCCGACCACCGTCACGGTCCGGGGCGCCGCGGCAAGCTCGCTGGCCAGCTCCTGGACCTGTTCCGCGGTCACGGCCTTGATGAGCCGAAGGGTCTCGTCAATGTCCTGGTATTCACCGGAGACCAGCTCGGCGCGGCCCAGCCGGGACATGCGGGAGCCGGTGTCCTCCAGGGCCAGGACGATCCCGCCGCAGAGCTGCCCCACCGCTTTGCGGAGCTCGTCCTCGGAGATGCCGCCGGCCGCAAGGCTGTCGAGTTCGGCGCCGAGGAGTTCCAGGACCTGGCGGACCTTCGTGGGCGTGCAGCCGGCGTACATGCCGAAGTAGCCGGCATCGGCGTAGGACGACGCAAACGAATACGTGGAGTACACGAGCCCGCGCTTCTCGCGGATCTCCTGAAACAGCCGCGACGACATTCCGCCGCCGAGTACGGCGTTGAGCACGCTCATGACGTAGCGGCGTTCGTCGGTGGCCACGATGGTGGGACAGCCCATGATGATGTTGGCCTGTTCCACCGGGCGGGTGACCACGTGCATCCCCGCGGTGCCGGTGATCTGTGCGCGCGCGGTGGAGCGGCGCTCAACGGGAGCCGCCCCGGGCTCAAGTGACCACCCGGCTGAGTGGAGGGCATCCACCACAAGCCGGCACACGACGTCGTGCTCCAAACCGCCGGCGGCGGTGATCACAAGCTCATCGGGGCGGTAGTAGCGGCGGTAGTGGTCCCAGACGGAGTCCCGCGCCACGGCGCGGATGGCGTCCGGCGTGCCGCCAATGGGGCGCCCCAGCGGATGGGTGCCGAGTACGGCGGCCACGAAGTGTTCATGGGCGACGTCCGTGGGGTCGTCGCTGTCCATGGCGATCTCTTCGAGGATGACGTCCCGCTCCTGCTCCATCTCCGCGGGGTCCAGCACGGCGCCGGTGATCATGTCAGCGATGACGTCGATGGCCATCGGCAGGTCCGTATCCAGCACGCGTGCGAAGTAGCAGGTGCTCTCCTTCGCCGTGGCGGCATTGGATTCGCCGCCCACCTCGTCAAAGGCGGAAGCGATTTCGAGGGCCGTGCGCCGCTTGGTGCCCTTGAACAGCAAATGCTCAAGGAAGTGCGTGGAGCCGTGCTGGCCCGGGGCCTCGTCGCGGGACCCGACACCCACCCAGAATCCGATGGTGGCCGAACGCTGCCCCGGCATGGCCTCAGTCAGGACGCGGACCCCGCCGGGGAGGACCGAGCGGCGGACTTCCGAACCGCCGTCGGCTCCATGGATCAGGGTGTCGCCGGGGTGGTTCTGCTCCAGCGGCAGGGGTACGACAGTCATCAAGGCCTTTCGGGAAGCGGAGCCAAATCTGCCTGCAATCGTACCAGCGGGCCCCGCCGTCGGCGTGGCTCTGACGTGGGCTGTTTGCCGCCGCAAGCGAGGTTTTGGGTGCGGGTTAAACGGGGCGGGGCCGGTGGTACAACCAACGGCCCCGCCCTGATGGGTTGCCGGCAGCATGCAGCTGCCGCAGCCCGGAACTACTCGGAAGCGTCCGAGCCTTCTGCCGAAGCCGAAGCGTGAACGCGGTCGGCGTCGCCGGCGCCTTCCTCTTCAGCAACGACCGGAGAGAGGGACAGCTTTCCACGGTCGTCGATCTTGGTGATCTCGACCTGGATCTTCTGGCCCACGGAGACGACGTCTTCGACGTTGTCCACGCGCTTGCCGCTGGCGAGCTTGCGCAGCTCGGAGATGTGCAGCAGGCCGTCCTTGCCCGGGGTCAGGGAGATGAACGCACCGAACGTGGTGGTCTTGACCACCGTGCCCAGGTAGCGTTCGCCGACCTCGGGAACCTGCGGGTTGGCGATGGCGTTGATCGCGGAGCGGGCGGCATCCGCCGACGGGCCATCCGTGGCGCCGATGTAGACGGTGCCGTCGTCCTCGATGGAGATGTCCGCGCCGGTGTCCTCCTGGATCTGGTTGATCATCTTGCCCTTGGGGCCGATGACCTCGCCGATCTTGTCCACGGGGATCTTGACGGCGATGACGCGCGGAGCGAACTCGGAGAGCTCATCCGGGGTGTCGATCGCCGCGTTGATGACCTCGAGGATGTGGAGGCGGGCTTCGCGTGCCTGCTTCAGTGCTGCTGCCAACACGGACGCCGGGATGCCGTCGAGCTTGGTGTCCAGCTGGATGGCCGTGACGAACTCGGACGTACCGGCAACCTTGAAGTCCATGTCACCGAAGGCATCTTCAGCGCCGAGGATGTCGGTCAGGGCGGCGTAGCGCGTCTGGCCGTCCACCTGGTCGGAGACCAGGCCCATGGCGATGCCGGCAACGGCAGCCTTCAGCGGCACACCGGCGTTGAGCATGGACAGCGTCGAGGCGCAGACCGAGCCCATGGAGGTGGAGCCGTTGGAGCCGAGGGCTTCGGACACCTGGCGGATGGCGTACGGGAACTCCTCGCGGGACGGCAGCACCGGGACGAGCGCGCGCTCGGCCAGGGCACCGTGGCCGATTTCGCGGCGCTTCGGGGAACCGACGCGGCCGGTCTCACCGGTGGAGTACGGCGGGAAGTTGTAGTTGTGCATGTAGCGCTTGCGCGTTACCGGCGACAGCGAGTCGATCTGCTGTTCCATCTTGAGCATGTTCAGCGTGGTGACACCCATGATCTGGGTTTCGCCACGTTCGAAGATGGCGGAACCGTGAACGCGGGGCAGGACCTCGACCTCGGCGGTGAGCTGACGGATGTCCGTCAGGCCGCGGCCGTCGATGCGGACCTGGTCCTTGAGGATGCGCTGGCGGACCACGTGCTTGGTCACGGAGCGGAAGGCTGCGGACAGCTCCTTCTCGCGGCCTTCGAACTGCTCGGCCAGCGAGCCAACAACCTCGTCCTTCAGCTCGTCTGCTGCGTTGTCGCGGTCCTGCTTGTCGGCGATCTGGAAGACAGCGGTGAGCTTCTCGGAGGCGGCAGCCTCGACAGCGGCGTACACGTCGTCCTGGTAGTCCAGGAAGACCGGGAACTCGACGGTGGGCTTGGCGGCGCGGGCGGCCAGGTCCTGCTGGGCTTCGCAGAGTGCCTTGATGAACGGCTTGGCAGCCTCCAGGCCCTCGGAAACGACCTCTTCGGTGGGGGCGGTGGCGCCCTGTTCCTTGATGAGGTTCCAGGAGTTGTCCGTGGCTTCGGCCTCGACCATCATGATGGCGACGTCGTCACCGGCAACGCGGCCGGCAACGACCATGTTGAACACGGAGTTCTCGAGCTGGGAGTGCTTCGGGAAGGCAACCCACTGCGAACCCTGCTCGTCGGCGACGAGGGCAACGCGGACGCCGCCAATGGGGCCGGAGAACGGCAGGCCGGAGAGCTGGGTGGACATCGAGGAGGCGTTGATGGCCACGACGTCGTAGAGCTCGTCCGGGTTGATCGCCAGGACGGTGACGACGATCTGGACCTCGTTGCGCAGGCCCTTGACGAACGCGGGGCGCAGCGGGCGGTCCATCAGGCGGCAGGCCAGGATCGCTTCGGTGGACGGGCGGCCTTCGCGGCGGAAGAACGAGCCCGGGATGCGGCCGGCGGCGTACATGCGCTCTTCGACGTCCACCGTCAGGGGGAAGAAGTCGAAGCCTTCACGCGGGTGCTTGCCGGCGGTGGTGGCGGAGAGCAGCGCGGTGTCTTCGTCGATGTACACCATGGCTGCGCCGGCTGCCTGCTTGGCAAGACGGCCGGTTTCGAAGCGGATTACACGCTTGCCAAAGCGGCCATTGTCAATGACTGCTTCTGAGAACTGGATTTCGGGACCCTCCAAGAGAGTCACCTCCGTTTCCTATGTAACGGAAGTCCAGCCGCATCAACCCAGCCCAGCATCTGTCTACTGGCCCTGCACCCGGTCATCGATCGAGACCCACGGGCCGGCTTCAGTCAGCGAAGCTTCCCGGGGATCACTACCGAGGACCGCGAATGCGTGATGCGGTTGATCCTCCTGTTTAGTTTTATGTACTGACGAGGCGGCCCGTTCCGGGTGGAAAGGGCCGCCTCCAAACCAGACTAGCGGCGCAGGCCGAGACGCTCGATGAGCGAACGGTAGCGGGCGATGTCAGTGTTCTTCAGGTAGGTCAGCATGCGCTTGCGGCGACCAACCATGGCCAGCAGACCGCGCTGGGTGTGGAAGTCGTGCTTGTGCTCCTTCATGTGCTCAGTCAGATCCTTGATCCGCTGAGTCAGAACCGCAATCTGGACCTCCGGCGAACCGGTGTCGCCCTCGGACGTTGCGTATTCCTTGATGATGGACTGCTTTACGGCGGCGTCAAGTGCCACAATAACTCCTAGAGATGTGCCGTGAGGCCCGAGTCAGTAATTCACTGCCGGGGGTGCCGGCGCGGTGTTCCGGGGAACATTCCGCACAAGACAGGATCCAGCAACCACGGACTGCAGCCGGATCCACCGCTTAGTTTACCGGGCGTGTTGCAATTCTGTCGAAACGGCAAAAGGGCTGGTCATGCGTCCGGAAGCAGGTCCCGGATGGCCGCCATGCCGCGGTGGAGTTCGGCAAAGCCGGTGCTCAGCGGCGAAAGTCCGATCCTGATGCCCTGCGGCGCGCGGAAGTCCGGGATGACATCCCTCTCCCAGAGCGCCGCCGTCACCTCACGGAAGGCGGGATGGTCAACGGTGATGTGGCCTCCCCGGCGGTCGGGATCGCGCGGTGTGGCAAGCCTCACCCCGGCCGGGGCGAGCCAGGCATCGTGCAGTTCCAGCGCGTAGGCGGTAAGCTGCCGCGACTTTTCCCGGATGGCTGCCATGCCGGCCGCTTCAATCAGGTCCAGCGTGCCGCGCATGGCGATCATCCCGAAAATGGCTGGCGTGCCACTCAGGAAACCGCGGATGCCGGCTGCCGGTTCGTAGCCCGGGCCCATCTCGAAGGCGTCCTTCCGGCCCATCCATCCCCAGATGGGCTGCGCCAGTCCGGGCAGGTGCCGGGCATTGACGTAGGCGAAGGCGGGCGAGCCCGGGCCGCCGTTCAGGTACTTGTACGTGCAGCCCGCCGCGAAGTCCACGTTCCAGGCATCCAGCTGCAGCTCCACCGACCCGGCGGAATGGCACAGGTCCCAGATCACCAGCCCGCCGGCGTCGTGCACCGCTGCCGTAATGGCCGGCAGGTCCGCAAGATACCCCGAGCGGTAGGCCACATGGCTGAGGAGGACGACGGCGGTGCCCGGCCCCACAGCCTCCCTCACCTGGTCGAGGTGGACACCGGAGGCGGGATCCGCCTCGATCCAGCGCAGGGTCAGGCCCTCCTCCTTGGCGATGCCTTCGACGAGGTACCGGTCTGTGGGAAAGTTGTCCGTGTCCACCACGATCTCTGTCCGCGCCGGATCCCCGACGGCGGCCAGCGCGGCCCGGATCAGCTTGTACAGCACCACCGTGGTGGAGTCGGCGATGATGGTCTGGCCCGCGGCGGCGCCCAGCACTGCACGCCCCAGCTGGTCGCCGATGGCCTGGGGCATCTCCAGCCATTCCTCGTCCCAGCCCCTGATCAGGCGCCCGCCCCAGCCCTCCTGGATAAAGGCGGCAATGTCTCCGGCGGTCCGCTGGAGCGGCCGGCCCAGGGAGTTGCCGTCCAGGTAGGACAGCTCCGTGTCCGCGCCGACGAACAGCTCCCGGTACCGGGCCAGCGGATCTTCGGCGTCGAGGCGTGCGGCCTTTTGCAGCAGGGCGTCGCCTGCCTGCGTGGTCACTGTCCGATCTCCGTGCGCACAGCGAACAGCTCCGGGAAGAACGTCAGCTCAAGCGCCTTTTGCAGGAACGCCGCTCCGGAGGAGCCGCCGGTGCCCGCCTTCATGCCGATGGTGCGCTGCACGGTGCGCAGGTGGCGGAACCGCCACAGCTGGAAGTTGTCCTCCAGGTCGACCAGCTCCTCGCATGCCTCGTAGGCTCCCCAGTTCTGCGCGGCGTGCTCGTAGATGTGCTTGAACAGAGGCACGAGGGCAGGCTCAAACTCATGCGCGCGGGTCACGTCCCTGGTCAGCACCTCCTCGGGAACATCGAAGCCCTGGCGGTGCAGGTAGGCGAGGAATTCGTCGTAGATGCTCGGCGCGTGCAGGACCTCAGTGAGCAGGGCGTGGGCTTCGGGATCGGACTCGAACACGGGAAGCATCTTCCGGTTCTTGTTGCCCAGCACGAACTCGACGGCACGGTACTGGCTGGACTGGAAACCGGACGAGTTGCCCAGGAAACCGCGGAATTCGGCGTACTCGGTGGGTGTCAGTGTGGCCAGGACGGACCACTGCTCGGTGAGGGTCTTCTGGATGTGCTTGACCCGCGCGATGCCCTTCAGGGCCGAACCGAGGTCATCTGAACGCAGCCACTGCGCGGCACTGCGGAGCTCGTGGAGCACCAGCTTCAGCCACAGCTCCGTGGTCTGGTGCTGGATGATGAACAGCAGTTCGTCATGGTGTTCCGGGACGCTGACAGGCTGCTGGGCGCTGAGCAGCGTGGGCAGCTGCAGGTAGGACGCATAACTCATGCGGGTACTGAAATCCCGCACAATCCCCTTGTCCAGTTTCCTGGTGTTCTTCTCTACTGTCACAGCGTCGCCTTCCTTGCCAATACTGTGTGGTGCGGGACTGGTGAAGGACCGCGGGATGCAGGGGCTAGCGCTTGAGCAGGATGTCGTGCGTCTGCAGGACGTCCTGGCGCATCTGCTCCACGAGGGCTTCTGGCCCACGGTACGCCACCATGCCCCGGAGCCTGGCCACGAACTCGACGACTACTGTCTGGCCGTAGAGATCGAAGTCCTCGATGCGCTCTTCGGGCCTGTCGATGACGTGCGCCTCCACTTGGCGGCTCACGCCGTCGAACGTGGGGTTGGAGCCAACAGAGATGGCCGCCGGCCAGCGGGTCCCTGCTTGGTCCACGAGCCAGCCCGCGTAGATGCCGTCCGCCGGAATCAGGCCGCTCGCATCACTGGAAAGGTTGGCGGTGGGAAAACCGAGGTCGCGGCCGCGCGCAGCCCCGTGGACCACCTCGCCCCGCATCCGGTGGGCGCGGCCCAGGACCGCGCCGGCCGTCCCGACGTCTCCCTCCCGGAGCGCTTCGCGCACCCAGGTGGAGGAGCAGCGGCGGTCCGTTCCGCCGTCGTCATGGAGCGGAAAGCCCTCGGAGCCGAACTCGCTGATGATGAGGACCTCAAAGCCGAACTTCTCCCCCAGCTCCTGCATGGTGTTCAGGTCGCCGGAATTCCCCTTGCCGAACCGCGTGTCGTGGCCGATCACCACGTGGCTGGCGTGGAGGCTGTCCACCAGGACCGAGCCGACGAACTCTTCCGGGGTGAGGCTGGCGAGCTCCAGGGAGTACTTCATGACCAGAATGGCGTCCAGTCCGAGCTCGCCGAGCGCCTGGAGTTTGTCCTCCAGGCCCATGATCAGTTCGGGGGCGCTTTCCGGCCGATGGACCAGGGCCGGATGGGGATCGAACGTCACGGCAACCGACTTGGCGTTGTTCAGCCGCGCGGTCCTGATGAGCTGGGACAGCACCTGCTGGTGGCCGCGGTGGACGCCGTCGAAATTGCCGATAGTGACAACGGAAGGACCAAAGTCTTCGGGGACCTCGGTCGGATCGTTCCAGATGTGGACCATCAACCTCGCCTTTTACTGCCTGACAGAACTTGCTTCCGGCGCGCCAG
>Ga0256906_1000822_pt1 | contig 9654 bp, 5 predicted proteins | sample MC6MC0744MT_FD_190186 | JGI IMG/M metagenome (GOLD analysis project Ga0256906, IMG submission 190186) | Metatranscriptome of enriched soil aggregate microbial communities from Iowa State University, Ames, United States - MC6-MC0744-MT... | ecosystem: Environmental > Terrestrial > Soil >... | reverse complement strand
TTGAAATGATAATTTGTTGTGAAAACTCTTCACTTTCAAAAGTTTGTGCGGAATTCCATTTTGAGCCTTGAGTTTGAGTGTTAGATTGGGTATTATTATCAGATTCAGAGATTAATTGTGGTTTAAAACGTTCAGCTTCTTCACCTTTTGTGGTCGTACGGCCATGATAATATGATGAATTGATTGGTTTTGCAGTGCTTTTTTGTTCATCGCTCATTTTGGTTTCAAAATGCAAAATTTGGGAAAAGAAATAATTAACTCAAAATTTGTAAAGTTGTTGTGTTTGAATGTAAGGTTGAGCGAAATGCGAATCAAGCTAGAGATGGTTATATTTTAGATAAGCGATGGAGGGGCGGGAACGGACAGGTTGAAATGAGAAATGATGGTGTTTTGGAGGCAAAAAAAGGGAAAAAGAAAAAAAAGTAAAAAAGGTAAAAAAATCTTCACAAAAAATGCAAAAAATGAACCTTTAGTCGTATACCGGTAGTTGTATTGATGTACGACGGGTATCAAATAGCTATCCACAGTCTGACACCAATTTTGTGGGTGACTTTGATCAAGACAATCATCTTGGAGAGATATTACAATAATTGCGTTTTTGGGGAAAAAAAGAATTTTTTCAACAAAAAAAAAGTTTAAAAAAAGAATTTTTTTTGTTTCGCTTGGATACTGATGATCTACGCTCGGTTTGAATGCGTAGTACATTGTAAACGATTTCAATCGCGATGATGATTGCTTTGTATAGATGGGTAGATCTATCTGACCAATGTTTGATTTTGTGTATTTTTTCGGCCCTTTTATTTATTTTATTTTTTTTCGGCAATTGAAAAATGAAAAAAACGAAAAAAAAAAAAGAATTTGATCCCAGCCAATCGCCCCACTTCTGCAATATTCATCTACTCTCCTCCCATAATACCCAATAAAATTGTATTTTCTCTCGTCTCTTATTCAATAATCGCTCTTCACTTTGAATATCCCCCCCAAAACAAATCAAAATTTGGTTATTATGTTATTCATCGCCCCTTTCCGACTCTATTATTTTTCAAGCAGTACTTATCAATCTAATCTATTCGAATAATTTACATTTAGGAACTGTATAACTCGTACAATGAGTTTAAATAAAAAAATGTCATTTTTAACATTTTTTTCCGCCCTTTTTTTTCTCCTAACAAGTTTAAATTTAGCTACAGCCCAGAGATCTTTGAATATTACAGTTACACCACTTGAGAACATTATTACTACCCGTGCTGATATCGCCTTCCTCAGTTATGCTGTAACTTTTCGAAAATTTTCAGATCTGTATACCCCATTCGAATTTGATTTGGCTCTCTCACCATGTCATATTACTAAAAGCCATCATTCAGATCCTACTACTATTCCCGGTGTTGTATTATCACTACATCCTGATTGGAACCCAAAATCAAAATCTGGCCCGATATTTGCAAAACAAACGCCAAACCATCATATTATCCCATTGATTTACTCAGTAAATTCTACAAACACTTGGCTTTCAACCCCAACACTTCAAATTAATAATGGTTTTGGGGAATTATTTAAAAGTGATAGAAGATTTGATTTGGGGGAAAGTAATACAGTTTTTTTTACTGTGACTATTCCATTAAATTCAATTTTTGTCACAAGTTGGCCTGTTAAGGCCGATATAAAGCTTTCTTTTAAAAATAAGAATGGGGATCAATCTGTTATTAATGTTGGTAATGTTGAAATTCGTAATGTTGAAATTAATAATATTGAGCAAAATATTGTTAATAATGAAAGTTCTGATGGGAATAATAATAATCTTGAACAAGATTTTGAACAAATTATCGATGAATTAATTCAAAATGAACAAAAAAATAACACAAATGTTAATTTTGATGATAATTTTGATATATTCCCACACCCTCTTCCACATTCCTCCATTTCCTCTCCTCTTATCTCTTCTTCAGATCAATCACCTGTATACTCCTTCTCGAATCAAGATGATAAGATTACACATTCTGCTTCAATCAGCCCACTTGACCCAGTATTTACTGGTTATCGCCCATTATCCCTTTTTGGTTCTCAATACAAGATCAAGTTTTCATTTAATCGTATCTTGTATGATCGTGATGCCAAAGTCCAGATCGATATTTATTCAGGTTATTTTTCAACTTTGGCACTTTTTGAAACAGATTATTACGCGAACTGTGAAGGTGTTAAATATTATGAATTTTGTGAAACACGTCAAGAATGGGATTCTCATAGTCAAAGATATATTGATAGACGTTATTGTGAACAACGTCGTAAAGTTGATACAGCATGGAAATTTAACGTTTTTTATACCTCCCCATTCCATTGGTCAATATCAGGGTCTCGTTCAGATTATTCATTTGATAAAACTACAACATTATTTGAATGTAATGGTGTATTTAAAACGACTGATCCTATTATTATTGATTGGAGATTACCAGAAGCAGAAAAATTAAATTTTTCGACATTTTATATTAACCCATTTGCAATCCCAAATCGCCCTGTACCAGATTTTGACACTGCTGAATCTATTAAAGATATTTTAAATACTGATTGGACTAAAATGCGTAAGGAAACGCATACAAAAGCTATGTTTTCTTCTTCACGTTCATATAAAATGACTACATTACTATCACCACAGACATTATTAGCATTTAATGAAGAAAAAGATGATTTTTATACTCAAGCAGAAGTTAATTCCCATGCACTTGCGATTGGTTTATCAATTATGTTCTTTTTCGTTCTTTCTGCGATTATCTTTGTTGTAGTTAGTATGTGGAGGAATCGTACGTCTACAACCTATCATGCAGTAGGCCCATCACCAACACCAGTTGTTTTCATCACACCTCATACTCCAGCCCCTGTTGGACCAGGTAATCCTTATAACGCTCCAGCACCACAGTATACACAGGGACCATTGTATCAGCAAGGACCTCAATACGGTAATGGGAATCCTTATACTCAAAACCAATATGGGCAAACTCATGAAACTTACGGTTATCAACCTCCCCAAGTTGTCGGAAAGTCTATTCATTAACCGAATTCGAGTTTTATTTGAATTAATGTCTTTGTATGATTAAAAAGCTCGAATAATGATCAGTCTTTATGTCAATCGTATCGAATCATCATGTAAATTCAGTTTTTTAATCATTTATTGCCTCATGCCATTCTTAGAATCCAACTTCAATTCTCAGCACAGGATTATTGCCGCCATTACCCCTCCCGTCTCGCCACCCCCACCAATCCTCATCAATTCATCAACCCAACCCCCACCTGGATGTCCTCAAGGTGATGATTCAGGTGAAGCTCAACATGTATCAAAAAGACAGCGCACGACAACCCCGAGCGGCGATGGGCAAGAGGAGGTTAAATTAGGTCAAACGTTCGGTGGACATCAAGGCCAAGCATAAATGCGAATTGTAACACTATTATCAACTCAGAAACCGAGCCTTAATCATTTTATTGACATTATTTTTGGGAAATTTTTGGCCACAATAAATTCCCAACATGCTTTGCTTCTCTCTATTTTCTTATTATTTTGTTATACCCCCTGATAACCTCACTGTCCTATTCTACTTTTTGTTCAATTACAATCACTTTATACCTTTTTGAAGCAAACAATGAATAAATTTATTTTTGATTTTCATTGTTAAAGACAAGGCATGACATCATTTATATTTAATTCGAGAGATAATCCTCAACCAAATACGTGCTTTTGGAGATAGAAACAGGAACAATATGAAAAAAGTCATGGGTTTGGGAAACTTTTTAATCTTTTTTACACTTTGCTGGATAATGATCAACGATGATTTGTGACATTGCAGCGATCAGATTGAACATGAAGTCGATATCGCAACTTTCATTAGGCCCGTGGGCTGCAGAGCCGGGACCCAGAAGCCCTGAGACTGCGAACTGAGCATTAGGGAATGCATCTTGCATCAAAGATAAAAAAGGAATGGAACCACCACAAGATTCATAAGCTGGGTCCTTACCCCACAATTTATTCGAAGCGAGTTTGAATGAATCTAATAAGTATTGTTCAAACGGTGGGGAGTAAAAACCTTTTGCGAATTTATCAGCCTTGAAGGTAATTTTTGCACCATACGGTGGGTCTTCTTCGATAATTTTTTTTAATGCATTACGTGCATCTTCCGCGGTTGCAGTTGGCGGTAAACGGAATGATAAGTTAATAGAAGTCTTTGGGCGTAAAACATTACCAGCAGCTTGCAAAGATGGGATATCACCAATCCCGGTATAACATAAAGTTGGTCTCCATGCGCGGTTAAGATAAAGTTCTAAAAGGTTATCAGAAACTGGTTTTGCACCTTCAATAAATGGATACGCTTCAACAATTTCTTGACCTAAGATTTCAACAGTATCCTTCGCAAATTGCATTTGATCTTCTGGGATTTCAACGTATAATTCTTTAACTAAGATTTCACCAGTTTTGGAATCTTCAATACGATCTAAAATTGAACGTAAAATACGGAAGGTAGATGGGATAACACCAGAACCCATACCAGAGTGAACGCCCCCAGTAGAAATTTGGATAGAAAGAACACCAGCAACCATACCACGTAAAGAAGTGGTCATCCATAAACGTTCATAATCGCCACAGCCAGAATCTAAACAAATGACAAGATCTGGGGAACCAATCTCATCCTTTAATAAATCGAGATAAAATGGGAGATCAAAGGAGCCAGATTCCTCACACATTTCAATTAAACCAACAACGCGGCCATGTGGGAAACCTTGGGCTTGAACAGCACGAATAGAGGTTAAAGTTGCGTAAACACCATAGGAGTCATCAGCAGTACCACGGCCATATAATTTACGAGCCTTTCTACCATTTTTATCAACTTCTTCACGCATGACTGGGATATAAGGGTCTAAACCATCCGACCATGGGAGCATTGGTGGTTGCTTATCAAGGTGGGAATATGCAAGAATGGAATTAGTACAACCTTCTTCAGTTGGAGCAATATCGATAAAAAGTAACGGAGTACGGCCCTTTTCGGTGAGGACGCGATATTTCATACCCTTAATTTCTTGTGCATCGATCCATTTTAGAACAACATCTAATGCCTTTTCTTGGAGACCGTTAGTGAGACATTCTGGGTCAAAAAGAGGGGATTGGTTTGGGATTTTGCAGAATTCAAAGAGGGAGTCTTTGATGTCAGCATCCCATGCGTTGCTATTTGGATGGTTAATGTGTGGGAGTTTGGGGTGGGGGGAATTGGGATACGATTAACAATGAGAATGAGGAGAGGGGGAAAACGGGGAAATAAATAACAAAGAAGGAAAATTAAAAAAAAAAGGGGGACAAGCGAATGGAGCAAAACATACACAACAAGATCAAGGGCCTTATCAAGATCGAAAGACATTGAGGACTTCTAAAAACGTTGGGGGGTAAGTGTGGGGGAGGAATATAAAAACGGATTTGAGTGAGAAAGGAAAAAACAAAATTCGTCCCAATTGGGTTCTTAGTTCGGGAGTATTTCAGTATAAGTTCAGGGTGTGGATAGAATTGTCAAGAAATAGATATATATGATGTTATTATTCAAAATTGAAACGAATTATAGCCCCAGAGAAGGGAAAAATTCGTTTTTTGTGTGTTTTTTTATTCATTTTTCCATATTTCAAGCCACTCATCACATTTTCAGGAGGTGGCATACAACCTGTTGATTGTTTATATATCCAAACAGTTCTAGATGGAGCATTGGTAAAGAAGGCATCCATGGGATAGATTTAAGAAAGTTCACAGAATTTTGCAACGCCAAATGAACATAAATAGTGATGGTTTTTCAGAAGATGAACGGGTTAGGGAGAAGAAAATATGAATTACTGATTCATGATATGGTAATACGCGGTACGTTTGAAGATATAAAGGAGTTTGAAAAATAACCGAAAAAAACCAAAAAACTAAAAAACCAAAAAAAGAAAAAACCAAAAAAAGAAAAAAATAATCATCCCAAAAAAAAAAAATCCCACTTCACCGAAAACCTTTAATTCGGAATTCCCATCAATAAACACTCTCCAAATAGGTTACCCCGGCCATTAAGTCTCATTTTATCAAATATATCCCTTCTCCATACTTGACATCTTGCCAACAAACCCAATTTCGACATTTTTGAGCGCAGGGGAAATTAAGTTCCTGATGTCAGCCATTATTTCAGCTTTTTTGGTCATTTCATTCGAGCACTTTCAAATGTAACCGTTTCGCCAGTGTGTATTATATGTTTTATCGACGGTTTATATTATAACATTCTCAAACTCTTCGCTCTTGGCATCGAATTCAATGTATTGCGAAAACCCACTTTTTTCCGCACAACTTTTTTTTTCATTTTTTTTCTTGCTGATTCATCACACTTCTTCATTTTGCTCCTTATATTTCCCCTTTCAACCCCAATCCAAATGGATCCCCACCTTAGTGCTAATTAACACTTACCATACCAATACCCAACCCATTCACCTCAATACTCATCTTAATTTCGATTTGCTCGAAGTTCATTTCAGAATAACATTAAAACCCATAAACCCCACACACTTCACATATACTCAATTAAAATCTCAATTAATATCATTAACCATGTCAGCTCAGTCGCCTTCCCAAACTGAACTTGGTGAATATGTCACCCCATCAAATGCTGCACTTCCGAACGAATTTTATTCTTCTTTTAACATTTCCACTCTTCATGTCCAAATTAACAACGCGAGTGCTGATAATTCATCCTCACATATCCCAGAACGCCCAATGAGTCCATCTTCAATTTCATTATTTGATGACCTCCATGTTGATCATAATTTGGCAAATAATATTGACCTAATGTATGAAGTGTTATATCAAGCTTCAAAACATGTCCCAAGTTGGAAAACAATCCCATTTGAAGTCTTTTGTAATATTGTTGAAATTAAACCATTATTAGGCGGTTTTTCAAACTTTTTAGTTTCAATTGAACTCCGTGAGGAATATCTTACTGATCCATACCTTCAATCTCAACGTCCGGAAACTTTAAAGACTATTATTGCCAATATCGACGCCGCAATTAAAAATAATGATAATGTTAATGTTCCCGTTCTTGATAACCCAAATTTACTCCGTCCTCTTAGCCAAACTGGTGTGGTGACCCCATCCACCCCAACTAGTATTAAACCTATTGATCAAAATACTGTTGATATTATTACTTCATCGATTGCTGCAACGAGTGTTGTTGATTTGGAAACTCAAACTTCAGAAGTACCGGTAATTATTGCGGTTTCTTCTTTGGGACTTCAGGATGATTTAACCCATTTAGATATTGAACACGGTGAATATATCTATGTTAAACCAGCAATTACCAAAGTCGCTTGTCGAATCTATGGTACTTCTGAATTTACAAATCGTTCTTGTGAATTAGGTTTAGCTAAAGCCGCATCTGATAAAGAAATTTCAGAATTTGTTTATTGTTCATGGCGTCATGGCCGTATTACATCATTTTTAGATGGTTCATCTCTTGGTTCAACGAAATGGTTTGATCCAATCTTATCTTCAATTTGTGGTTACATTCAGGGCAATTTACATGCTCAGAACTTCCAAGATTGCTTCAAAGGGACATCTTTACAACCACCATCGACTGAACATCCACATTTACATAGCATGTTAAAGAATTGGTGTAAGAAATCATTAAATACTAAACTTTATCGCTCAATCAATCATCATGAAGGTTCCCGAGTTAGTTCCGTTTTTGATATGTTTACTGCCGATGATAATTCATTATATGTTATTAATAGACCATCATGTGCGGTTAAAACTCGTTCAATTCGTTGTGATTCATTGATCCTTCCGCTGCCAACAATTTTGGAACCATTTTTGATCCCATTATTAAACGCATATCAAGTTGACACCCCAGAAACTGAACCAATTGAAAGTAGTTATTTTAATTTCCCACACCGTTCTCAACGTACAACAAAATTAGAACATTTTGATTGCGTTAAAACTGGTTTAATCACTCTTGAAGATAAATTAACACCAAAACAACTCCTTGAAGGTGAAATTGCGGAATTATATACAACAACTGATTCACATGGTCAAAAGGTTGAAATATCAAACTATACTATACCATTACCGCCATCACGTGTCTTAACTATTGAAGAAAGTGAATTAATTACTGAATATTTGGATCTCCCACGTATGATGGAAGAAATTAAATGGTTCATTGAACAATGTCATCTATTTCCAGTTGTTACTTCACATAATGATTACCACTCCGGTAATGTTTTATTATTAAACTCTCTCTTACAGACCCAATATAATGAATCCACGACATATAATCAGGCTGGTCATGTTATTTCCGCATCCGTTAAATCTCTTTCTGGGGATTCAACCGCAACAATTCACCCAGAACAAGATATCAATGTTATTAATCCTGAAGTTCAATTGGCTGGTCACCCATTAACATTACCAAATTCCACTTTGGATTGGATCAAGGTTATTGATTTTGAATATGGTGGTCTTAACTATCGCGGTTATGATACTGCAAATTCATCAAATGAATCTTGGATTGTTTATGATGGATCACATCCTGGTTTTACGTTGGATATCCCAGCGTGGGTTTCTACTGCATTTTTGGGAAAATATGATAAAAATGTTGTCAATATTGACCCAACTCAACACGAGGATTGTAAAGATGACAAATATACTTGCTTTGATCATTGTTATATCCCAACTATTTACCCACAAGATAAACTTGACGATATTGTCAAAGTTTGGAATCAAAAAGAAGATGCTCAAATTGGTAAAAATATTCAACATATTCTTCTTGGTAAATATGCGTCAAAAAAATACTCTCTCGATGAAAACGCTCCCGCTCCAACATTCCGCCCACGTGAAGTCATGTGGGTTGAAGCTTGCCTTACTGGTTTCTATCATGCTACTCGTTCCCAACATTACAAAAACTGCCCCGAACCTGAAACCACTCCAATTTATCCCTTTCAAACAACATCCCCACCACAAAAAGGTTTTGATGATAAATATCAACTACCGGCAACTTTAGAAGAATGGTTAGAAGATCAAGTACCGAAATTATTATACGAAACGATGATTTTACAATTAGCTTCAATGTTAGCATGGTCTGCTTGGGGTGTCATCTTTACTCAAGCCAGTGTGGGTGAGGGTTTTGGGTATTTAGAACATGCCTTGGCGAGAATGGTTGCATATGTTGCAAAGAAGGAATTAATGATTCAATTAGGCCTTCTAAAATCCCCATATAAAAAATAATCATACAGTATTTGTTATTCTCACCATATTTCTTTCTGTTAACGCCGAATATTCATCAGAATAAATCATATCATTTAACTTCATTCCCCGCTTTCTGTGTACCTCTTGCCCCATAGTATTTAATTCTACACTAGATTACCCGCCCATTTCCCTACTTTGATTCCCTTTTGTGTTATTCATTCGCCTCAGGCAATAAATATCCCAAAGCCCAGTCGTATTTAATGAGCAGATGCAAAAACAGTTTTTTGTAGAACAATAATAAACTGCTTCTTTATGGCGTAATTATTTGTCTTTTGTGGATAAACGCTCAAATTGATTGTGTATGGAGGCTTAATTAACAAAATGGTTGAGTGGAGGAAGAATCTGATATTTGTTTTTTTTTTTTTTTT
>Ga0256906_1000821_pt1 | contig 9663 bp, 13 predicted proteins | sample MC6MC0744MT_FD_190186 | JGI IMG/M metagenome (GOLD analysis project Ga0256906, IMG submission 190186) | Metatranscriptome of enriched soil aggregate microbial communities from Iowa State University, Ames, United States - MC6-MC0744-MT... | ecosystem: Environmental > Terrestrial > Soil >... | reverse complement strand
CCGCGTTAACAGCGACCTTTATAATGTATCACAGCTGACTACCTCTTGGCAACAGTTTTTTTCAAAAACTTTTTTGCCGTTATTTCGAAGCTTGTCCGCTCGTCCCCTCTAAAAGCGGGGCGAAAGCTAATTTACCACAATTTAATAGCGCTGGTCAAGCTCTAGATTCGATTTTTTTCAAGATTTATGAGTTTGCTGCTTTAACCCTAGCGCATAACGCGATAATTCCCTTGGCGGAGCAATGCGCGCGTACATGCGGAAGATGATTTTGTACCGCCTTGTAATCGCATCTTTTACAGGTCCGTCTAACCGACGATCGCTCATATCGAGCAGCATCTCGTCCATTTCCTTGCGAAGCAAGTAATCGAACTCCTTGCATTCCTTATCCGTAAACATCATACCGAGCATAGAACGGAATCATCCTCCCGTAATTAGAAGGCCGGAGCCTTCGCCCGACAGGTCGCGGGCAAACTCCGGCGCGTTCTACTGTTATGCTCCTTTTCTGCCAACTTTATGACATCGATCTGGGGAAATCGCCCAACTTAACTTCAAGGCTTCATTAGCCAGAAAGTAACCGTACTCTCCACAACGGCGCCAAGCAGCAGCAAAACGACGACAACGATTATAGCAGGTAACGCTCCCGTAGCCGTTCGGACGAACGGCTGCCAAGGTTCTTTTTTACCGAATGCCGAACCGAACACGCCCCTGATCAACGTCATACCAAATCTTATTCCGAACGCGCAAGCGAGGAATACGGCTGGCAGCTCCAAAATACCGTGAGGCAGCAAGCCTTTGACGATCAACATGAACATGTTCTCTCCGCTTTCCGAGAATTCCGACAACAAGTAGCCGAGAACCATCCCGTTGGCCACCAGCGTGTAGATCGGCATAATCCCCGCAATAATGCCCATCCCCATCGCCATCAACGAAGCAAAAATGTTATTCGCGGTGATCAGAAGAAACGCCATTATCTCAGGTGTGTCGGAGTTTTTGATCGAGTTCGAAAGGGTAGCGATTCCTTGGAGCTGGCTTTCCAGATATTCCGTAGGCGCGTTCGGCGTCCCCCCAATGACCATTCCGGCAAAAAACAAAATAACCGCAAAAATAAAATACGGGCGCGTTTCTCTCCATGAGAGCAGCAAGCCTTGACGCGTAAACATTAGCTTTATCCCCCAATCGAACGACTGATGTGAGCTTCAACTCTATTCGAATATCTCTATGGGCCAAGCATACATTGATAGTATCCAAGTTCTACGGCCAGTCCCGTCTTAGGCGCAACGAAGCCGTCGAACCATCTTAACCTCCGGAAAGGAGCCGATCGAATCCATGAATCACTTTTTCGTATTTAACGGGCGGCGCATTAAAAAGGCATTTTTTCTTACTATGGCGGCCATGCTATCCGTAGCCGTGATCTGGGTCGAAAAAAACAACCTGAGTGTCTTTGCTCCGCATCCTCCCTCCGCCGTATACAACGTGCCGACGGACCGCAAGGTGATTGCGCTTACGTTCGACATTAGCTGGGGAGAAAAACGAGCCGAACCGATCCTGGAAGTCTTGAAAGCCAAAAACGTGGAAAACGTCACCTTTTTCTTGTCTGCGCCTTGGAGCAAAGCGCACCCCGATCTCGTCAAAAAAAATCGCGGATGCCGGTTACGAAATCGGCAGCCACGGTCACAAGCACGACAACTACAGTCAATACAGCGAAGAGGAAATCCGCAGGCAGATCACGATTGCGGACGGCATTCTAAGGGATATGACCGGCAAATCCCCGTCGTTGATCCGATTGCCCAACGGGGATTTCGACAAGCGCGTGCTCCGCATCGCGGACGAGCTTAACTACAAGGTCGTTCAATGGGATACGGATTCTCTCGATTGGAAAAATCCCGGAGTGGATACGATCGTAAACCGAGTCGTCGAGAAGGCGCACGAGGGCGACATCGTCCTGCTGCATGCCAGCGATTCCAGCAAGCAGACGCATCAGGCGCTTCCCGAAATCATCGATCAGCTTCGCGCCAAAGGTTACGAATTTGTTACGGTATCCCAATTGATCAACCAGACAGAGACCAAAAGCAAAGTCGTGCAGGATCGTTCCGCATGGAACGAGCTGGCCTCTCCTTACTTTATTTAGCTAAGGCGGCAGCCGCTCCGGCTCCGGACGGCTGTCCCAATATTTTATGCAATTGCATGATTTGATACCCGTTGCAGATAAATAGCGGGATCAGCTGGTACAGCAGGGAAGAGATGTCCCCCGTTCTGAAAGCGGGGATGGACTCCAGCACCGTGATGGCGACCATGAAGAAAATCGTCGGAATCCAGGCTCCTGCCGCCGTCTGGCTGACTTTAAACCACGCAACCAGCACCGAACCGACCAGCAGCGCGAGCGGAACGACCAGGAACGTCAAGCTTGGAAAATTCGTGTCGTAAGTCCAATAACCGATTTCAATCAGCACGAACAGAGCGACAAAGCCTTGAATGGCCACCCAGTAATAAGGCCGTTTGAAAATGCTGCGAGCGATATAATTCAACATCATATACGCGAAAAAGCCCATATGCGCAAAAGCGCCGAAAGTCATTCCGATCAAAGCCATCATTAACACGTAGGACAACCATCCGCTTGCCTCTACGTTGCGAAAATCAGGATTGAACAGCTGAATGCATACGCTCCCGACCACAGTTACAATAGCGCCGATCACAATCGTCATACCGAATAATTTCATCCATTTTCGTAAGCTCAAGTTAAGGAAACCTCCTCCGAATGTTCAACCTTCATTTTACCATGAACAAGCTAAAAAGCCATGAACAACTCCTTATATTCACAAGGTTGTCGAAGCATACTACAGCCATAACCCTATGAAGGGAATGGTCGGTATGCGATATCGCTTGCGATGGTTAGGATGTCTGCTGGGCGCCTCCCTCTTAGTGACGTCCTGCGGGCAGGAGTCCGGAGGCGGGGGCGGGGGTCAAGTCAGTTATAAAGAAGTCAAATCGATGGTCGTCGACATCCTCGGTTCCGAGGAAGGTCAGAAAGCAATGGAAAAGGCGTCTAACGCCCAGTACGGAGAAAGCACGCTGCAAATGAAGAGCATGACGCCTTCGGATCAGGTCCAGGTCCGACTCGCCGTTAAAGACGTCCTGACTGCACCGGAATATTCCACCGTATTGGAAGGCATTATGCGCGATCCCAAATTCGCAGGAGAGTTTGCCAAAGCCGTCAGCAAAGACAACAAACAAATTCATAAAGATCTTATGAAGGATCCGGCTTATCAGCATGAACTCGTCGACATGTTTAAAACACCGGAAATGACGAAAGTTTTGACCGATTCGATGAAAAACCCCGACGTCCGCAAAGTAATTATGAGCTCGGTCACCGAACAAATGCAGAATCCGCTGTTTAAGCTGGAAATTATTAAGCTTCTGCAAAGCGTCGTAAAGGAAGAACTGACTCCGAAGACTCAGAAAAAAGAGGAGAAAAAGGATCAGAGCGGCGGTGCGGAAGAAAGCGGAGAAGGAGAAGGCGGAAGCGGAGATTCGGAAAGCGGCGGCGGTGAATAAAGTTAGACAACGTGGGGCTGTTTCCCGCGGCGGCAATATGCCCGCTGCAGGAAACAGCCCCTTTGCTTCATTATTTGGCGCAGCGGTCGATGATCGTCTGCGCCAGAGCTAGATATTCGCGCCCGATCTCCGAGTCGGCCTTGTACACCGACGGAGAGAAATCCGGTTCAGCCGGATGATTGTCGGGAGCTCCGAGCGGAAATTGCGCCAGCAGATCGGTGCCGAGCGTCTCGGCCAGCTTGCCGCCGCCCCCTCTGCCGAATACATATTCCCTTTCGCCCGTCGCTTTGCTCTCGAAGTAGGACATGTTCTCGACGACTCCGATAATCTCGTGATTCGTCTTGATGGCCATCGCTCCGGCCCGAGCCGCAACGAAGGCGGCGGTCGCATGAGGCGTCGTCACGATGATTTCTTTGCTTTGCGGAATCATCTGGTGAACGTCAAGCGCCACATCTCCCGTTCCCGGCGGCAAATCGAGCAGCAGGTAATCCAGCTCTCCCCAATCGATCTCGGCGAAGAAATTGCGCAGCATCTTACCAAGCATCGGTCCGCGCCAGACGATCGGACTATTGTCTTCGACGAAGAAGCCCATCGAGATGACCTTCACCCCAAAGCGTTCGATCGGCTGAATTTTGTTGCCGACCTGCACCGGACGCTCCTCAATGCCCATCATATCCGGCACGCTGAATCCGTAGATGTCGCTATCGATCAAGCCTACTCGCTTGCCTTGGCGCGCCAGGGCGACAGCCAGATTTACCGTCACCGTAGACTTGCCGACGCCGCCTTTGCCGCTGGCGATGGCAATGAACTCGACGCCGCTCTCCGGATGAAGAATCGTATGCTGCTCCAGACCGGCGCCATGCCCTTTAATCGGCGCTTCCTGAGCCTTGGCGGACGACTTGGACGCCGCGCTCTCCCGGCCCGCTCCCGCCTCCGACAGCTCAAGCTCCGTCATCTCGCGGACTCGAATATGAGGCGTGCCTTCGACTACGCTTGAGAGTGCCTTAACGACGTCCTGCTCCACGGCGGATGCCTGTCCCATGCTGTCCGGATGCAGCACGACGGTCAGCGAGACGGCCGACTCCCGAATCATTATATCTCGAACGAGCCCCAATTCGGTCAGGCTTCGTTTAAGCGCGGGCTCAAGCACGGGCTGCAGAGCTTCCAATACCTTTTCTTTGGTGACCACAAGTCGACCCCCATTACTTAATAGTGCGTGCCTTTACAATAGCCATTATAACACAGGCTCTTTCGATTCACCGGATTGAGGCGGAGATTCCGGCTGTTCGGACGCAAATTTCAGAATTCCGCGATAAATGGACGCCGCCACCTTCCTCTGATACTCTTCGTCCGCGAGCAAGCTAGCCTCCTCCGGGTGCGACAGAAATCCGACTTCGACGAGCGCGGTCGGCATTTTGAGCGCCTTAAGCAAGTAGACGGTGTCCGCCTGCTTGGCAATCCGCTGCGTGTTGCCCAGCACGTTCCTCAGCTCGGTCTGGATATCTGCGGCCAGACGCTTGCCTTCCGCGTTATTCGCCGCATAGAACGTCTGAGCTCCAGACCATCTGGGTGACGGGATGCTGTTCATATGGATGCTTACGGCCAGATCGACCTGTCGCTTGCTGACCTGCTCGGCTCTGCGCAGCAAATCCTCGGTCTTGCGGCGGGTATAGCTCTTCGTACCGGGCTGCGCCAGATCGTAATCGCCTTCCCGAGTCAGAATTACAAGAGCTCCGGCTTGCTGCAGATAGTCCCGCAAATACAGCACGACAGCCAGGTTCAAATCCTTCTCGATCACCCCGTCTCGGCTGACCGCGCCTCCGTCGGCTCCTCCATGCCCGGCATCTAGCGCAATGACTTTGCCGGACAACGGCAGCGTCCAATGCGTCCACGTCCGCGCCGACGGAATTTCGCTCAGAAACAAAGCCGCGGTCAGAGCGATCAGGCATACGACGATCCCAAGGCGCAGCAGAGCCTGCCTCGTCACCCATACCACCAGATGTTTACGTCTCTTCAGCGTGTGAAGCCATGATTTGCGTTGTCCGTTTAACAAAATAAATCCACCTCGTCCCGGGAAAACTCCCTACATTTTATGGGACAAGGTGGATTTTTATGAGTTATATCGAGTAAGATTTGCTCGCTTCAGCCATGCCTTCGATGAGAATTGCTGCCACTTCGGGACGCGAGAACTCTGGAGGCGGGCAAATTCCGTCGCGCAGCAAGGCGCGGACCTTAGTGCCTGACAAAGTCAGATGGTCTTCTTTGCCATGCGGACAGGTTTTGCTGGATGCCATATTGCCGCATTTCGTGCAGAAGAAGCTATGCTCGAAATAGAGCGGAGTAATGCCCAATTGCTCGGGAGGGAACGCCTTCAGCAGTTCCTGGGCCTCGTAGGTTCCGTAGTAGTCGCCTACGCCCGCGTGATCCCGGCCGACGATAAAATGAGTGCAGCCGTAGTTCTTGCGCACGAGCGCGTGGAAGATCGCTTCTCGCGGGCCTGCATAACGCATCGCCGCAGGGAATACACCCAGAAACACGCGATCTTGCGGATAATAGTTTTCCAGCAGGGCCAGATAGCTCTTCATCCTTACATTAGCCGGGACGTCATCCGATTTCGTCTCCCCGACGAGCGGGTTCAGGAACAGGCCGTCGACGATTTCCATCGCCGCTTTCTGAATATACTCGTGCGCCCTGTGTACAGGATTGCGAGTCTGGAAGCCGACTACGGTCTTCCAACCTTTCTCCGCGAAAATACGACGGGTTTCCGTCGGTGTAAAATAAAATTCGTTGAACTTCTCGGGAACGGGACGATTCAGCACTTGAACCGGTCCTCCGATGTAGGTGTCGGGACGATCGAACAGCTTTACGACGCCGGGATGCTCGATATCGTCCGTCTTGAATACTTTTACGGCCTCATGCCGCTTATCCGCTTTATAGATACTCTCTACGGTGATCACGCCGTATAGGATACCGTCGCTCTCTCCGACAAGAGCGGCCTTCTGACCGGGAGACAGCTTTTTCGCGTAATCCTCCGACACGGCCAGCGTAATCGGGATGCTCCAGATCGCTCCGTTCGCCAGCTTCATGTCGTTCACAACCGATAGGTAGTCGTCCTCGTTCATAAATCCGGTCAACGGGCTGAACGCTCCGACACCGATCAGATCCAGATCCGATATCGTCCACGCGTTGACAGGAATCGATACCCATTCGCCGGCTTGGGCCAACAATGCCTCGCGTTCCTGCCCTTCAACCACCCGATTAACCAATGCTCCGCCATGCGGTAAAATTGCGCTCATCTTCTGAGTAGCTCCTTCGTTAAGCGATAAAATGCGATAAAATTGATATCATTCCATTCAAACAGCTCGGCAACTTATTTGTGCAGACCGCACTCCGTCTTCTCATTGCCCGCCCAACGGCCCGAACGGGGATCTTCGCCCGGCATGACCGGCTTGGTGCAATACTCGCAACCGATGCTGGGAAAGTTCTGGTCGTGCAGCGGATTGTAGATCAGATCGTTGTCGCGAATGTAATTCCAGACGTCTTCCGAAGTCCATGCAGCGATCGGATTAAACTTCACCAGGCCGAACTTCGTATCGTATTCGACTTTCTTCGAATTTGCGCGAGTGGGCGCCTGATCGCGGCGAATGCCGGTAATCCACGCTTCGTACTGGGAGAGAATACGCGTCAGCGGCTCGACTTTGCGCAGGTTGCAGCAAGCCGTCGGATCGCTCTTCCATAGCTCCGCCCCGTGCTCCGCCTCTTGCTGCTCCGGCGTCAGCTTCGATTTCACTTCGACGAACTTCAGGTTGTATCTCTCAGCGATGCGGTCGCGCGTCTCGTACGTTTCCTTGAAGTGGAAATCGGTGTCCAGATAGAAAATGTCCGTAGACGGGCTGATCTTCTGAATCATATCCACCAGCACAACGTCCTCTGCTCCGAAGCTGCACGCGAACGTGATGTTCGGGAACGTCTCGATCGCCCAAGCGATGACGGTTTCCGGCGATGCGTTCTCAAACTCTTCGGCTTTGATTCGAATCAGATTTTCCTTTTCGATCAAATTCATCGTTATGACCTCCGCTATACCCAAGTATTTAAGTATGAATACACCCATTATACGCCTGCAACCCAAATACTTCAATCCAAAATAGATTAAAGTGGATGCAAGATCAGCAATTTAATTGAAAAAAAGGAACGAAATTATCGCTCCTTCTCATTGAAAAACAACAAGAAAGCCCCCGACCATAAAGGTCGGAGGCTGAGTTTCCTTGTATGCCGAAGCTTCTTAACGCTTCGAGAATTGAGGAGCGCGACGAGCGGCTTTCAAGCCGTATTTCTTACGTTCTTTCATGCGGGCATCGCGAGTCAGGAAGCCGGCTTTCTTCAGCGCAGGGCGCAGTTCCGGATCCGCTTTAAGCAGTGCGCGGGAAATTCCGTGACGGATTGCGCCGGCTTGGCCGGACGTACCGCCGCCGTGAGCCAGTACGATAATGTCGTATTTACCGACAGTCTCGGTCAGGTTCAATGGTTGTTTAACGATCAGCTTCAACGTCTCGACGTCAAAGTAGTCGTTGATTTCGCGTTTGTTGATAACGATGCGGCCTTCACCCGGCACGAGACGAACCCGCGCAACGGAGTGCTTGCGGCGACCCGTTCCTAAATATTGCACTTGAGCCATTCGAAAGTCCTCCTTTTATTATCCGCGAAGTTCGTAAACTTCAGGTTGTTGGGCTTGATGTGGATGTTCGCTACCAGCGTACACTTTCAGCTTGCCTTGAAGCTGATGTCCGAGCTTGTTCTTAGGAAGCATGCCGTAAACCGCCAATTCGATGATGCGAGCAGGTTTCTTGTTCAGCATTTCCTGAGCGGTCGTCGTTTTCAGTCCGCCTGGATAGTGGGAGTGCGTGTAGTATTTCTTCTGCTGCAGCTTCTTGCCTGTCAGGACGATTTTCTCCGCATTGATGACGATAACGAAATCTCCGGTATCGATATGAGGAGTAAATTCCGGTTTGTGTTTGCCGCGGATCAGAGCAGCCGCTTCGCTGGCCAGACGACCGAGCGTTTTGCCAGCGGCGTCAATGATAAGCCATTTGCGCTCTACTTCAAGCGGCTTAGCCATGTAAGTTGTACGCATGAAACATCCTCCTTCGGGTAAATTCCCTGCTTTTATGGGTTAGATCAATTACATTCATACATCGGGTAATTCAGCGATGCGCTTGACTTGGATGTGGAAACCGATCGAGGATCGATTCCGTCAAACACACCAAAAGAGTGACTTCTCTGCGCTGGGGCCGTGGGTAGCCACGCAGAAAGCACAAACTCTATTTTACATGAAGCCCAATGCTTATGCAAGTTTAAAGTTGCAAATTTTCGCTCGTAGCCTAGGATACACGCCCTAAGAGACTCCATTTCGAATTTATTCCCATTCTCACTGACCTGACGGCAAATGCTCATAGACGACCTCCCACAAGGAAAGTCCTTGAGGAATGGCCGTCGGCCCCGACCATGCGCGGTTGCGGGCCGCCAAAATGCCCGGCATCGCTTCGGGGGCGATCTTGCTTTCGCCGATCTGAATCAGTGTCCCGGCAATAATGCGCACCATATTGTAGAGAAACCCCGTGCCTGTCACGTAGAGATGAATCACACCGCGCGTCTTGCCCGGATAATGGCGCTCGTCCCACTCGCGGTTATAGATCGGATTGGCGTACAGCCCTTCCGCCTCGGTTCTTGTTTCGTGAACAAGCTTCGTCTCAAGAATGGTGCGTACATGACTCGGCTTGGTCGACAGCGGGGAAGTAAACGAAGTAAAGTCATGCTCGCCGACCAGATGCGCCGCCCCGGCTCTCATTGCTTCGAGGTCTAGCGGAGTCGGATGGTGGAATTCATAGCGTCGCCGAAACAAATCCGGCATGCGGTTGCAATTGATCGTATAGCGATACGTTTTGCTGAGGGCATCGCGGCGGGAATGAAAATGATCGGGAACGCTATAAGCGCTCTGCACGACAATATCGTTTGGCAATCTCGTGCTTAGCGCGATTGCCCATCTCTCGATCGGAATAGTGGAGGACGTCTCAAAGTTGACGACTTGGCAGCGGGCATGTACCCCGGCATCGG
>Ga0256906_1000810_pt1 | contig 9694 bp, 9 predicted proteins | sample MC6MC0744MT_FD_190186 | JGI IMG/M metagenome (GOLD analysis project Ga0256906, IMG submission 190186) | Metatranscriptome of enriched soil aggregate microbial communities from Iowa State University, Ames, United States - MC6-MC0744-MT... | ecosystem: Environmental > Terrestrial > Soil >... | reverse complement strand
AAAGTGGAAGAACTCCCCTTTACCTTTAGATCCTTAATAACCGTAACTGAATCACCATCAGCTAATAGGTTACCATTTGCATCTAAAGGTAAAGGGGAGTTCTTCCACTTTAAAAATAGGAACGAAGGTAAAAAGTATTCGTCTTGTAGAAGGTGACCACAATATTGACTGTAAAATTGATGGCTTTGGCGCTATGAAATTAAAGTCAGAATTCGTGAAAAAAGCATAAAATCAAATAAAAAGGAGTCGACAGAGGAAAGTTTCCAGATAGATGTGGATACTTCTTAAAATCGACTCTTTTATTTTTTAATTAAAAATAGGTAATTACTGTAATGTTTAGAAAAGAAATACTTTCAACTCGTGAAACATCGAAGCGAGGAGGATTATATGGACAGGCAGCGGAAAAATGAGCTGAAGCAGCTTTATGAAAAATATGCGAAATCCTTATATTACTTTCTGCTGAAGATGTCTGGATCAGAATTGAGATGATTGATAAAAAGGAGTTGTCTCAAATATTTGAGACAACTCCTTTTTCATGACTTAATGAAAACCCATCGTAAACTGCGTAATAGAATGGCAAAGGCTGCACCCAATAGGGCAAAAATTGTATGTAAAAGAGCGATGTAGCCAGCCCCCATCACAAGTGCTCCCAATTCTGTAAAGGAGTAGTTAGTAATATAGAGCTCATTATTAAGGTTGTTGATGATGGCCCAAACGAATACAGGCACAGAGCTAATGATAAAAACAATCCAGATGTTTTTATAAAAAAGGTAAGAGAGACAACCGAAAATGGCATACGAGATGACAAAGCCCAATTGATTGCCAAGTAAAGATGAGTTAATGGAAAACATAAAAGAAAGTACAATAAATATAATATGAAAAAAAGATAACGTTTTTTTCATGGGTATGTATTCCTTTAGAACTTTCTTTGAACTAGCGAGCTGCTGACAGTGTGAACAATTTGCTAAATGTTGTTCAACAAATAGTATTGTCGGTGCTTGGAGCATTTGTTTCTTATATAAGAGTAATAAATCTTCTACAATCGGGCATTCTTCTGACAAAACTCTCCCTCCAATCAATCACCCTCCATTATACGATTTTTTAGAGCAAATAAAAAAAGCCTTCCTGAATTTTTCATTCGGAAAACTTGTACATGCACCTGACTATTTGGCTGTAAGTACTTCATTTGTTAATGCTTGAATATCAATATGAGTTTTTTCCTTTACTGCATCTTTTAAAATTTCAGTGCGGAAATATTGGACGGTTGCCTCAAGTGGAATCGCTAAAAGCTTAGATAGAGCATTTTGATACATATAGACAAATTCTTTATCAGTATTGCCACGCTTTAATTCTGCAAAAGCTTCGTAAAATTGATCTAGTTTATCCGCAAATTCAAGTAGTCGCCCTTCTATTGTACTATCCTTGCCTTCTTTCATGCGCTCAAAGAAAATTGCCTGAAATTCTTCTGGAATCTCATTAATAATAAACTTTTCCATCATCTTTTCTTCCACATGTGCTAGCATTTGCTTCAGCTCTGGACTAGCATGTTTTACTGGTGTTTTAATGTCACCAATAAAAACTTCAGCAAAGTCATGATTGATCGTCTTTTCATATAAAGATTTCCAATCAACCTTTACGCCATTCATTTCTTCTAATGTAGCGAAGAACATCGCATATTGTGATACTTTCCAAGAATGGGCTGCTACATTATGTTCTTCAAATTTGAAACGCCCAGGGCAACGAATAATTCGTTCTAAATCATTGAGGCTTGTAAAAAATTGATGAATTCCTATGAAAATCACTCCTTTATGTTCTATAAGTGCATGTTACTATAAACAATACCCTCTTTGTGAGGTTTTCAAACAATTTAACAATGATTCAATCTGTGTTTACAAAGGATTCACAATTGCCGAATAAGCAGACAGAGGTTGAATGCTATAATGTAGGGGACTGATGAAAAGGGGAGTACACATCATGTTTTCCATTTATACGCTTCTACTTTATATACATATTTTAAGTGCGGTTCTTTCGATTGGGCCATTGTTCGTTGTGTTACCGATTGTAAAAAAAATGCGTACAGCTTCAAATGGTGAAATGCCACCATATATAGAATCTTTTAAAGGGGCTATTGCCATTGTCAAACATTCAGGACATGTACTTGTAGTATCGGGTATTTTACTAATGTGGCATGCCGGTTACCATTGGAGTACTTCGTGGATTGTTCTCACTTTCCTCGTGATGCTTGCATCCATTGTATTTTTAGCCAGAGCGTTTAAACCAACATTACGTACTTTTAATACACCAACTTATAATCACCAACGTTTTGTGGCTCTATTACAGCGCAAGGCGTGGATGTATATTTTGCTATTGCTCATTATGTTATGGCTAATGGTAGCAAAACCAATTATTTGGTAACATATCTTTTATTATTGAAAAATCGCACCCCGAGGAGTGCGATTTTTTAGTTCACTAAACGTTTGAAATAGTTTTTTCGTATCCATAAATAACTGATGAGGAACAGCACAAAGAAACAACAAGAACTGGCAATGGAAACTTGTAAAAATGCAGTAGAGACCATTGTACGCATAGCTAATAAAGTAGTGAGTAATAGCAAAATTGCTATTGTGAACGGTACAAATATAAGAATGGCCAATTCCTTTGCAATAACGGAGGCTAATTCTTTTTTAGACAGTCCTAGCTTACGAATGCCCATATATTTTTCTTTTTCCTGTAACAATGTTGTTTGTAAATAGAAGTAAAGTATACTCATGGCTGCACTTAAGAAAATTAAACTTAACATAGAGCCAATGAAGAACATAACGCTTTTAACAAACATTTCTGTATCATATAAATCGATTTTGGATGCAACGTAACGTTCACCAGGTAAAGATGGTATGTCTTCGGTAATGGTATTTGCTAATTCTGTATGTGCTGTCCAATTATCTAACTCATAAATATAGGTATTATAAACAGGGTAGTCAATCGACTGATAAATAGAATCTGGCACAATGAAGTAAGTTTCCTGAAACCCTGTAGATAGTAGGTTCTTTTCGTTAATTTCAGCTAGTTTGAATGATTTTATATAACGGTCACTAGCATTGTTGGTTATCGGTGCTATACCATGATTCCCAGCAACGGCAATAAATTCATTTTCATTAAGGCCAATTTCCTTTTGTTGTAGCAGGTTGTAATCAGATAATGACATATAGCCAAGACGTCGATTCTCATCTGATTTAAATTCAATAAAATACTTGTTTGCTTTTACTGTTGCTAGCTTCGTTTCAAGATAGTCTAAATCTGCCCTTACTATACTGTCTTCAGCTTTTGGATCCGCAATATATTGAAAGCTATACGGATAATTTCCTTCACTATCTTTTTGAACATTGTAATAAGAGCTAAACAAAATGCTTGTACATAGAAACACGCCACTTAACAAAATGGTAATTAGAAATAGCATATTTGCATGAGATTTCATTTTTGCATTTAAATTCGACGCTAAAAGCATATTTGTTTTGCGAAGGTAAGCAGGAGATTTCTCAAATATATTCAGAAATAGACGTAAGCCTTGAGCAATGACTAAATAAATCGTACTAAGAATGCTAGCGAAAAATAATAAATAATAGAGAACACTTAAAGACTCTACAATGGCATGCTCAATCTTTAGTAAATAAGCTAAAAGGGAAGTCATCATTATGCTAGCAGCTAATAAAATATAATGTGGTCGAATCGATTTTTCGATAACGGTATCACTTTTTAAGAGCTGTATGGAGGCTTCTTTATTAATAAATGTAGTGACAACTTTGGAAATCACTATAAATAAGATTAGAAACAAACCAATGGTTAAACTGATGGCTTCTAGTGGCATATACATACTAAACGTTTCTGCTTTTAAAACAACTTTGGCTCCCATTAAGAAAAGGGGAGTAATGACAAGCCCAAGAACAATAGCTGCCATAATCGCCAACATTCCGATTAACAGGTTTTCACGGAATACCAGCTTTCTAACTTGCTTCATGGAAGCCCCTGTAATCATAAAAATACCAAGAGTTTTTGTCTTTTTACGTAAAAAGGCCTTAATCGAATAGGTAATGTAAATAAACGAAAATAAATAAACAAGCAAACTGGCCAACATCAATGAAATGCCAAGTGTTGAGTCTGGATCTAAGCTTTTTAAGCTGGGATGAAAGACGATTACTGAGAATAGAAAGAAAATAATAATGGAAAACATACTGCTTAGAAAGTAAGACACATATGTCCATTTATCTCGTAGGATATTTTGGATAACGATATGGTTAAAGCTCATGATGCCCACCACCTAAAAAAGCAAGCGTGTCCATAATTTCTTGATAAAATTGCTTACGATTGTTGCCTTGATGTATTTCGTTATATAATTTGCCATCCTTTATAAATATAATACGATTGGCAAAGCTTGCTACATAAGGATCATGTGTCACCATGAGAATTGCAGTTTGTAGTTCTTGATTGATGGAGGTAAATAAGTTCATCACATCATTGACGGCTTTTGAATCCAGATTCCCAGTAGGTTCATCTGCTAACAATAAACTAGGTTCATGGATAACTGCACGAGCGATAGCTACCCGTTGCTTTTGTCCACCGGAAATTTCATAAATACGTTTAGGTAATAGCTCCTCAATATCAAGAAATTGCACGACATGCTTTAAACGTTGGAGCATCTTAGTGCTAGGTAAGCTATCTAATGTCAGCGGCAATAAAATATTTTCTTTTACCGTCAAGGTATGAACAAGATTAAAATCTTGAAAAACAAAGCCTAATTCAGAACGTCTAAACTTTGCAAGTTCCTCGTCATTTAAAACATAGGGATTTCTATTGTTAATAACAATATCCCCAGCAGTGGGGCGATCAATAGTGGATACACTATTTAAAAATGTTGTTTTGCCACTTCCAGAAGGCCCCATGACCGCTACAAACTCCTGTTGCTGTAACTGAAAATCAATGCCATTTAATGCCTTGTAGGTAACTTCTCCGATAAATTCCTTTTGCAAATTGGTCACTTGAAGAATGGTGCTTCCCAACTCGGAACAACTCCTTTAAATTGTTTTAATAGCTTTAGTATAGAAAAGGAGCGATCAATAACCTATTTCGCTTGATGAAATGAATATGACAAAGTTGTCATATTCATTTTTTTAGACTGTTTGAAAAATTGATGGAAAACGTAGTGATATGGTCCGAGGAATCTAAGGTGAAGGGATGGCCTAATACAGATAAAATCTTTTTCACTAAAAATAAGCCTATGCCTGTTGCTTCTCCATTTGTCCGTCCCTTTACTCCCGTATAAAATAAATCAAAGACACGTGAAATTTCGTTCGGAGGGATCGTTTCTCCGTAATTTTCCAATATTAAAGTATCGTTGTCATAATGGACATAGATAGTACTTGTTGCATCACTGTATTTGACGGCATTATTTAATATCTGATAAAGGACAATTCTTAACCATTTTCGATCGGAATAAATAATTTGGTTTTCAGCGAGCATCAATTTTGGGAAAACTTCTTTTGAAATAAAGTAATCTTTCAAATCATTAACAACTTCTTTTACAAGCCCTTTTAAAACAATGGGTTCAATTTTTAAATCAGCTACTAAATTTGAGCTACGTTCATACGTTAATAGTTGATTGAGTGTAAACGTCAGCTTATCACACTCTTTACTGACTGTTTGCCATTGCTGTAATTCGTCAAAAGTTTTGTTGGGCGTTGATTGTGTGATTAATTGAATAACAGATAACGGTGTTTTCATTTGATGTGCAAAATGTGATAGTACAAGATGTTTTTCCTGTGCTTGCTCCTCTAATCGTTGTTGTTGTGTTAAAAATAAATACTGCATTTGTCTTAGTTTTTCACTATAGGCTTGTTCAATCGATGCTTGTGGCTCATACAGATGAAGGTCGTCATCTGTTAGTTCATTTTTTTCTAAGTGAGCATAGAGTCGTCTTCTTCTATAAAAGCGGCCTATTAGCCAGAGGATAAACAGAAAGCTGACTAGAAAGATAAAATAAAAATAATGCGATGTTAAATCATCCAATGCTTGAATCATCCAAGGTAAGAGTAGGAAGCTGATACCATAAAGAATAATAATACTCACATGATCTTTAAAAAACAGCCTCATTTTTCTTCCTCCACTAGTTGATAACCAAGACCTCGAATGGTTTTGATCTCAAGCTGAGAGTGGATAGCTTCCAATTTTCTACGTAGTCGACCAATATTCACAGATAATGTGTTTTCTTCAACAAAAGTTTCATCATCCCAAATAGCACTTAATAGTTGTTGGCGAACCACAACATTTGGAAAGGCTTCGAATAATAATTTACTGAGTTGCATTTCTTTTAATGTTAGCAGGCTTTCGTTGCTTTCTGTTTGGAGACGGACCGTATCTGGATTTAATGTAGTATTGGCTATTGTAATGGTATTTGTGTCCGGGGAAGCATACTCACCATATGCACGCCGAAGTAATCCATTTATCTTTGCCATAAATACATCTAGCGAAAACGGTTTTGTAATAAAGTCGTCAGCACCATTTTCAATACCGTATACTTGATCGATATCATTCACTCTAGCTGAGACAATGATGATTGGGCAAGTTGACAACTGACGGATTTTCCGTGACCAAAAGTATCCATCAAAGGTAGGGAGATTGATATCCATAATGACTAGATGTGGCTGGATAGTATTAAATTCTTCTACGATGTGCTGAAACTTTTGGACGGTATGGCATTCAAACTGATATTTTGTTAAATGTTCGACAATCAGTGAAGCTATATTTGCATCGTCCTCTATTATGTATATCTTGTACATATCTATCGATCCTTCCTTCGTCCTTTACTTTATAATGTACCCTGACTCCATAAATCTATAGAAGAATTGTACCTTGAAACATGAAAGAAGAGCCACCACAAACTTGCTGAAGATACTTCGAGATACATACTGAATTAGATCTAAAGGATTATAAAAGAATACTTTAAGTCTGTATAAAAAGAACTAATTAGTATCTATACTTTCTTTGAACATAACCACTTTTCTGAATAAAGTAAAAAGTACCTAGCTGTTAAGTTTTCTTTAAGAAGTATGACGTATGATGATTGAATAAATATATTAAAGTTTGAGTTGAAACATAGATAAGATTTAACGAAAAAATCATCTCAATGGGAGAATTGATCTATTGTGGGTAAATTCAAGTTAAAGTTATCGTTTCTTATTGTTAGTATGACGATAATGGTTGTACTCGCGACAGCTAGTGTAAGCATTTGGAGTAGCTATCAAAATTTTAATGAAATTTTGGTGGAAAATAAACAAGTTATGCAAGATACATATGTAAAGGAAGTTACAGCAATTACGGAAGGTTATCTAAAGAGTTCGATGAAAGAAGATGATGCATTAGAACCTTATATGGAGCAGGTAATTGAAACTTCACTTGATGAAAGGGTTGTTCCTTTTAGCCTGTTTTTTACGAAAACCATCGTCCCTATCATTTTAATCATAGCTGTAGTTTTGGTGCTCGCTATATGGTTAGCATTAAAAATAGCACGGCCTCTAAATGAACTTTCAAAAATGATAGAAGCTGGAGAAGACGGGCAGGGGAAGGAAAATATTGCTGATTGGTATCATGAAGCAAAGTTGTTGAAAAAAAATGTACAAAATATGATGATTTGCGCAGAAAGTAAAATTACTGATTTAACTGATCAATTGAATTTAGACGCATTAACAGGTATTCCTAATCGCAGAAGAATGGATCAAACTCTACATGAATTAATTATTAATAAAGTTCCGCATGCTATCATCTTAATTGATTTAGATGATTTTAAAAGTATAAATGATACCTATGGTCATACTGTAGGGGATGAAGTATTAAAAGCTTTTGCTAATCATATGCAGAACAGTATGGAGGAACAAAGTACGTGCTTCAGATATGGTGGCGAAGAGTTTATGATTATTTTGCCTTTAAGAAGTATAGATGAGGCGGTAGAACTGGCAGAAAATTTGCGGGTTAAACAAGCCTTACAAGAAACTGCGTGTGGTAGACCCGTTACAATGTCTGCTGGAATTACTGCCTTTACACCAAACGTACAGAGTCCAAATCAATTGATAGAAATTGCAGATCATGCTTTGTATAAAGCTAAACAATCAGGAAGAAATTGTTTATGTGTGGTAAGGAATATGAGACAAATGATTATTAAATCTTGAGTGAAAGCATGCTATCGTTCTGCATTAGCATGCTTTTTATGTCCTAATCCTTTTTCTTCTTCTTGTAAAATTGCTTGGAAAAGATTTGTTGTTTCCTGAGTAGGTAAAACATTTAATTCAGACAATAGAGCACTTTTAAAAGAGCGGTAAATCTTTATAGCCTCTGCTCGGTTCCCAATGTTAGTATAGTGCTTGATTAATTGCTGGGTAGCTTGATCGGAATATGGGTTTAACTCTACAGCTAAAAGTAACGAACGTTCTTGGTTTTTGACATCATGTACTTGTGAGTAATAATGGGCTAATTCATTCAGTAACTGAGTAAACAATTTGTTCATTAAATTTGCTTTACTGGTAGTCCATGGATAGGTCAACGTAGCCATGAATTCTCCGCGATAATTTTGAAGGAGCTTTTCAGCCCTTTCAATATCCAATCTTCCGGTTTCTTCCTTTTTATTCAAAATTATCTCCAGGTCGTGTGCGTCACATTGAATATGGTCTAGTTTTAAAATATAGCACCCGTTCCTATATTCGATCACATCTAAAAAGCCATATGTTGAAAGGGATGTGCGAAGATATGAAACGGTAGTATGAAGTTGAACCCTTGCCCTTTTAAAATCGGTATTACTCCAAAGCATATCGATGATGGTGTCACGAGGTACAGGGATATTGAGATGTAAGAACAGTAATGCAAACAATTCTTTCGTTTTTATAGTTCGCCAATGAAGAGGTTTTCCTTCATGGGATACAACAAATTCTCCGAAGCATTTTATTTCGAGCAACGGTTCTGAATGAGGTAGTGCTGCTAACGATGTTATTTTTGGCTGGAAGAGTTCTTCAATTCTAAGAATAGTCATCGCTAGGCGAGATTTTGAAACAGGTTTTAAAAGGTAATCAAGAGATTGAAGTTCAAAGGCCTGAACAGCATAGTCTCGATAAGCAGTGACAAAAACAATACAGATGCTTTTACTCCATGATTTTAATAATTCCGCAATATCTATTCCGTTCATACCTGGCATTTCAACATCAAGAAATGCTACTTGAAAGTCCAAGTTGGGTCCCTCACTAAGGAGATCTTTTACAGTTGTAAAAGTTTTAATGACCTCAATACTATCAAATTCCTCCAAATGTCTTTTCATATGAACAAGTGCTAAAGGCTCATCGTCCATCACTATCACCCGAATCACAATAAAAACACCACCTTTCATTCAGTCTAGAGGTTATTAGATTGGATATCTATCATAGCCACTCTGTAAGGTTGTGAAGGGGCTTGTTGCTGTTTAGCAATTCAATGGCAGCAGACGTATTTAGGTTCAATGCATTTTGCATCAAATTCAGTTGTACAGTTTGCTGATGCACCATCAACTGTGAAGACATTAGTGATTTAATTTCCATTTTCACATACCCTCTTTTTCTGCTTTTATTGTCCTTAAATAGCAATATCTAATATAAAGAATACTAGTCTAAGCATAGGTTTTTTT
>Ga0256906_1000808_pt1 | contig 9697 bp, 7 predicted proteins | sample MC6MC0744MT_FD_190186 | JGI IMG/M metagenome (GOLD analysis project Ga0256906, IMG submission 190186) | Metatranscriptome of enriched soil aggregate microbial communities from Iowa State University, Ames, United States - MC6-MC0744-MT... | ecosystem: Environmental > Terrestrial > Soil >... | reverse complement strand
CAAATCGTGAATCCAGCGGGGCGTCACGTGAGCAAAATCACTGGCTTTTCCGAAAGTGATCCACCACTATTGGCTAGACCACTTTACGAACAGGCCAGGAGTCCACGGATGTTACAAGCCTCGACGCGGGCCCTCCTGATTGGCCCGGTCATCGCCGCCAGCGTATTTTTGGCGGGCTGCGGCGCCACGGAGCCCGCCCCCGGAACCGGAACGACCGTGGTCCCGCGTGCCGCCGCCCCGGTGGCCTCCCCCGGCGAGGCCGTGGCCGCCGGCTCGGCAGTCGTGAGCGACCTGGGGGCCGCCGTCGACCCCGCCAGCCTTCCAGCCGGAGCGCTGTACCGCAATCCGGCCAACGGCCGGGACGAGGTCATCGTGGGCAACATCGCCCACACCGCGCTGCTGATCGGTGACTCACAGTCCGAGCCGCAGGCCAGCTGGCCGCGGCGGGCACTTGCGGGGCTGGGCTACGACGTCTTCTTCTGCGGCAAGGGCGGCACCGGCTTCGTCGCCTCCAACGGCACCACGGGCAACTACGTCGATGCCTTGCAGCGCGGTGACTGGCATCTGCCCTACGGCTTCCCTCCGCTGGTGCTGATCGAGGGCGGCGGCAACGATGCAAAGCAAGGGGCGAGTGACGAGCAGATCTCGGCCAACGCAGACCGGCTCATCACCACGATCAAGCAGCGGTATCCGGGCGCGAAGCTGGCCATGGTGGGAACCCTGGGCAAGGGAGCGGACAACGGCGGCGCGCGCCGCGCCGAGGTCGACGCCCTGCTGGGGGCCGTCGCCGCGGACCACGGCATTCCGTTCGTCAGTGTCGGCGACTGGCTCACCCGCTATGGGCTGGAATCGCAGCTCAAGGACAGCGTTCACATGAACGGCGAGGGGCACCGCGCCCTGGGCGCGCTGCTGGGTGACAGGCTCGCGAAACTCGGGCTGGGCTTGTCCTAGCTTCAGTCGGGGCGCGCGCTTTCTGGCCACAATGCAAAGGGAGCCGGCGGCCGCCTGAAGGCGGACACCGGCTCCCTTGCTCTGTTTCAGTCCCGGCTACTCCGTTCCCGTCGCCAGCAGCTGCGCCCGAAGTTCCCGGCGCTCACGCTGCTTTTCCGGATCCGGCAGCGGCACGGCGGCAAGCAGCCGCTGTGTGTAGGCCTCCTGCGGGTTGCGCAGGATCTGGTCGCGGGTGCCCTGCTCAACAATCCGGCCGCGCTGCATGACGCAGATGCGGTCAGCCAGCACATCCACGACCGCGAGGTCGTGGGTGACGAATAGGCAGGCGAACCCGAGCTCACGCTGGAGGTTCTGGAACAGCTCCAGGACCTTGGCCTGCACCGACACGTCCAGCGCAGACGTCGGCTCGTCCGCCACCATCAGCTTCGGCTTGAGCGACAGCGCCCGGGCAATGCCGACGCGCTGCTTCTGCCCGCCAGACAGCTCGTGCGGGTACCTGTTCCGATAGTTCCGCGGCAGCTCCACCTGGTCCAGCAGCGCCTCGATGCGCTTCTGCAGGTCGCCTCCCTTCGCCACGCCGGCGAGGTACATCGGCTCACCGATGCTCTCGCCGATGGGCAGGCGCGGATTCAGGGACGAGGACGGGTCCTGGAACACCATACCGATGTGGCGCCGGACCTGGTGCAGCTGCTTGCCGTTCTTCTTCGCAGCGGAGATGTCCTCCCCCACCACACGCATAGTTCCGGCAGCCACCGGCAGCAGTCCGACGGCGGCGCGCCCGATGGTGGTCTTGCCCGATCCGGACTCCCCCACGAGGCCCACCACCTGCCCGGGATGGATGGTCAGGTTGGCTCCCTCGACGGCGCGGAAGGCCGGGACACGGCCCTGCTTCGGGTACTCGATGGCGACGTCGTTCAGCTCCAGGACCGGTTCCCCCAAGGGCCCCCGGGCTTCAGCGGCGGCCAGGGCAGCCGCGTTCTCCCGCTCGCGCCGGACCAGCTCGTCGTGGTCGACGGACTCAAGCTGGGCGTGGGTGGCCGCTGCCAGGGCCGCGGTCACGTCCACCTCGGGGGCGGCGTCGGTTCCACCCTGCCCGAGGTGCGGCACGGCCGCCAGCAGCGCCTGCGTGTACGGATGCTGGGGATTGTGGAAGATCTGCTCGGCGGTGCCGGTCTCCACGATCAGGCCCTTGCGCATGACGGCGATCCGGTCCGCCAGGTCCGCCACCACGCCCATGTCGTGGGTGATCAGGACGATGGCGCTGTCCAGCTTGTTGCGCAGGTTCCGCATCAGGTCCAGAATCTCTGCCTGCACCGTGACGTCCAGCGCCGTGGTGGGCTCGTCCGCGATCAGCAGCTTGGGGTCGCAGGACAGCGACTGGGCGATCATGGCGCGCTGGCGCTGGCCGCCGGAGAGCTGGTGCGGATAGGACTTGAACGCCTTCACCGGATCCGGCAGTTCCACGAGCTCAAGCATTCGCAGCGCACGCTCCTTGGCCTGCTCCGGCGAAACCTCGTTGTGAAGCCGAACCGTCTCAACGATCTGCGCACCCACGGTGTACACCGGGTTCAGCGCCGTCATGGGCTCCTGGAAGATGACGGCAACATCCTTGCCGCGGACGCTGCGGATGTTGCCCGCGTCCTCGCCCAGCAGCTCCTTGCCCGAGAGCCTGACACTTCCGGACACCCTGCTGTTGCTGGGCAGCAGGCCCAGCAGCGCCATGGAACTGGCGCTCTTGCCCGAACCGGACTCACCCACGATGGCCAGGACCTCGCCGGCGCGGACCTCATAATTAAGTCCGATGGCGGCCGGCACCCACTTTTTTTCGACACCGAAGTCGACGCTGAGGTCGCGAACTTCCAGGACGACGGAACCCTTGCCGTCCCCCTTCCGCCGTCCGGCGCCGGGTTCAATGGAGTCCGGCCCCAGCGGGTCCGGCGACGGACGGTCAGGGCTGATGAAGTCAGACATGTTGGGGTTTTCCTTCCACCCGTGCCAGCGGAGCAGCTGAGATTAGTGCTGCGGCCGGGAATACTGAATTATTGGGGGCATGAGCACTGTGCCGCATGCCGGAAACGCCGCAATCTTCAAAGCGCGCACCAACAAATGGTTTGCCGGATTCTCGTGGATCGTGGCGGCTGCCGGGCTGGCCGGCCTTGTCGTGGCGGGTGGTATGCCCGCCCTGACCGGTGCCGGGCCGCTGTTGCTCATCGCCTATCTGGGCTGGCTGCTCTTTTGGCGTCCGGCGGTGGTGGTCCACGATGCCGGCGTCACCATCGAAAATCCGTTCCGCGCCATCATGGTGCCGTGGGCGGCGCTGGTGCAGGTGGATACCCGCTACGCGCTGACCCTCGTCACGCCCGGCCGGAGCTATGGGGCCTGGGCGGCTCCCGCCCCCGGCATCTGGGGCGGACGCAACGCCCGCCCGGAGGACCTCCGCGGACTGCCGGACAGCACGTACGGGCCTGGAAACTCCGTCCGCCCGGGCGACCTGAAGAGCACCGACTCGGGGCAGGCCGCGCAGCTGGTCCGCGGCCGCTGGCAGCAGCTGATCGAATCCGGGCTCCTCGATGCCGGGGCAGCCGAGACCACTCTGGTCAGCGTGAGGTTCCGCTGGCCCGAGGCAGCAGCCACCCTGGTTCTCCTCGGGCTCAGCTACTGGAGCGTGGCCGCGCTTTAGGCCGGAAGCGAGCTGCACCGGCCGGCGGCGTCGCAGCAGCACCTCAGACTCCCCTGTCCCCGCCGGCGGCCCGGCCGTCGTCGGCCCTGCTGTCCAAAGCCGTCACCGGCGTCGCCTCCGGAACAGTTGCCCCGGTGTCCCTGGCCTTTTTGGCGTTGAACTTCTTCTGCCGCGGATCGAAGGCATCACGCAGGCCGTCACCAATGAAGTTGATGCTGAGGCAGATGAGGACGATGAACAGGCCGGGGAACCAGAAGAGCCAGGGTCGGGTGGCAAAGGCTTCCTGGTTCTGGGAGATGAGCAGGCCCAGCGAGGTGTCCGGGGATTTAACGCCCACGCCCAGGTAGCTGAGGGCTGTTTCGGTGAGGATCGCGGCCGACATGGTCAGGGTGACGTTGACGATCAGCACGCCCACCGCGTTGGGCAGGATGTGCTTGAAGATGATCCGGGCGTTGCTGGCCCCGGAAATCCGCGCCGCGTCGACGAACTCTCGCTCCCGCAGGGTGAGGAACTCGCCACGCATCAGCCTTGCCAGGCCCACCCAGCTGATCAGTCCCAGGAAGATGCCGAGCGCAAGGACGCCGTTGCTGCTGGCGAAGGCCGCAAACCAGCTGCCCTCGTCCCGGCGTCCTGCCAGCTGCGCCATGACCGCGGCGAGCAGCAGCGCCGGGACAATGATGATGACGTCGGTGAGCCTCATCAGGATGGCTTCCATCCAGCCCCGGAAGTAACCGGACAGGGCCCCGACGACCACACCGATCAGGCCTGCGATGAGGCCGATGACCACCATGATGGTGATGGACTGCTGCGCACCGCGCATGGTCATGGCGAACAGGTCGCGTCCGATCCGGTCCTGCCCGAAGGGATGCTCCCCCCATGCAAGGGGCCACAGCGACGCGGTGGGAGTGCCGTCATTGACCAGCGGCGAGACGGCTTCGTGGGTGTATTTCCACCAGCCGGGGACTCCGGCGTAGCCCACGGACGTGAAGGCCATGACGAAGATGATGGCGAAGACGGCCAGGCCGACGATCGCGCCGGAGTGGCCAAGGAACCGCTTGCGGACAATCTGGCCCTGGCTGAGGCCCTTGGCTTCGGCGACAGGTTCGATGCCGGCGGCTTCCTGCCGCAGCCCGGCCTCCTCGGCCATGATTTCATCCTGCTGGCTGGGCTGGCTCATGCTTTCACCCTTACTCGTGGATCCAGTGCGGAGTAGGCGAGGTCCGCGATGAGGTTAAACGCCATGGCCGTGATGGCGACGCAGACGAACACGCCCATGACGGGGTTCGGGTCAACGTGCTGGATGCCGTCAAGGAACAGGAATCCCATGCCCCGGACGGAGAAGACCGTCTCGGTGATGACCGCGCCGCCGATCAGGCCGCCGATGTCGAACGCAACGATGGTGGCCACCGGGATCAGCGCGTTTCGGAACGCGTGGCGCATGACCACGGTCCGCTCGGACAGGCCCTTGGCCCTCGCCGTCCGGATGTAGTCCATGTTCATGATCTCCAGCATGGACGCCCGGGTGAACCGCGTGTAGCCGGCGAGCGAGATGAGGATGAGCGCGGTGGTCGGCAGGATGAGGTGAGTGAAGGAATCGAGTCCGAGGATCCAGAAGTCGCCCTCGATGTTCGGCGTGCCGGCGCCGATGGTGGCGATCGGCCGCCCCCGGACCCGGCTGTTGTTGAAGTATGCGGGCCAGGCCTGCATGAAGCGGTCCAGCATGATCAGGAAACCCACCAGGAAGGACGTGATGGCAGCAGCGCGCATGGACTGCCCGCGGTCGTAGCCGCCCATCAGGTAGCCGATGACCATGCCGACCAGGACTGCGGCGACCGCCAGCAGCACGATCATCAGGAACGTTGCCTGGCTCAGCAACGGCTGGACCACAAAGTAGAGGACCACGCCCACGCCCGCGGCAATCAGGGCGGACTGCAGTGCTTTGCGGTTCCGCAGGCCCGCTGTCAGCAGGGTCACGGCAAATGCGATGCCCACGCCGGCGATGGCGATGACCACGGGGCCCAGGCCTGGAGTCTTGAACCACTGGGTGACGGAGAAGTAGATGAGGACGGCAGCGACGACGGCAAAGACGACGCCGCCCGTTAGTACCCTGCGCCTGGCGTCACCGCCGGCCACGATCAAAGCCACGGCGCCGAGGACGGCCCCGACGCCGAGCGAGACCGGCAGCGGTATCTCCGGGTTCCGAAGGAAGTTGTTGAAGCCGATGGCGCCGAATTCCTTGAGCAGGACGGCGACCCAGAAGATCGGCAGGGAGAAGAACAGGAAGGCCATGAAGGTCACGCCGTAGTCCAGCGTGCTGTACTGGCGCAGGGCTGTGATGATGCCGAGCGTGATGCCCACGAGGATGGCCAGGACGGCGGCACCGGTGACCAGCGTCAGTGTCTGAATTAGTGCGTGGCCGAGGGCGTCCGTGATGGGCTGGCCGGCGATGTTTTTACCCAGATTGCAGGAACCGGTAAAGGGCACCAGGCACTGGGCTGCGCCGCCGAGCCATTTGAAATACCGTACCGGGGCAGGTGTGTCGAGATCCAGCAGCGCGGATCTCGAGTCCATGAGCTGCTGCTTGTTCGGCGCGCTGCTGGCGCGGAACTCTGCGAGCGGATCGCCTGACGCTGCGGTCAGCAGATACACCAGGAACGATGCGCCCAAAAGAATGAGTGCGGCGGTGACGAGCCGCCGGACTATGTAGGTCACCATTGTGATTGAACCTCAGGATTCGGGTCCGGGGATTGCCCGGACCGGTCGCAGGTTTGGCGGCGCCTAGCTGCTTGTGCTGCCAACACAGGCACCGCCGGGGGATGGCGCTGCAAGGCGCCGGGACCGTGGTGCGTGGTCCCGGCGCCTCAACTAGCTTGCTGCACTTCGTGGCACGGGCTTACTTCTCGGCCCACTCCCAGAAGTTCCACCAGACGCCCGTCTGGTTCGGCATGAACTTCACGCCGGTGATGCGGTCGCTGTAGGCGTCAACACCAACGGACTGGAAGAGCGGGAGGCCGTAAGCCGAGTCCCAGATCTTCTTGTCGATCTGCTTGGACAGCTCATCCTGCTTGCTGCGGTCGGTGGTCACAATGAGTTCGTCCATGAGCTTGTCGGCCTCAGGATCGCTGAACTTGTTGAAGTTGGAACCGTTGCCGGAGCGGAAGATCTGCGGGACGCCGGAGACTCCGACGCCCGGGTTGATCCAGCCGAAGATCGTCGCGTCGTAGCCGCCCTTGCCGAGGGCCTTGCCCCAGTCAGAGGCGCCCAGTCCGCCGTCGACGATCTTGAAGCCGGCCTTGGTTGCGGACTCGCGGATCAGCGAGAACGCGTCCACGCGGTTCGGGTTGTCCTTGTTGTACATGATGCGGACCTCGGGGGTGGCACCGTTCAGCAGCTTCTTGGCGCCGTCAACGTCCGCATCCTGGTAGGACGAGGAGCCGTTGCCCTGCACGGAGGCCGCGTAGGCCGGCTGCGCGGGAACGAACAGCTGCGAGTCCAGGGGCTTCGCCTGCGGATCGAGCTTCTTGATGATCTTGTCCACGATGTCCTTGCGCGGAACCGTCTTCAAGAACGCCTCACGGACGTTCTTGTCGGCGAACGGTCCGGTGTAGTTCAGGTCAATGTGGTCGTAGGAGAGCTGGTTGCCCTGGTCCACCGTGACGCCCTGGCTCTCGAGTGCTTTGAGCTGGTCGAGGGTGTCAGCCGAGGCCTGCGGAGCGATGATGTCGGCTTCGCCGTTCTTGAGGGCCTGCACCTGTGCCGGAGAGGAACCGATGTAGCGGACGGTGATCTCGTCCAGCTTGGCTTCCGGGCCCCAGTTGTAGTCCTTGTTGCGGACCATCGTGAGCGACTGGTCCTGGTTGATGCTCTGGACCACGAACGGGCCGTTGGACAGGAACAGGCTCGGGTCACTCGGCAGGGTCTTGGAGTCGAAGCCGGTGTTCCACATGTCCGACATGGCCTTGAGCTTGGCGTCGGCGGCCTTGGGTGCCTTGGAATCACCGCGGGGCAGGCTCTTGAGGTGGTCGATGAAGGCCTGGGTATCGGCCAGGCCGGCCTTCTTGGCCAGGACATGGGCCGGGATATCGATGCCCGGTCCGCCCAGCGCGATCTCCCAGTCAGCGAAGGGCTTGGAGTATTTGATGGTCATGGAGCGGTTGTTGTCGCCGATTTCCGGGAAGTCGGTGAGCCCGAGACCCGTGGAGTCGCCGGCATACGAGAAGTATGATGTTCCCGTCTTACCCTCGGCGTCGGCGTCGTTGTAGTACCCGGAGAATGCTGCCCACTGAAGGAGCAGGTCGGCGGCCGTAACGGGTGTGCCGTCCGACCACTTAACGCCTTCGTTGATGGTGTACTTGACGGTCAGCGGATCGTCAGACGTCTTTTCCATCTTGCCGAACTTGTCGTTGTGGACGACGTTCAGCTGGTTATCGATGTAGTAGAACCCGGAGTGTGTGGCGTAGCTGACCTTCGAGTTGATGTCAGTGTTGCCGTCGGCCGTGTTGGGGTTGAAGGTGTTGAACGCGTTGACCTCAACGACAGTGGCTGTTCCCCCCTGTTTGCCGGCCGCATTACTGGACGGGGTTGTCCCGCCATTGGTGCTCGCGCAGGCGCTGAGCGCCAGTGCAGCCGCGGCTGCAACGCCTACTGCTTTGGAAATACGACTGAATCGCATTCCGCCTCCTATGTTTCTGTGAGTGTGGAAGAGACCTTCGCTGTGGGCGCCGGCCAGACCCGCTACATCCCCCCAGTGAGATGTGGCGAGTCTCACATGACAAGTAGCCTAGACCCGAACGCAGCGGGCGCGGTCCGAAAGTTGTCCCTCAGTAAAGGTTGTTATCGAGATGCAACCAAGCTGTTGCCGCGGGAAAAGTACACACCCTTTTTCCTTGACGCCCTGCGGCACGGAGGGTAGAGGCGTCAATCACAGAAAAAGCCCCGATCCTAGGGATCGGGGCTTTTCGCCGTTAATACTCAATCACTGAGTAGCCCGGCGGAAACTCACACGTTGAAGCGGAACTCCACCACATCGCCGTCGGCCATGACGTATTCTTTGCCTTCGATGCGGACCTTGCCGCGCGATTTCGCCTCGGCCATGGAACCGGCATCGATGAGGTCCTCGAAGGAGACAACCTCGGCCTTGATGAAGCCGCGCTGGAAGTCCGTGTGGATGACGCCGGCGGCCTGCGGGGCGGTGTCACCCTGGTGGATGGTCCACGCGCGCGCCTCCTTGGGTCCGGCCGTGAGGTAGGTCTGCAGCCCGAGCGTATGGAATCCGACGCGGGCCAGCTGGTCCAGCCCGGATTCGTCCTGCCCGTTCATTTCGAGCATTTCGCGCGCCTCGGCCTCGTCGAGCTCCACCAGGTCGGACTCGAGCTTGGCGTCAAGGAAAATGCAGTCGGCCGGCGCAACCATGGCGCGCAGCTCAGCCTGCTTCTCCTCGCTGCCGAGGATTCCTTCGTCCGCATTGAACACGTAGATGAAGGGCTTGGCGGTAAGGAGGCTGAGCTCCTTGAGGTGCTCCATCTCCAGCTTGTCGCTCTTGACGGAGGAGTAGATGGTGTCGCCGCGCTCCAGCACGGCCTGCGCGGCCTTGATGGCAGCAAGCTCCGCCGCCTCCCGCTTCTTGATCTTGACCTCTTTTTCGATCCGGGGAATGGCCTTCTCGATGGTCTGCAGATCGGCGAGGATCAGCTCGGTGTTGATGGTTTCCATATCCGAGCGGGGATCGACCTTGCCGTCGACGTGGATGACGTCGGGGTCATCGAACACGCGCACCACCTCGGCGATGGCTTCCGCTTCGCGGATGTTGGCGAGGAACTGGTTGCCCAGGCCTTCACCTTCGGACGCGCCCTTGACGATGCCGGCGATGTCGACGAAGGAGACAGCCGCGGGCAGCACGCGCTGCGAGCCGAAGATCCCGGCGAGCTGCTGGAGCCGGGGGTCGGGCAGGTTCACGACGCCGACATTGGGTTCGATGGTGGCGAACGGATAGTTCGCCGCCAGGACCTGGTTGCGGGTCAGTGCGTTGAAAAGTGTTGATTTGCCGACGTTGGGCAGTCCGACGAT
>Ga0256906_1000804_pt1 | contig 9723 bp, 9 predicted proteins | sample MC6MC0744MT_FD_190186 | JGI IMG/M metagenome (GOLD analysis project Ga0256906, IMG submission 190186) | Metatranscriptome of enriched soil aggregate microbial communities from Iowa State University, Ames, United States - MC6-MC0744-MT... | ecosystem: Environmental > Terrestrial > Soil >... | reverse complement strand
TACCACGTCATCCCAAACGTATTGTGACGGATGGCTATTTACCAGAGCTACTTGTACTAGGTGTCAAACCAATCGGTTCTACACAATGGGATTTGGAGAACAAAGTAATTAAAGATCAGATTGACGGAATTGAAACAACTGGTGAGAGATCATTAGAGACAATTGTTCAACTGAAACCAGATTTAATCATCACTTGGGTGAGTGATGAAGCAATGCTTCAGCAATACGAGAAAATCGCCCCAACACTCGCGATACCTTATAGCTCTACAGGTGATATTTTTGAAACGATGCGTCTTTTGGGCGATGCCTTGGACAAAACGGATGAAGCGGAGCAATGGATTAAGCAATTAGATCAGACAGCTGAGGAAGCACGAGCACAGCTTGCAGATATCATTAAACCCGATGATACTTTTGCACTTATGGGCGTGTTTGTAGTAGATAAAGGATTTTATATTTATGGTGATGGAGGCTACAGAGGTGGTGAAGCCATTTATAAACATCTTCAATTAAAGCCACCTGCGAAACAGGAGAAAGAAATGATAGGGAAAGAGGCTTATCGTCAAGTTTCATATGAAGTCATTCCTGAATATGCCGGCGACTATATTTTCATCGATCAAGGTGATTTAATCTCAGAAGTATGGGGTGAGAGCGAAGGACTTTGGAAGTCACTTGACGCTGTGAAGAATGAGCGCGTATTCAAGCTTGACCCAGAGTTGTTCTGGGGCAATGACCCAATCTCATTAGAACTTCAAATCAAAGAAGTGGTGAAAATGCTAACTGAAAAACAATAATAAATAGTTCAAAGGATCACTCTAAAGGGTGGTCTCAGACTGTAGACAAAAGTCATCGTGAAGTTTTCTCTCGATGGCTTTTGTCATTTTTTCTCATTCATATTCAATATTTGGTGAATTACTGTTGGTGATTCGTAATGGATAGATATACGTAAAATCAATAGCGGCCTCTAGTTTCGCCGTTTGATTCTACGTCATTATCGTTTAATATCCCAAAAGTTTACTTTTTAATAATATATTTAGATGGCGTTCTATGCAGAAGTTGATTGGAACGAAGGGAGGCGACTCCTGCGGGAAAAGCGGGAAAGTCGAGATCTGTGGATGTTTTCTGTGCGAAAGCGAATCGGGGGAAGCTGCTCGACACCGCCCATAGTAGAAATCAACGGCTTTACTTTATTCCATTGTAAAAGAAAAAAGGTATTCAATTGTGGTTTATTCGTTCTAAGACAGTAAACCTTCTTCGCTTTGTGTATTACTTTTCCTATAGAATAATGCTTACGATATTTATGTTCAAAGATATTCAGTGCTTTTTCTATTTATAAGAAAAGAATTAATTGAGAAAAATTAGGTAATATTATAAAATCAATTTATAAATACAATATATTGTATTAAATAACGTATTGGAGAATTAATAATGGAATATTTATCGCTAAAAGACCATGTTTATAATTATATTGTGGAACAAATTAACAATGGAAGCCTGTTGGCTGGGAAAAAGGTGAATGAAAATCATATTAGTGAAAGCTTAAATGTAAGCAGAACACCAGTGCGGGAGGCACTTATTCAGCTGACATCAGAAGGCTTGCTAGAAAATATCCCACGTAAAGGGTTTGTGATCAAAAGTCTGACAAAGGAAGAAGCGAAAGAGACTTATTTTATTATTGGTGCATTGGATGGGTTGGCTGCCTCACTTGCATTGCCATTTTTAACGGAAAAAGATATGAAAGAGATGGAGTTTTATATACAAAGTATTGATTTAGCTATTAATACAGAGAATTACAGGATGTACGATAAAATGCAAGAGGCTTTCCATGGTGTTTATCATAAGCTCTGTCCGAATAAGAGTCTTATCGAACTTTTATTGCAATTAGAAAAAAAATTTATGAAAAATTTAGGTGAAAATGATTCATCAGATCGAGTTAAGGAAATGTTAACTCAGCTCAACAATGAACACCGGGAAATTCTAGCTTTTTTCAAGAATGGGGATACAATTGCATTAGAAAGATTTCTAAAAGAAGTCCACTGGAATATGGAAAGAGCGGAGAAAGTATTGCTATAAATGCTAGAAAAAATGGAAAAACTAAGAATCTGTTTCGAAAGAGACGGATTCTTTTTTTATTGACATATAAAATAAAATATATAATATATAGAATAAAAGACTGAATATTATATATTGTCTTTTAACAAAGGAGAAAGGGGATTTATCTTGATTCATAAGACGCCCTCGTATATTGAGGGGAATGAATACTATTTACAGTGGGTGTTCAAACGCCTACCGAATCAATGTAAAGCTTCTGGCGGATGTCGCAGATTTTTGTAGAGTAGCTTTTTTGAGCGAGTTCGAAAAAATCTGGCCGCAATAATATGGAGGCGTAATTGATTTGAGTAGAAAGGTTATGATTTGAAAGATTTAGGGGGATTTACAGTGGAGAATAAAGAGTACGATTTACATCGTGGGTTAAAACGCAGACATCTTACAATGATCTCAATCGGTGGAACAATTGGGACAGGGTTATTTCTTGCATCTGGAAATGTCGTTGCAAATGCTGGAGCTCTTGGAGGTCCAATAGCATTTTTAGTGATTGGTATATTAGTATTTGTATTAATGAAAGGTCTTGGAGAAATGTCAACCTTCATGCCTATCCCTGGAGCTTACACTACCTATTCAGGTTTATTTGTACACCCAGTGTTAGGATTTATGGTAGGTTGGAATTTATATATTAATGGATTCCTTGGACTTGGTGCTGAAATTGTTGGGGGAGGAATGATCCTTAATCAATTTTTTCCTAGTACGCCTACCTTTATTTTCTGTATTAGTATTTCAGCAATCATTTTGTTTTTGAACTTAATTGATGTGAAATCCTATGGGGAAGCAGAATACTGGTTTGCGGGCATTAAAGTACTTGCCATCATTGTATTTTTAATTGTTGGAGTTCTGATGATTTTCGGTGTTATTGGCGAACAAGGTTTTATAGGTTTTTCAAATTGGAACAGTGAATCGATGTTTCCAAATGGTCTGACAGCAGTAATCATTATGATGACGGGGGTAGTTTGGTCATATCTAGGAGTAGAGACAGTAGTTTCTGCGGCAGGTGAAGCGGAAAATCCTCAGAAAAACGTTCCTAGAGCCATTAATACGATTTTTCTTCGTATTTTAATTTTCTACGTAGGATCTATTACCATCATCGGTTTAGTTGTGCCATATCAAAATGTAAGCGTTCTAAGTAATGGTTATGCCGGTCTTTTAGGTTTAGCAGGCATTCCTGGAGCTGCAACGATCATGAATATTATTATTTTAACATCCTTGGTTTCAGCAGCTAACTCTATCGTTTACTTCCTAAGTAGAACACTTATTGCACTATCAAAAGAAGGGAAAGCACCAAAAGCATTAGGGAAGGTCAATAAACGCGGAATTCCAATGAATGCGGTTATCTTAACGTTATTCCTTGGACAAGTTTCCTTGATTACGAATTTTATTTCACCAGATAAAGTATTTATTTGGTTAACTTCTATTGCTGGCTTTAATACCTTACTTGGATGGTTTGGTAGCTACCTTTCTCATTATAAATTTAGAAAATGGTTAGTGAAAAATGGAGGATCTGTCGATAAGCTAAAATTCAAAATGCGGACGTATCCAATTCCAACCCTTCTTTGTTTAGCAGCTTTAATAGCTATTGCGATTTACACAGCTTATAGCCCTGAAACGAGATTTTCATTCTATATCGGTGTTCCGATGTTAATACTGTACTTTATTGTTGGTACTTATTTATATAAAAAAGGAAAAATTCATGATCCTAGTTATAAGTCGTTTTTAGAAGCACATATACATGATAAAGAAATAAAATAATCAACGCCGTAATCGTTGGTTGCATCCATTTTTCTAGTAAACAATCAGAATGTTACGAGATTTGCGATGAGTTAAAGGAGATATAGAATAATGGAGAATAAAAATTTACAATTAGTTATTCAATTGCGACATGAATTACATGCGCATCCAGAATTATCAAATCATGAAGTATGGACGAAACAGCATTTAATGGAATTTCTTAAAACCCATACAAATCTTGAAGTTGTTGATAGAGGGCGTTGGTTTTATGCCATTTACCACTCGAAGGTAGGCAAAAGGAATATAGCATTTAGGGCAGATTTTGATGCCCTTCCGATTGAAGAAACGATTGAACTTCCTTACGGTTCGAAGTATCCTGGTGTTTCTCATAAATGTGGTCATGATGGACATTCTTCAACTCTATGCGGTTTTGCACTTGAAATCGATCAGAAAGGCTCGGACAATAATATATACTTTTTATTCCAACATGCCGAGGAAACGGGCGATGGTGCTGCTGAATGTGCAATCTTAATAGAAGAAAAGAAAATCGATGAGATTTTTGGATGGCATAATATGAGTGGTATACAAGAAAATACAGTCTATGTTATCAATGGAACAGCTCAGTATGCATCAAAAGGGATGTCTATCTATATGGAGGGGGTTCCTTCCCATGCCAGTGAACCAGAGAATGGCATTAACCCTGCTTTCGCCATAGCGAAAATTATTGATCGCATTCCAAGTTTTATTGATCCAACAAAAAACAAAGGGAATGTATTATGTACGGTCGTCCAAGTAGATATAGGAGAGAAAGCATTTGGGGTCAATGCCAGCAAAGGTACATTACGAATGACCATTCGAGCTCTTTATGAGGAAGAGATGGATAGACTTCAGCGTAGCTTAGAAAATCTAGCACAAGCCGAGGCAGAAAAATATGGGTTGAAGGTTCGTTTTGAATACCAGGATGAATTCCCTGAAACGTCTAATCATGAAGAGAGTTCAAATAAAATACGTCAGGTTTGTGCAAAGAAAAACATTCCGATGTTAGAGCTAAATGAGGCTTTCCGTGCTTCTGAAGATTTTGGCCATTATACGAAACTGACAAAAGGCTCTTACTGTTATATAGGGAATGGAGAGGATTATCCAAATATACACACCTTTGAGTATGATTTTAAAGATGATCTGATCGAAACAGGCGTCGAATTATTTAAAGGGCTTGCGGAGTGCTAGAACGGCGTATCTAAGTTTAACTAATATCGTAAAAATGGTTAGGAATTGCAATCAAGAGATTGCTCCTCCTAACCATTTTATTTTAAATAAAGGTGAGAATGGAAGGTTTTTTCAACTTAAGGGTAGCAACTGTCCTCACTACGATGGAGAAATAGATAGAAGACCATCGTATCAGAAACTTATAGCTATAACTAAAATAAAACCAGGAATTGCAACCGATGATGGAGTGGAGATTCGTTTTATCGATCAAGAAATCCAACGTATTGTTAGTTCAAGACCAGATGCAAAGGCTTATAAGGTTTATTACGATAAGAAAATACTAGAGGTAGAGTTAGAAACAAAGTATTTAGGTTGCCAAAATGAACAGTCTTTCCCTCAAAAACTTTAAAAGGAATCACCATTATGCAAGTGATTCCTTTTTGGATGATGATTATGCCAATTTGTTTGAAGCTTTTATTGAAATAATAGGAAGAACTTCGCCAATAAAAAAATAGGGACCCCTACAATTATTACGCCTGCAAAGAAATAACAAAATAGCATAAAAACATCGAAAATTGCACCGGATAAATCATCAATGAATTTTAACATTTCATTTCCCTCCAAACATAAGAAGTAAGGTTCTGATATGTTGCGAAAAGAGAAAAGCCTCAACGCCATTGTTGAAGCTATAAAATCTTACGAAAGTTATTACTGTATAAACAATACTAGCATTCCTCAAAAAGTATAACAAATAATAAGGACTATTCAGATAAATCAGAAAGAATAAATCTTATTGAGAAATAGTTTAGCAGTGATTTTCATCATCATGATCATATTGTAATGTCTTTTTTAAATAGTAATGTTTAAAATCTCTTCCTACTTGATCGAGCGTCCCATAAACTTCATAATCATGATTTTCATAAAATGTTAAGGCTTGAAAGCTTAAGGTGTCAACTTTAATGAAATCACATTTGTGCTCTAATGCGATTTGCTCTATCGCTGCTAATAGTTTAGAACCATACCCTAGACCACGATACGTTTCTTCTACCATCAATGTGTGTATTTCCAACCAGTTCCAGCAAATTTCACCGAGTATGCCACCATAAACTTGATCGGCATGATCCGTTAGAAATAAATTAATTTCCTGATAGCGTCCTTGTAGATCTTTTGGAAAGTGTTCTACATTATATTCATAAAGCATGTGATTAACATAAGATTTGTTTTTTGCATGTAATTGTTGTGTGATTTGTAAGGACATTTTTTACTCCTTTAGTTGAAATGGTAAATCGCGTTTCCAAATCATATGATGACTGTTTGATCCCCAAAAATGTTCAAGAACAAAGTCTGGTTGTCCAAACTTTTTCTGCCAAATCATTTGGGCTTGTTTGTATCCACTGTCTAAACAAAAGCTAGGGACGTTTTTCAATACGAGCGTTGTTAGCATTTTTTTCATTAACTTCGTCCCAATACCACGATTTTGGTAGTTTGGATGAACATAAACGGTACCAATTTCAGGACAATTCGACAGGTCTTCTTTGAGGGTTTGTTGAATGAAATCATTAGCCTCACCATATTCGATTGTGCCAATGATTTCTTTTGTTTCTTCATCCTCAGCCAACCAGAAGAATCTTTTTTGGCCCTGACTTTCTAAGTCATCAGCTAAGTATTTCTTTTTGGTTGCCCATTCATGATTTTGATCGTCCCCAAGCTCTGCAAGTCCTTCTTTAGCAAAAGTATCCTGAATGACATGTAAAAAGAATAGGTGTAACGCAGGTGTATCTGTTGGCTCAGGGCGTCTTAAGATTATTTTTTTCAAAAGAGAGTTCTCCTTTTACTTTTTTGTGATAGATCTGGTTTTATGAGTTAATAATGAGCGAGCCAGTCATCATTTTTCGATATTAACCCATAGTCATTGCGGTTTTTGTTAAATATAATAGGTTCATAGCCATATTGTTGAAATGATTATACTTGCGCACTTTTTAAAATTATAACATGTTCTCTGGAATTGGGTAATGATGGAATGTGATAAAATGCAAAGGCGTAAGGAGGGAATTATATATGAATGAATTAAATAGCGAACTAGAAGTAGTTATAGAGAAAATGCGTAGTTTCATTGAAGAAATTCAAGAACAAGATCCTGAATTTTATGCTGTGTATCCGATGGTTTTTCACGATCAAATAGAAAATGATTTTAGTCGTTTTATAGATAGCCATTGGCGATTGCCAGATGAATATATATACTTTTTGAAACGTTATGTTGTGGAAGGAATTACATGGCGAACAGGTGCCTATATAAACCTACAAATATTGGGGGCTAGAGATTTAGTGCGAGGGCAGGAAGGTTACCATTATAATCCTGTGACCGAAGAGGTTATTTTAGATTGGCCACCGCATTATTTAGTCATTGCTACAGATGAGGGAGATCCTTATTGTTTAGATTTATCCAGAGAAGATACCGCCATTTTCACTGCCTATCATGGTACAGGTAGCTGGGATTTTACAATGGCCTATGACAATCTAGTAGCGTTTCTTCAGAGTGTCCTCGTACCATCTAGTTTGGAGGAAGAGCAACCAGAAGACCATTCTTACGATTACTATGAAATGTATATTACTGGCGATGGCAAGGACAAGCTTAAAACTATATTATTGCTTAAAAAAATTTTCTCCTATGATTATACACAAGCAAGAATTTTGTTAGAACAGACCCCTCTATTAATTTATAGAGGAGCTGAAACAGGTGCGTTAAAATTAGAGCAAGAACTAAAAGGGATTAGCGCGGGTTATCAAATAAAGAAAATCAGCTTAGCAGAATTTTTAAAATAATAGGAGAGCTTCATCAAAATCAAAAGGAATCACGTTGTGTGTGATTCCTTTTTGTAACATTAAATTTTAAATTGTTGGACTAAACCATTTAACTTTGTCGCTTGTTCTTTTAACAGCTTTGAGCTTTCTCCTACACTTTCCATAGAACTACTAGATTGTTCAGTAGTGGCAGTTACTTGTTCAATGCCGGCAGCTGTTTCTTCTGATACAGATGCAATAGTATCAATCGATGCATTGATAGCGTGTGTATTGTCTAAAACATTGCTCATGGAATTTGCCATGGAATCAACTTTCTTACTTATCGTCTCAATTAGCTCTCTTAAATGGTTGAAGGCTACACCCATTACATCTATTTGCTGTGTTCCAAATGTCACCTTTTGATAGCTATCTGCTAATGTTTTAACGACTTGATTTGATTCGGATTGTATATCAATCACAATCGTAGTGATGTTCGTAATTGATAGATGGACCTGATCTGCTAGCTTTCGTACTTCGTCAGCAACTACGGCAAAACCACGCCCATGTTCTCCGGCTCTTGCTGCTTCAATAGCTGCATTCAGTGCTAGCAGATTCGTTTGCTCTGATATATCCTTAATAACGTTCACTAATTCAGTAATGCGATTAGCTTTTCGATCAAGTCCTTTCACCATTTCCAAGGAATTTTTAATTTGCGTATCAATTATGGTCATTTGTTCAATTGAAGAGGACATATGTTGATTCCCTTCATCGGTGATCACTAACATTTTTTGAGATTGTTCTTTAATATTGTCTCCTTCTGTTGCTACAACATTGATGGTTTCAGAGAATTCACCTATTTGCTCTAATAATGAAGAGGCAGAATGTGCTTGTTCTTCTACACCATTGGAAATTTCATGCATCGTGATGGCAATTTGTTTTGATCCCACACCAACTTCATCGGCGGTATGTGTCAATTCCTCACTCTGCACTGTGACCTGCTTAGAAACATTGGCGATGTCCCCAATCATATTGGCTAGATTCGATTTTAACTGGATCAATGAATGGTTTAATTGACCAATTTCATCTTTTCTGTGTAGATTGATTGTGTCAAAATGAAGATTTCCTTCTGCAATCTCACTTAGCTGATTAGTAATGGTTTTGATTGGTGAAGCCAGATGCTTTGAAAATAACAGAGTAATGATTGTGCCAATGATTAAGAAAATGCCGATTGTCATCAGAACGGTATAAAGAATGGAGTCAACCGGTTTGTAGTAATCCATCGCATATGTCGTTGCAACAATAACCCAACCCCAATCAGGCTCCATTTTACTATATGCTATCTTTTCTTCAATTTTTGATTTATTTGTTGGGTGTTCCCAGTGGTATGTTGTAAAAGTACCATCTAATTGCGAATGATTAATGATATCCTGTATATAAAGCTGTCCCTCCGCATCTTTCATGTCCCATGTATTTTCGTTTTCAAAAAGTGGACTTGCTACTTCAAGCCCTTGTTGATCTAAAACAAAGAAATAACCGTTCTCACCTAAATCTACAGGGTTTTCAACTTCCCGTGTGCCATCCGCATTTTTTTTACCGATTAAAGCAATTTTTGCTTGCTCTTGTGCTTCTTCAAGTGTCATACTTCCTTTTTCGACTTCCTTATTCAAGCTATCGATCATTCTAATGGTCATTTCCACACTATTTTTCAGGGTAACTTGTCCTGAGTTTGTTAGATGTTCCTTCGATTGGCTGTAACCAACATACCCTATAATCAAAGAAGGAATTGCAAATAAAATCAATGATATACTAATGATTTTTTGTTTGATGGATTTCATAAATAGCTTCCTTTCGTGATGAAATAAAAAATAGCTGTAGAAGGTATATCGGGAGGGGTTTTTT
>Ga0256906_1000802_pt1 | contig 9752 bp, 4 predicted proteins | sample MC6MC0744MT_FD_190186 | JGI IMG/M metagenome (GOLD analysis project Ga0256906, IMG submission 190186) | Metatranscriptome of enriched soil aggregate microbial communities from Iowa State University, Ames, United States - MC6-MC0744-MT... | ecosystem: Environmental > Terrestrial > Soil >... | reverse complement strand
TCCGAATCGTACCTTTGGCATGTAAATTGAACAGTATAGAATACTTAAAATCGAACTGCTCATCCAGTTTTGGTTGTCAAAATGTCGCAACAACATGAATCTTAAAGAATTGATATTTAATAATAATAACGATAACGATATGGAGTTTATGCCCATCGTGCCGCTAGGCGAAGTGGAAATGGAAGAGCAGGAGAAAAGCGAATTACCAAAGGATATTCCGGTTATTGCATTGCGCAACACCGTGCTATTTCCCAACGTTGTGCTGCCTATCACCGTTTCCCGCGAAAAGTCGGTTAAAGCTATTGCTTACGCTACTAAAAATGGTGGCATGATTGGCGTATTGGCTCAAAAAGACCAAACTAATGAAGACCCTGAGATAGCTGATATTTATAAAGTGGGCACCATTGCTAAAATAGTGAAGCAAATAAAAATGCCCGATGGCAATACTACGCTATTCATCATGGGCAAAATGCGCTTTGAGATTGAAGCATATACGCAGGAAGCGCCTTACTTAAAAGCACAGGTAAAATATCTTGACGATAAATTTCCTAAAGAAGATAAAGAATTCGACGCCATGATTTCGTCGGTGAAGGATATGGCTGAACGTATAATATCGCTATCGCCAAACATACCTGTGGAAACGGGCATGATGTTGCGCAATATCGAAAATTACTCTTTCTTAGTTCATTTCATTGCCTCCAATTTAGAAACTAAACTTTTAGAAAAACAAAGTTTACTGGAAGAAAGCGATGTGAAAGTAAGAACGAATCGCTTGATTGGCTTATTGCAAACTGACCTGCAAATGGCGGAGTTGAAAAATGAAATAACGTCTAAAACCCGCGGTGAGATTGACAAGCAGCAACGTGAATACTTTTTGCAACAACAACTAAAAAGCATTAATGAAGAACTAGGTGGCGAAGGCAATGAGCGCGAGGTAAAAGACTTGAAGAAACGCGCCGAAACAAAAAAATGGAATGATGCAGCCAGAGAAGCCTTCAACAAAGGCATAGGTAAGTTGGAAAGAATGCACCCACATTCACCCGATTATTCGGTTGTGTACAATCACCTGGACCTTATACTGGACCTGCCTTGGGGCGAATATACTGAGGACAAATATGACCTAAAGAAAGCCTTGAAAGTGCTGGATGCCGACCATTACAGCATGGAAAAAATCAAAGAGCGCATTTTGGAATATTTGGCGGTATTAAAATTAAAAGGCGATTTAAAGTCACCAATTTTATGCTTTGTAGGACCTCCAGGTATTGGCAAAACATCGTTGGGGCAAAGCATTGCGAATGCTGTTAATAGAAAATATATACGTCTGAGCTTGGGCGGATTGCACGATGAGAGCGAATTGCGTGGTCATCGCAAAACTTATATTGGTGCTATGCCTGGCCGCATTATCCAATCGTTGCGTAAGGTTAAAACTTCAAATCCTGTTTTTATCTTAGATGAAATTGATAAGATAGGTAAAGACTTTAGAGGCGACCCTAGTTCGGCTTTGTTAGAAATATTGGACCCGGAACAAAACCATACTTTCTACGATAATTATTTGGAGATGGAGTATGACCTTTCCAAAATATTATTTATTGCTACCGCAAACAGTCTTAACGACATACAACCCGCGCTGCGCGACCGTTTGGAGATTATTCAACTATCAGGTTATAGCGTAGAAGAAAAAGTAGAAATAGCAAAACGTCACCTATTACCCAAGCAAAAGAAAGCACATGGCTTGGAAAAAGTATCGATGAAGTATACACCATCGGTGCTTACACAAATTATCAAAGACTATACACGTGAGTCGGGTGTGCGCGAGTTGGACAGACAATTGGCAGGCATTATGCGCTCAGTAGCCAAACAAGTGGCTATGGACGAAATTAAGACAGCGCAACTGAATACGGAATTGGTAGAGAAAGCTTTGGGTAAACCTAAGTATTCAAACGAACTGTACCAAAAAGCCAATCCCCCAGGCGTGGCCGTGGGCCTGGCTTGGACCTATGTGGGCGGAGAAATTTTATTTATTGAAACTAACATAAGCAAAGGCAAAGGCGGCTTAACGCTAACTGGCAATTTGGGCAATGTGATGAAAGAATCTGCCACTACAGCATTATCCTATTTGAAAGCCCATGCTGCAGAATATAAGATTGATCCAGCAAAATTTGATGAGTACAATGTGCACGTGCATGTACCAGAAGGCGCCGTACCTAAAGACGGGCCAAGCGCTGGCGTAACCATGCTTTCAGCTTTGACCTCATCGTTTACTGGTAGAAAAGTAAAACCTTATCTGGCCATGACCGGAGAGATAACCTTACGCGGTCAGGTATTGCCTGTTGGTGGTATAAAAGAAAAAGTGTTGGCAGCTAAACGCGCTGGCATCAAAGAGATATTGATGTGTGAGCAAAACAGGAAAGATGTGGAAGAGATAACGCCAGAATTTATAAAAGGAATGAAATTTATCTATGTAAACGAAATGCACGAAGTGCTGGAAAAAGCATTATTGAAAAGATAATTAAAAGTCGAATTTGGATAAGGGCTGTCTTGAAAAGAGACAGCCCTTATTATTTTTAAGCTTTTCTAAAAGCAATTATCAAAAGTACATTTAGCTTATAAATAGCCCTATTTTTTCTTATACCACAATTAGCTTGGATTTTTGAGGATAATAATTAAACATAAACACATTGTTTTGTATACAATCATCATGAGCCATTCATGTAGATAAAGTTGTTTCAATACTAATCAAAAAATAAAAAGTTTAAAGAATTATAAATTTAATTTAAAAAATACGTAAACGTATTTTTTATTTAATACAAGTAATTAAGTGCTTATAACCTGATATATTTATTACATCACTCTGTATAGGGCTGTTTATGAAGAATAATACATCAAAGTGTATTTTTTTGGCATGATATTTGATATACACTTAAGTAAACAAACCTTTATGAAAAAAAATACTCATTTTCCTTTACAACGGTATATAGCTCAAAGGTTAGGATTTTTTCGAAAATCCTTAGCTTTTTGTTCGATAGCCTTATTAGGACAGAATGCTGTACACGCTCAGCCATGCACCACACCTGTAATTGATAGCGTTTCCTCTGTAGCTGCAAGTTGTCCTGGTTCTGGGCAAGTTTACATTAGTGCTCAAGGCAGCGTGAATATGCAATATACTGTATTGTCAGGTGCTACTATTATTCAAGGGCCTATTAGTCCGGGCAGTTTTAATAGCCTTCAAGCTGGAACCTACAAGCTTCGCGCATTTAATCCTGAAGGTAGCGGTTGTTTTACAGACACTACCGTTGTTGTTACCAATGCATACCTACCTTTTTCCTTTAATGTTACCGTAACTAACGTATGTGCTGGAAACACTGCCGGCACTATTAATGTTACTACAAATCCTGGTAGCAGCACTCCTTTACAAGTAGCCTATTGGCAAGGTGATGCTAATACTCCAGATGCAACCTTAACTTATGGATCTTCTTTGACCTACACTGTTCCTGAGGCAAATTTTGGGACTTGGAACGTTAGGGTTAAGGATGCCTGTGGTGTAGCTAGTACCACACAAGTTGTGGTGGCTAATCCTTACCCTTCTGGTTTGCAGATTGAAGCTGTCCGTGCTTGGGTAAGTAGCTCAGGTGTACAATGTGTAAGCACCCAGCCTAATATAAATGCTTATGTACGTCTTGTGGCAAATGGCGTTTGGGTATCTTATAATAGTTTGCCTGCAGCAGGAGTAAATATTGAGGTATATGAAGATGTAAATGAAAATTGTATTGCTGACCCTTCTGAGCATTTACCATCCCTCAACCATGTAATTATGCCAGGCACGGATGATGATATATCAATACCAAGAAATAAAAAACTTGTTATTAGGATGATAACTCCATGCGGTCAAGTTAGTAATTATTGCTACAATGGTATTACTGACCAAAGTGCGTCTATTTCTTCCAGTATTTTGCAAGAGGGATGCATAACTACAGCCAATCCAAATGGATCAGTTATTATTCAAATGTATGCAAATGACTATGCAACACTCCCATATGCTTATTATATAGAAAGTACAGACCCTGCATATAACACATCTGGAACCAGCACAGGTACTACAAGATGGCTTAATGTAAATGACTTAGCCTACGGCGAAACCTACACCGTAACAATGGTAGATGCCTGTGGTGACACCACAATAAATGTATTGACCCCTCCAGGCATAGCAGAGCCTATTTCCGCTGCAGTTGTCAACGTCCATTTAAATGACTGTGTAAATCAGAATAATAAAACGTCTGCTCGTGTGCGTATAGAAGGTTATTTTCCAGGACTTTCCAGACCTGGCACTACCGCAATCATAACCAATGGTACGGATATTGGACTAGTTGGAGTACGCAATTCTGCTCGTTCTTTCTGGTTTAATGGCGTAACACCTGGTGCTGTTAATACCATTACGATTACTAGCCCTGATTGTAGCAGTTCTATAAACGTTAATTTTACTGTCCCATCTGCGGCAACGGTATTGAACCAAACCATTACGGCAAGCATGGGCCAATTATGTTCAGCTACAGGTTCTGGCATTTTAACGGTTAACAGCACTTATAACGGTACAGGTTTGCCTTCAGTAAGAATATACAAAGTAGGCACGTCTACACCCATTGCACCTACATCTTCTGGAGGGACTATTACTGTACCTAATTTAGAAGTTGGCAAGTATTATGCAAAACTAGATATCGCGTGGGGTTCCAACTTTTCTTGCACTAATTATGCCCTTACATCAGACACTTTAGAAGTTTATCCTAGTGGAACAGTGCCTACTATTACACGTAAGGTAACTATGGTTTGTGATGCTCCTTTATCTAACCCTAATGAGGGCAAGGCTTCAATAGAGTTCATTGGAGCTGCACCTTTCTTGGTAGAATACAAGCCGGTTTCATCAACTACTTGGATAGTGAAAAATACAGCATCAATGGGTGCGGAATTGTTGGAAGGCCTGACTATAGGTACTACTTACGATATTCGTATTACTGACGTTTGTGGATCAATAAGAACAGATTTGGTGACTGTAGCTGCATTAGGTGCTGTTGTTATGTCTAATACTAATCAGCCTTGCCTAAACAGTTCTTATACACTATCTGCACCTAGCTTTGTAGGTGCTAGTTATTCTTGGAAGAAAGATGGTGTAATTACAGGAGACAACACCCGTGAAATTAACTTCCCTGTATTTAGCAATGCTAATACAGGCAACTATGAATGTACAATTTCTATTGGTAACTGTATTGTTAGAACAGTTAATGTAAGCTTGTATAGCCAATTCTGCGATTCTACAATAACTCCAGTATCTCTTGCTGGTAATATCTGGAATGATGGTAACGGCATGACGGACAATATGGTGAATGGCATTGGTACTAACGCTGGAGGAGCAATATTTGTGGTACTAACAGATGTTGCCGGAAAAGTATTGGCGACAAGAGAAGTGAGTGCGACAGGAGCTTATAGCTTTGACAACTTGCCTCCTAATACCTACAAAGTGCTCGTATCCGCAACACGTCCCGCTGCTGGAACAACTATGACAACTTCTCAATTACCTACCAATTGGGTGAGTACCGGTGAAAATCATGGATTGCCAACTGCTACTGGCCGTGATGCTATAATAGATGGTATACAAACGATAAGCCTTACTACTGCCAATGTTTCTAATGTAAACTTTGGTATCGAACGCAGACCAGAAAGCTATAACAAAACACTTAATGTAACTGGATCTCCAATAGTGGGTGTACCTGTTGTATTGACTACTCCTTTAGCAGGGTCTGACATGGAAGACAATAACGGTGTAGAAGAAACATGGGATTTCAATCCTATCGTTATCACATCTTTGCCTAGCAATGGTTTCACTCTTACATATAATGGCGTGACCTTAGGCGTGAACGATACCATTGAGGATTATAATCCAGCATTATTAACTGTAACACCTACAACAGCTACGCCTGCTGGCACTACAACTACAGTGTTCAATTATGCTACTATCGATTCTGCTAAAGTAATAGACGCTACACCAGCTACATATACTGTTGTGTTCAGTTCTCCATTACCTATAAAATTGGCTAGCTTTACTGCTGCTGCTAAAGGTAAGATTGCAGTGTTAAATTGGTCAACAATTACAGAGCAAAATAACCGTGGTTTTGAAATAGAAAGAAATGCAGGCAACAATGATTGGATGAATATTGGCTTTGTCGGTACAAAAGCAACCAACGGCAACAGCACTGAAAAAATCAGCTATAACTTTAATGACAATACACCATTGAAAGGTTTGAATTACTACCGTTTGAAACAAATAGACAATGATAGTAAAGCTACCTTTAGCGAAGAGAGAATTGTGAGATTTGGAAATGGAAACGTAATTGCTATCTACCCTAACCCAGCTACGAACAAAATTATAATAGATGGATTGGAAGGCAATGAGCAGGTACGTATTTACGATATTGCTGGACGTATGGTTTATAATTCAGCAACAAAAGGCACAAGGGAAACTATTGATTTAAGCGAACTAAATGAAGGAGCTTATCAAGTTACAGTCACACAAACAAACGGTGATGTAGCGACACATAAAATCGTTAAATTGAAATAGTTTTAAACAGTTGAATAATGTAAAGCCCTCCGAATACTCGGAGGGCTTTTATTTGCTTTAAAAAAAATAGGAAAATTAAAATACAGCTGTTAAATCAGCCCTAAAACTAAGAAAGCTTCAATTGAAATCTAGAAAACTAATTTTTACAAATGAGAGCACATTGCTTTCAGCACATAAAAAATAAATCATTTAGACTATTAATATTAACGGGAAAGGCAAAATATACAAACCATTTCTACTGATTAAATAAACCAAGCACAAAAAAAGATGTTGGCCTTACGACCAACATCTGCCAAAAATCATTATGCTTTTTCAGGTCGCATTTGCGGGAACAATAAAACATCTTGAATAGATACCTGTCCTGTAAGCAACATGGCTAAGCGGTCTATACCAAAACCTATACCTGCAGTTGGCGGCATGCCATATTCCAATGCGCGTAAGAAATCGTAATCGATAAACATGGCTTCATCATCGCCACGCTCCATAAGTTTTACTTGCTCCTCAAAACGTTCACGCTGGTCTATAGGGTCGTTCAATTCTGTATAAGCGTTGGCAATTTCTTTACCGTTTATCATCAACTCAAAACGCTCTACCAGGCCTTCTTTAGTTCTATGTTTTTTAGTAAGCGGACTCATCTCTACCGGATAATCGATGATGAATGTAGGCTGTATGTAATGCGCCTCACATTTTCCGCCAAAAATTTCATCTACCAATTTACCTCTTCCCATACTTGGCGAAACCGGAATATGTAATTGCTTACACACATCGCGCAGACCATCTTCATCCATATCGGTAATGTCAAAGCCAGTGTGCTCTTTAATAGCATCGTAAATACTTACACGCGCATACGGTGCTTTAAAGTTTATTTCATTACCACCAGCAGTAGAGATTGTAGTACCATTTGTAGCGATGGCCACTTTCTCCAGCAATTGCTCGGTAGTTTCCATCATCCAGAAATAATCTTTGTACGCTACGTAAAATTCCAAAACGGTAAACTCAGGATTGTGCGTACGGTCCATACCTTCATTACGGAAGTTACGGCTAAACTCGTATACCCAGTCGAAACCGCCTACTATAAGGCGTTTCAGGTAAAGTTCGTTGGCAATACGCATGTACAAGGGTATGTCCAAAGCATTATGATGCGTAGCAAACGGGCGCGCCGCAGCACCACCAGGAATGCTCTGCAGCACCGGCGTATCTACTTCCAATCCTCCACGCTCATTCAAGAATTCCCTTATTGCATTTTTCATCTTTGTAATCTTTACAAAGGTTTCTTTTACATCAGGATTCACTATAAGGTCAGCATAGCGCTGACGGTAGCGAAATTCAGGATCGCTTACTGCATCAAAAACATTACCTTCATCATCACGCTTCACTACTGGCAATGGTTTCAGCGATTTTGAAAGCAAAGTCAATGTTTGCGTATGCAAAGAAGTTTCACCAGTTTTAGTAACAAATACATAGCCTGTAGCACCAATGATATCGCCCAGGTCAAGACCATGTTTCACTACATTGTCCCAAAAAGATTTGTCCTCATCGGGGCACAGCTCATCGCGTTTGGTGTACAGCTGAAAAATGCCTTTGCTATCTTGTATTTTTATGAAAAAAACTTTACCCTTATCGTTGATGCTCACAATACGACCAGCAACACACACCTTACTAAACGCTTCCTTCTTCTCTTCAGTATACTCCTCCTTTATGTCGGTAGAATAGTGGGTTACAGGATAGAGCGCCGCAGGATAGGCATCAATGCCTGCTGCTTGTAGCTTGGTTAGTTTCTCTCTGCGCACAATTTCTTGTTCGCTAAGTGTTGCGTTAATCATTGTTTGTCTTTTAAAAAAATCGTTTTTATGAAATCGGCTGCAAATTAAGCAATAATACCTCGAAATGAAAGCGGATAAAAGATTTGAATGGATCATTCCAATTTAATTCGGTTGACGGAGAAAAATCTAGGGTTGGGATTGTACTTCCCCCTACCGTGCGCTTCAATTTTTATAGCTTCCTTTTAGCTGGATTCTGCCTATTTGAGAAAAATGAAAGTATCTCAATGTTAACTCCTTTCACCCGGTAGTAAAGTGTGTTAAGTTTTAATATTACAGCTTTATGAACGTTGTTGAAATCTGATTTTGGAAAGATGTTTGGATTTGAGAGATCAATTCGGTTGTGCTTTCAATTTTCAACGCCAGTTTTCTAATTTCTTTATCTGTAAAATTCTCTTCCAGCTATTCAATTGTTTTCGCAAGTTCAGCAAGGGCATTATCGGTCCACTGAATTTTATAACCACTTTTCATATAGCTTTCTTTCAGTTGAATGCGGGTTTAGTTTTCCATCTGCAGCATCTGAAATTCCTTTCTCAACTGACTCTTGTTCTGCTATTGAAATAGTATTCCACCAATCTTTAGTTTCTTGCTGTCTAAACTGAACAAGTTTTTCAATTATTGCTTCATCTTCCAATGTTGACAACCATTGAATCAATTCAATTTTCTTATCTAATACCTGAGTTCCCATTTCCAACGCATTGATTAATTATTACCCAAATATACAAATTCTTTTACGACCGTTGAAAATAACACGCTATTAAAACACCTCCATTATCTCCTTCATTTCAGCTATGCTAAAATGCTGCATGGCCATGCTATCCAAGTGGTAGAGCGATACTTTGTAGGTCTTGGCATTCATCCTTCGCGAAATATAGTTGGCTATGTTTAATACATCGTTAGTGCTAGGAGCTTCAAACCGTATAGTTTGCCCCGCAAGGAAACTATAGCCTTTCGCTTTGGTATCGGCACTAAATTGGTAAAGGTTGCCACCCAATTTTTTCAGTTTACTCAAATCAAAATCTTCGACACCTACGTTGTACACAATGCCCTTGAACTTTGATTGCTCAAATAAGGCCGACCAATAAAATAGCGGCAGCGCAATATCCAGCTCCAATGGATAGGTTGCTAAGTTTGCTAAATAATCTTTGGCTTCTGCCAGCTCTAATATGGAATTATGCTTGCCATAACGGGTAAGGTTACCCATATTGTATACCATCAGCAAACCTCTATCAACAGGCGGGATACCACTACTGGAGCGGTACTTCACCTGGTGCATACGAATTGTACACGACAATTTTTTACCTTTAAAAACCGGTTGTTCTTTG
>Ga0256906_1000793_pt1 | contig 9843 bp, 9 predicted proteins | sample MC6MC0744MT_FD_190186 | JGI IMG/M metagenome (GOLD analysis project Ga0256906, IMG submission 190186) | Metatranscriptome of enriched soil aggregate microbial communities from Iowa State University, Ames, United States - MC6-MC0744-MT... | ecosystem: Environmental > Terrestrial > Soil >... | reverse complement strand
CTGCATGCCATGCAGGTGCGCTACCAGCTGCGCCACAGCCCCAAGCTGTTCCCTCCGGAAACTTTGCGTTTTCCCGAAGCAACCCGACCAGCGTAGTCCAGAAAACGCCAGGATGCGAATCGAGGGCACGTGGCTTCCGTCACGTTCGTCGGAGAACCCAAAAATCCGGGTAACGCCGTTTTCGGGCAAACAAAAATCCGCCGGAATCTTTCGATTCCGGCGGATCATCCGGTGGAGCTGAGGGGACTCGAACCCCTGACCCCCTGCATGCCATGCAGGTGCGCTACCAGCTGCGCCACAGCCCCGTATTCTTGCCGCTTCAGGTTTCGATCTCTCCGAAGCAACTCAAATATCTTAGAACAGCGTTTCCGAAAATTCCAAATCGGGCATATTCGGTCCCGCGGCCTACTCCTGCTCGGCGGTGGCGGCGGCCTTGGCCGAGGCGTCGTCTCCCAGCTGCAGGTCCACTACCGGGCAGTCCTTCCAGAGCCGCTCCAGAGCATAGAAGACACGGTCCTCCTCATGCTGGACGTGGATGACCACGTCGGCGTAGTCGAGCAGGACCCAGCGGCCAGCCGAACGGCCCTCACGGCGGACCGGGCGGAGGTCCTGCTTGATGAGTTCCTCTTCAATGCCGTCGACGATGGCATTGACCTGGCGTTCGCTGGGTGCCGAGGCAATGAGGAACACGTCCGCCAGCGCAAGGCGTTCGCTGACGTCCAGGGCGACGATGTTTTGGGCGATCTTGTCCGCCGCGGCCCTGGCTGCGTGCCGGGCTGTGGTGACGGACGATTCGGATGCAGTCACGGGACTCCTTGTAGTGATGAAAAGCGTAGGTGGGGTACTGGTGAAGTCAGCGTGAAAGGCCGCTGATAATCATGATGACGCCGGCAACGAGGGCGATGGCGCCGAGCGCCAGAACGCCAAGTTGAATCAGCTTCAGCCGGTTGGCCCGGGCGAGTCCGGCGGTGGCTGCGTCGAGGGGTTCCAGCCCGTAGGCAGACTTGGCAGACACCGGCGGCAGCGCCGAAACGTCGTCGCCGGACTCATCGGTCCAGGCACTTTGGCGGGCGCTGGCCGGAGGCGCAGCTGCCGAACGCGCGGCTGCTTCTGCCCGCGCAATGACCCGCGAGCGACCGGTGGACGTCCCGGCCGAGCGGGCCGCTTTGGCGGCCCGGTTGCTCCGGGCAGGGACCCGGGGACTGGGGTTGGTCACTACGGGAACATGAGACGTGGCCGGCCGCTTCATGACGGGACGGTCCACACCCGGAACCTGTTCAAATTCCAGCGGCGTCACCATGGCGAGGTTGCTGGCGGTGGATGGACCGCTGTGGCCGGTTTGCGGCGTGGTGTTCTGCTCGGCCAGCTTCTGCTTGGCCATGGCGCGCTTGTTGAGCACCGCCGCCCGCTCGGCCAGGGCAATCTGCTGGGCCAGGATTTCCGGATCCACGGCCTCAGGGTCCGTCGCCGCAATGTGCTCCATCTTGGCGATCTGGTTCTTGGCCTGCTCCGCGAGGAGGGCACGCGCCTCAAGCGCCTGCTCCACCGTCATGCCATCGGGAAGCTCGTCCCCCGCCGGTGCCGCTGGCCGCGGACCGGGACCTCCGGCAGGCTGAGCTGCCGGCTTGGGCCCGGGGGCCGGGGCGGGTGTGCCGGACGTACCGGAAGAAGACCCAGACGAAGAAGCGGGCGATTTCCCGGTGGAGGCACCGCCGTCGACCGCCGGCACAACGGGCATCGCCGAAGTGACGGCCTGCTCCTTGAGCTGCATTAGACGCAGCTGGCGGCGTGTGGGCGGGCCACCCCCGGAAAGCTGCTCTTCCTTTTCGGCCAGCTCCTTGATGGTCCGCAGGGCCGCACGGTCACGGGCACGGATCTGTGAGGAACGCTCGGCGGCTGAACCGGCCGGCGGGGAGTCCACGGGGCCCGGAGCTACCCGGCGCACACGTCCGGTGTCCTCCTCGCCGCTGTCGTTGGCAGCCGGACGCTTCGACGCAGGCGGGTTTGACGCGGGACCTTTTGAAACAGGCAGTTTCGAGGCAGGGGCTTGCTCGCCGGCACCCGGAGGGGCGGCGTTCCGGTTCGTGGCCAGGGCTTCATCCCGGGCCTTGCGCAGCTCTCGGCGGCTGCGGATCGGTTGCTGTTCCTGACTCATCTCAAACTCATTCAGTACTGGCTGGATCGTTTGTCTCGGTAGTTTCGGAGCTGCAGTTCCCGGCCGGCGCGGCGTAAAGCCCGTATTTCGCGATGTACTGCACAACGCCGTCCGGGACCAGGTACCAGACAGGGTTATGGGCGGCAACGCGGGCGCGGCAGTCCGTAGACGAGATCGCCATCGCCGGGACCTCGAGCAGGCTGACGTCCTTGCGGCCCATGCCGTCGAGCTCATGGCCTGGCCGGGTAACTCCCACAAAGTGGGCCAGCGACCACAGCTCGTCGATGTCCTTCCAGGACAGAATTTGCGCCAGGGCGTCAGCGCCGGTGATGAAGAACAGGTCGGCGTCAGGCCGCTGCGCCCGCAGATCGCGGAGGGTGTCGATGGTGTAGGTGGGACCGGGACGGTCCACATCGACACGGCTGACGGTAAACCGCGGATTCGACGCCGTGGCGATCACCGTCATCAGATAACGGTGCTCGGGTTCGCTGACCTTCTTGCTGGACTTTTGCCACGGCTGGCCAGTGGGCACGAACACGACCTCGTCGAGTCCGAACTTGGCGGCCACCTCGCTGGCGGCCACAAGGTGGCCGTGATGGATGGGATCGAAGGTCCCGCCCATCACGCCCAGCCGCAGCCGGCGCTGCGTATCCCTGTGGTGCAGTGCGGCGGAAATCTTAGTGGCCCTGGCCGTGGTCGTGCTTGTTGGGGTGCTGGCGGTGCGGGTCAGCGTGCTCGTCAACCGCGCTGTGGCGGTTGCCCAGGTTGGTGTAGGAGAGGGTGACGAACATCAGCACCACGAAGAGGGCGAACATCGAGACGCCGAAGACCCACGGCTCAGCCCACAAGGGTGCCCTTTCTTCGTGTTCGGCAACTGACGCGGCAATCTGCTGGAGCAGCATTTTCTCCCCTAGGAATAAAAGGATGACGACGGCGGCAATTCCCGCCGGTCTGGACTTCTTTACTATGTTACCGCTATGTCAGGAGCGGACTTGGCCCTCGCCCTGGACAATCCACTTGGTGGTTGTCAGCTCGGTCAGGCCCATCGGGCCCCGGGCGTGAAGCTTCTGCGTGGAGATCCCGACCTCGGCCCCCAGGCCCAGCTCCCCGCCGTCGGTAAACCGCGTGGACGCGTTCACGATGACCGCAGCGGAATCGATTTCGGCGATGAAGCGCTCGGCGTTCCGAAGGTCATTCGTCAGGATGGCCTCCGTGTGTCCCGTCGACCACGTCCGGATGTGCTTCACGGCGTCGTCCAGGCTGTCCACCATGGCCACGGCCAAGTCCAGGTCCATGTACTCGGTGGCCCAGTCCTCGTCTGTTGCCGGAAGGGCCTCCACGGACGCGGGGAGCGCGGCCCGCACACGGTCATCGGCATGCAGCCGGACGCCCGCCTTGCTCAGGGCCGCGGCGACCGCGGGCAGAACCGTGGAGCCGGAGTGCACGAGCAGCGTCTCCACCGTGTTGCAGACACTGGGCCGCTGGGTCTTGGCGTTGAGCAGGATCTCCACGGCCATGTCTTCGCTGGCCGACTCATCGATGAAGATGTGGACATTGCCCTCGCCGGTCTCGATGACCGGCACGGAGGAGTTGTTGACGATGGTCTGGATCAGTTCACGGCCGCCGCGGGGAATCAGCACGTCGACGCGTCCGCGGGCACGCATGAGCACGTTGGCGCCCTCGCGGCCGTACTCGTCCACGGACTGCACGGCATCAGCCGGCAGGCCCACGGACTCCAGGGAGTCGCGCAGCACGCGGATGAGGGCCTCGTTGGTGAAGGCCGCGGCCGAACCGCCGCGGAGGATCACGGCGTTGCCGCTCTTGAGCGCCAGGCCTGCGATGTCCACCGTGACGTTGGGACGCGCCTCGTAAATGGCTGCAACGACGCCCATGGGGACGTTGACCTGGCGCAGGCGCAGGCCGTTGGGCAGGGTTTGCCCGCGCACCACATTGCCCACGGGATCGGGCAGGCCGGCCAGGTTCTCCAGGGCGGCGGCGAGGGCGGCAATGCGGGTGTCGTTGAGGGTCAGCCGGTCCAAAAGTGCGGCGGACGTGCCGTTGGCCCGGCCCGCATCCACGTCCTTGGCGTTCGCCGCGAGGATCTGCTGCTTGTTCGCGAGCAGGGCGGTGCCGATGGCGCGCAGTGCCTTGTCCTTCCAGGCCCGGTTGGCGCGGCCCATGCTGCGGGCGGCCTGGCGGGAACGGTCGGCGATCGCGTAGACGGCCGCCTCGACCTCAGCCGGTGTGGGCTGGCTGTCTGCCGGCAGGGTGGGGACCGTCGTAGCGTCGTTGGATGTCTCAGCTGCTTGGTTCATCAGTGCCTCAGTCATCATTCAAGTCTAGGCGAGTCCGGCGCCTAGAGCAGAACCAGGTCGTCAACGTGAACAACTTCACGGTCGAATCCGCGGCCCAGGGCCTCCCCCAGCTCAACGGTGGACCGTCCGAGCATCTGCGGCAGTTCGGCCGCAGAGTAGTTCACCAGGCCGCGGGCCACGACGGTGCCGTCAGGCGAGACCATTTCGACGGCGTCGCCGCTTTCGAAGCTGCCCTCAACGGAGGTGATGCCTGCGGGCAGCAGCGAGGTGTGGTTATCCCGCACGGCCCTGACGGCGCCGGCGTCAAGGAACAGCCGGCCCTGCACGTGGGCCAAATGCGCGAGCCACATCATCCGGACGGACTTGCGTGCTCCGTTGACGGTAAACCAGGTTCCAACGTCATCGCCGGCCAGCGCCGCGGCGGCGTTCCCGGTGGAGGTGACGAGCGCCGGGATGCCCGAATCTGCGGCCATGAGGGCGGCCTCGACCTTGGTCTGCATGCCGCCGGTACCCACGCCGGCTTTGCCGGTCTTGCCAATGGAAACGCCGTCGAGGTCCTCAGGACCGTCCACCTGGGGAATCCGCTTGGCGCCCTGGGCGGGCGGGCCGTCATACAGGGAGTCGACGTCGGACAGCAGCACCAGCGCATCGGCGCGCACGAGGTGCGCCACGAGGGCCGACAGGCGGTCATTGTCGCCGAAACGGATCTTGTGCGTGGCGACGGTGTCGTTCTCGTTGACGACGGGTACGACGCCGAGGTTCAGCAGCCGGTTGAGGGCGCGGAATGCGTTCTGGTGGTGGCTGCGCCGCATGAGGTCATCTGCGGTGAGGAGCACCTGACTGACGGTGACGCCGTGGGCGGCGAATGCGTGCGTGTACCGTGCCATCAGCAGGCCCTGCCCCACGCTGGCCGCGGCCTGCTGCGTGGCGAGGTCGCGGGGACGCTTGGCCAGGCCCAGCGGCGCCAGACCGGCCGAGATGGCACCCGAGGAAACGAGAATGATCTCGGTTCCCGCGTTGCACTTGGCGGCCAGCACATCCGAAAGCTCGGTGAGCGCCTCCTCCGATATTCCGCCCTTGATGCTGGTAAGGGACGACGATCCTACTTTGACCACAATCCGGCGTGCCCTGGCGAGCATGCTGCGGTCGTCGGTCCTGGGTTCCTCGATGACAATTGCGGAAGAATCGGTCACGTGTGCGGGTTCACTCCTCATGTTCGGTGTTCAGTCCGCTCTCCTTGACAGGCTGGGCAGCCCGGCGCGCGCTGACGGACTCGGTCCAGATGCCGGCTTTGCGCTCGGCTTCCAGCTCGGCCCGTGCCGCTGCCTTCGCCTCGCGGCGCTCGATCTGTTCCTCGCGCTTCTGGCTGCGGGTGGGACGGTCGCCGATGTCGGCAAAGCGGACGTCCGTGCCGCGCGGCGAGGCCAGCAGCTCGGCGCCAGCCATCATGGTCGGCTCCCAGTCGAACACCACGCCGTCGTCCTCACCGATCACCACGGTGTCGCCGGGCTTGGCGCCCTGCTTGAACAGCTCGGTTTCGACTCCGAGCTTGGCCAGGCGGTCGGCAAGGTAGCCAATGGCTTCCTCGTTGGTGAAGTCCGTTTGCTTGACCCAGCGCACGGGCTTCTCACCCAGCACGCGGAACAGCGGCTCCAGGTTCTTCTCCTCGCGGCGGATCCGGAAACCGGTCTCGTTGACGGCGCGGGGACGCAGTACCGGTGCGTGTATCTTCGGCGGCGTGGCTTCCACGCTGTCGCGGGCGGCCTTGACGATCTCTGCCATAGCGAAGCCCAGCTGGCGCAGGCCCTCATGGCTCGTGGCTGACACTTCGAAGACACGGTAGCCGCGGGACTCCAGCTCCGGCCGGACAAACTCTGCCATGTCCTTGCCGTCCGGCAGGTCGACCTTGTTAAGTGCCACGAGCCGGGGGCGGTGGTTGAGCGGAACAACTTCGCCGTTCGAGCCGGCGTAGCTCATGTCCACCGCATACTTTTCGAGCTCTGCTTCGATAATTGCGAGGTCGGAGAGCGGATCTCGGTCAGATTCCAGCGTACCGCAGTCCAAAACGTGCACCAAAGCTGCGCAGCGCTCGACGTGTCGCAGGAAGTTGTGGCCCAGGCCCTTGCCTTCGCTGGCGCCTTCGATAAGACCCGGAACGTCGGCAATGGTAAAGCGGACGTCCCCGGCCTGGACCACGCCAAGGTTCGGGATGAGGGTGGTGAAGGGGTAGTCGGCGATCTTCGGCCGCGCCGCGGACATCGCCGCGATCAGGCTGGACTTGCCGGCGGAGGGGAAACCCACCAGGGCAATATCGGCGATCGACTTGAGCTCCAGGACAATGTCGCTGGCCTCACCCTCAATGCCCAGCAGCGCGAAACCAGGCGCGCGGCGCTTCTGGGAGGACAGCGCGGCGTTTCCAAGCCCGCCCTGTCCGCCGGAGGCTGCGACGAATTCGGTGCCTTCGCCCACGAGGTCGGCCAGGACCTTGCCGTCCTTGGTCTTGACGACGGTGCCGTCCGGAACGGGAAGGACCAGGGTTTCGCCGTTCTTGCCGCCGCGCCAGTCACCCATGCCGGGGCCACCGTTGGTGGCGTGCCGGTGGGGTGCGTGGTGGTAGTCGAGCAGCGTGGTGGTCTGCGAGTCCACGCGCAGGATGACGTCGCCCCCGTCGCCGCCGTTCCCGCCGTCGGGTCCGCCCAGCGGCTTGAACTTCTCACGGTGGACGGAGACACAGCCGTGGCCGCCGGTACCGCCGGATACGTGCAGTACTACCCGGTCTACAAAGCTCGCCACGGTGAATCTCCTCTGTTGCTAAATCCGGCCGTCCTGGACGTCCAAATCGATTGTAATGCGGTTAAAAGAACAGTGGAGCGAGCCATCCTGGCCCGCTCCACCGCTTCAGAACTTGTTGTTACTCTGCAGCTGCAGCAGCAACGATGTTGACGACCCGACGGCCGCGGCGCGTGCCGAATTCAACGGCACCTGCCTGCAGTGCGAACAGGGTGTCGTCGCCGCCACGGCCAACGCCCGCACCGGGGTGGAAGTGGGTGCCGCGCTGGCGGACGATGATTTCGCCAGCGGAAACTACCTGGCCGCCGAAGCGCTTGACGCCGAGGTACTGGGCGTTGGAGTCACGACCGTTGCGAGTGGAGCTCGCGCCTTTTTTGTGTGCCATTTGGAATGCCTGCCTTTAATTCTGGAAAAACTGTTGGAAACCTGTTCAATAACCAGAGGTTACTTGATGCCGGTGATCTTGACCTTGGTCAGTTCCTGACGGTGACCCTGGCGCTTCTTGTAACCGGTCTTGTTCTTGAACTTCTGGATGACGATCTTCGGACCACGGAGGTCCTGGAGGATCTCAGCCGTAACAGTTACCTTGGCCAGGTCCGCAGCTGCGGAGGTGACCTTGTCACCGTCTACCAGGAGCAGCGCGGGCAGCTCAATGGTGCTGCCAGCTCCACCGGCGACGCGGTTCAGGGTAACGAAGTCTCCAACGGAAACCTTCTCTTGGCGGCCGCCTGCGCGGACAATCGCGTACACCACTTGGGAACTCACTTCTCTCGACGTTTATTACTAAATTTGCGTGCGGAACCGGGGTCCGGAAATTGGCCTGGTTCTCGCTGTGCCTCAACGCCGTGGATTGCCCGGGGGGGGGAACCCGTGAGCTATCCCAGGAATAAGTCCGACTGGACGATCCCGGGTCATAACCCAAGTGTTGGCGTAAGCACCGAAGATCTAGAATACGCTAATTCTGTCGTCGGCCGCAAATGAGGCTGGCACCGGCGGGTTGTCCGTGATAGGCGCCACAGGGGCGCTGCTCCGGACATCCAATGCCGTGCGCGACTATCTTACCGGGCGCCGCGGCCGCTTCCGCTCAGCTGTGACGGCTCGGCGCGTCGAAGAATTCCACCTCGTACCGGCAGGAGTGCCGGAAGGCGGTGATCATCGCTTCGCGCTCCGCCGCGGACGCCGCCCTGCCGGCGGTGTCCGCGATTTCGATCGCCCGCAGGGTGGCGGCAGCGAACTCCTCGTCGGCGTAAGTCCGCAGCCACTCGGCGTACGGGTGCCCGGCCGGCGCGCCCGCAGCCATATATTCGGCGTGCAGGGTCTCCCCCACCTCGGCGTAGAGCCAGAAGCAAGGCAGGACCGCGGCCACCAGCACCGCGTAGCTGCCTCCGGCCGAGGCCGCCACCAAATGATCGACGTAGGCCTTCGTGACCGGGCCCAGCTCGGACTGAACGGTGCGCGTGCTGAGCCAGTTGCGGTGCAGTTCCGATTCAACTTCCAGGCATTGTTGGGCGGAACGTGCCCAGAACAGCTGCTCGGACTCGGTTGGCGCCAGCGCACTGGCCCGGGCCAAAACACGGGAGTAGCCGTTGAGGTAAATGGCATCCTGCGCGAGGTAGTACGCGAATTCCTTCTCCACCAGGGTGCCGTCGGCTAACCCGCGGATGAACCCGAGGCCGTAGATCTCTTCCAGGCCGCCAATAGTCTCGGCGCGCAACAGTTCCGCGAACCCGCCCTCGCGTTGGGGCTGGGCTGTTATTCCAGTCTGGGCCATGTGGTGGAAGTGGTTGATCGGTCCGTTGCCGGCGCCGACTTCCAGCTGCCCGGACGTGCTGAGGGCCCCGGCCAGCCAGGGCTTGACCGCCCGCAGTGACGCTTCCCAGTCCCCCAGGCGCGCCTGGGCCGTGGCCATGGCCGAGGAGAGCGAACACCCGGTACCATGGCTGTTCCGCGTACTGATCCGCTCGCCCGCAACCTCCACCACCTCCGCCGACAGCAGCCCGGCCGTGTTCACAAGGGCATCCGGGCAGGTGGAGCCGTTCAGGTGGCCGCCCTTGACCAGGACCGTGGCACCGGTCTGGGCCGCAAGCCGCCTGCCCTGCTCAAGGGCGACGGTCCAGTCGGCCGCTTCAGGCTCGCCGAGCAGCATGGCCAGCTCGGGAAGGTTGGGGGTGACCAGGTGCGCCAGCGGCAGGAGCTTCCGGAGGGCTGCTTCCGCAGACTCCTGCAGGAGTCGGTCACCGCTGGTGGCCACCATCACCGGATCCAGGACCACGACGCCGGGCCGCACCTCTTCGAGCCAGCTGCGGACTGCGGCAATCACCTGTGCATCCCCCAGCATGCCGATCTTCACGGCGTCCACGTGGATGTCGTCGCTGACGGCGTCGAGTTGCGCTGACAGGAAGGAAGCGGGCGGAACGTGCACGCCCCGCACGCCGGTGGTGTTCTGGGCGGTGAGGGCGGTTATTGCGGCCATCCCGTAGCCGCCGTGGGCCGCGATGCTTTTCAGGTCCGCCTGGATGCCTGCCCCGCCGGACGGATCCGAGCCGGCGATGGCCAGGACCCGGGGAACGTCGCGGGAGGTCG
>Ga0256906_1000789_pt1 | contig 9862 bp, 2 predicted proteins | sample MC6MC0744MT_FD_190186 | JGI IMG/M metagenome (GOLD analysis project Ga0256906, IMG submission 190186) | Metatranscriptome of enriched soil aggregate microbial communities from Iowa State University, Ames, United States - MC6-MC0744-MT... | ecosystem: Environmental > Terrestrial > Soil >... | reverse complement strand
TCTAGATTGAATGACGAAATTTATCAAAAGAATAGGAACAAAGGGCTTCAAATATCAATTCGAAGTTGCTATTCAAAAAATCCAAACTGATCTTAAAGAAAATTGTCAACTTTTTGTACAATGGCAAAGAGGTCCTCATAAAGTCGAAACTCGCAGAGTTCCTCTTGATCCTCAAAAAGGCGAAGTGAACTTAACTGATAAACTCAATATGCCTGCAACTTTGTATCTAGATACCAAAACCAAGAAATATTTAGAGAAAAAATGTCACTTCAAAGTAATGATCAGTTACCCGAAAGTCAATAAATTGATTGCTGGATGCGAAGTCAACTTAGCAAACTATCCAAATAATGAAATTCAAGAAAAAAATGAAATCATCAATCTTACCAGAACTTCTGATTGTAAAGTCACTCTTCATTTCCAAATCAAATCTACTCTTGTCTCTGAACTCGTTGGCAATGAAAGTGTTATGAGTGCAAGCTTTAATGAAAAAGACGGATTAGGATTAGATGATGAAATTGCTGCAGAAGAACCTTCAATGATCGCCAATGTCCAAGAACCACAAGCTGCCAGCTTTCAGTATTTGAGTCATAATCAATCTGAACCTTCCAAAAATCTTGCCAGAGATGAAGGAGATGATAATATTCTCCCTGAACATTTAACCTCAGTTGTGAATTATGAACTTCAAGAACAACATCAACTTCAACCTAGAAAAAGTGTCAGCGAAAAACATACATCTGGAAAACAACCTATGCAAATCCCAACAAGTGTTAGCCCTTCCAATAAAGAAAATACTGGTGAACAAAATGATCCTAAAAGACGAGCCTTTAGCAGACTTTTCGATAATCCTCCTGCCCATCTTAAACTCAAAATCAAAAGACCACCAAGAGATTTAAGTCAAGGAAGAAATGATTTATCTGGAATGGATAACAGTTCAAATGTGAGTCCAATGTCAAGAGATGGATCATTTATGTCATCTCATGATGCACAAGCATTGAGAGGCATCGCACAAAGATTGAAGAGTAAAGAAAGAGAACGTTCAAGAGATGAAAACAAGACATTTTCGGTTCTGGATGTTGATACTGAAGCATTAGCAAAAAAGAATTTGGATGTGAGTCGCAAGGCAGAAAGAATTTTGAAGGATCTACAAGGACAAAGAATTCAGCCACAGGAAGAAATAACAGTGAATAAAGTGGATGTTGATACAGATGTGATCCGTCCAGGTGAAAAAATATGGAAAGATTACCAAACACAAAAGAAACAGGAGGAAGCAGTGAAGAAAGTGGATATTGATATGAGTTCAGTAAATAAGGAATTATCAGAGAAAGCAGCAGGATTTATCAAGACCAGGAAGGAAAATGATGATCTGAAGCAAGTTATCGAAAGATTGAAGCAACAAGAAGTCGAATTAAATATGGAAATCACAAACTTGAAACAAAAGGCAAGAGAGAATGCCAGAGAAGTCGCAACAATGAATCAAGATAAAGAAGCTTTGCTTCGAGAAATTGACGAAATGAGGCAGAATGTATACATGATCAACAATGATAGAAGCAGAGAGACTAACAAATTAGCCCAAGAGATCAAAGAATTAAGAAAGAAAAATGAACAGATTGAGAGTGAAAAGAACGCATTCCAAGAAGAAATTCAAGAAATTACCAATAAGATCACTTCAGCTTTTGAATTAGAGAATAAACTCAGACAAGAAATAAAATCAATAAAACTCTTGAATGAGCAGATGAAGAAGGAAAACGATTTACTCAAGGAAGAAAAAGAAAGCTTTGCTTCCAAGTTAGCAGCTTTGGAAGCTGATAAGCACTTGGAAACCGAAATCGAAGTTCTCAAGATGCAAGCTAAACAGCTCGAAAGTGAAAAGACCTACTTATTACAAGAAAATGAAGAACTTAACAATAAAGTCTCTGCTTTTATGGATGGAGAAAATAAGCTCAGAAAAGAAATCAAAGCCCTGAAGCTTCAATTTGATCAGGCAAAGCACGAAAATGATGAACTCAAGCTCCAAAGTCATGGTCTCACTGAAAGAATCTCTGAGATGGAAGCTGATCAGAGATTACAAGCTGAAATGGATAATTTAAGAGCTCAAGTCAATGAATTAGAAGAAGAGAAGTTGACCTTGCAAGATGAGAATGAAGATCTCACAACAAAGTTAGCTGCTTCAGTGGAATCTGAGAATAAATTTAAGCATGAAGCTAAACATCTTAAGGATCTTAATGAGCAGATCAAGGAAGAAACTCTTTACTTACAGCAAGAAAATCAAGGACTTTCTGCAAAGATCTCAGCCTTAGAAATTGATAAAAAGATTCTTAAAGAATATGAAAATCTCAAAATTCAATTTAAACAGATTGAAGAAGATAAGGAAGCTTTACAGCAAGATAATGAAGATCTTTCTACTAAAGTAAAGACAGCATTGGATGCAGGAAATGTCCTTCGTCAACAAGTCAGAAACTTGATCACCCAATATGAGCAAGTTAAGGGTGAAAGCGAGACTCTTCAACAAGAAAATGAAGAACTTCGATCAAAGATGAACTCTTTAGAAGTTGATGATAGCAAGACTGTTAGAGAACTTGAAGCAATGAAAGCTAAAAATAAAGAATTACAGATTGAAAACAAGAAATTAGAATTGAAGGTTAATGCTAATACTGATATGGAAGAACAATTGAAGGAAGAACTCAGAGGTTTACGCAAGCAATGCAAGCAAGTTGAAGAGCAAAATCAGACTTTCCTTGATGAAACAAGAAACCTAGAAGCTAGCATTTCATCCATGAAAGCTGATAAGACTTTGGTGAATGAAATTGATGAGCTCAAGGGACATACTAACCAATTAGAGGAAGAAAGAGACTCTTTAAGAGAAGAAGTACAAGACTTGACAAATCAATTGTCTTTGGTCTCAAAGAATGAAGCAAAATTGCAACAAGAGATCAAGAGTTTGAAGAACCATCTCAATAATTTAGACCAAGAATTAATGGCAAGATCTTCTTCAGCTTCAGATTATGAAGCCAAGATGAAGAGAGATATTGAAGAATTGACAAGTGAACTTGCTTCAGTATCAAAGAGTGAAGAGAAATTGAAGCAAGAGATCAAGAGTTTGAAAAATCATTTACATAATTTGGAGCAAGATAATCAAGAGTTAATGGAGAGATCATCCTCAGCTTCTGAATATGAAATCAAGATGAAGGATGATATCGAAGAGTTGACAAATAAACTCGCTTCAGTGTCAAAGAGTGAAGAAAGATTACAGCAAGAAATCAAAAGTTTGAAGAATCACCTTAGCAGTTTAGAGCAAGATAACCGTGAATTAATGAATAAATCTTTTTCTGCCTCACAATATGAAGTCAAGACTAAAGAAGACATTGACGAGTTGACTAATAAGCTTGCTTTGATGTCCAAGAATGAAGAAAAATTCAAGCAAGAAATTAAAAGTTTGAAGAATTATTTGCATAATTTGGAACAAGATAACCAGGAATTAATGAACAGATCTTCTTCTGCTTCCGAATATGAAATCAAGATGAAAGATGATATTGAAGAGCTGACAAACAAACTTGCTTCAGTCTCAAAAAGTGAGTCAAAATTGCAACAAGAAATTAAAAATCTAAAGAATCATATCAACAATTTAGAACAAGAAAATCAAGACTTAATTGCAAGATCTTCATCTGCTTCGGAGTATGAAATCAAAATTAAACAAGACCTTGAAGACTTGACCAATAAACTTGCTTTGGTATCAAAGAGTGAGGCAAAATTGAAGCAAGATGTTAATAATTTCAAAAACGAAATCAGCAATCTTCAAGAAGAGAATCAAGATTTAATCTCCAAATCCACTTCAACTTCTGAATACGAGAATCAGCTCAAAGAAGATCTTCAAGATTTGAGCAATAAATTAGATTTGGTTTCAAAGAGCGAAGCAAAATTACAACAAGATGTCAAGAACTTCAAGAACCAAATCAGCACACTTCATGAAGAAAATCAAGGATTACTCTCAAGATCTTCATCAGCTTCGGAATCTGAGACTCAGCTCAAGGAAGAAATTAGATCTTTAAGAGTTAAGCTTGAAAGAAGAAGAGAAGATTTAGAAACTTTACAACAAGAAAATGAATCATTGGCAGAACATATTGCTGAATTGGAAAATAGCGGTCATCATGCTATCAAGAAAGAATCCGAAGATCTTCTCGCTCAATTGGAACAACTCAAGGGAGATAAAGCAAATCTTAGAAAAGAAAATAAATCTTTGAATGCAAAGATTGCCGAACTTGAAGAAGAAATGAAAAATGTTTTGACCAATTATAATATCTTGAAGAAAGAAAATGCTACTAATGCAATTCTTTACAGTCATGTAGTTAAAGAAAAAGAAGAAATCCTCGCTTCCAGCAATTCGTATGATTCACAAATTGAAGAATATAAAAAGAAGATATTTGGTAATGAACATGAAATTAAAAAGCTTCGTGAACAAAACAAATGGCTTCAAAATGAAAAAGAATCTATTCAAAAGAGAAATCTTGAACTTTCATCATCTCTTGAAAAAGTTAAAAGAGATTTCGAAAAAGAAAAAATCTCCATGCAAGAGAGATATGAAGATTTTGAAGAACATCATAGATCATACATGAAGAAATCTGAAACCAATATTACTAATCTTGAAAAACAATTAAAGAATAGCAAAGTTTCAGATTCTTCTCTTCTTCAAAGAAATCCTCGTCATGATGAATCTCATGAACAAGATTCAAGAGATGAAACAACAGATACACATCATGAAACAGAAAAGGAAATCAAGAAACTACAAGAAAAACTTTCTTGGACTGAAAAGAACTTTAAATCCAAAGAAGCTGACTACCAATCGCAAATCGATGGACTTCAAGACGAATTATCTCTCGCTGAAAAGGAATACGATGTTATCCGAACTGAATGCACCAAGCTTAAAGACAAATTAAGACACCGTGAACAGGGAATTTTAACTGAAATCTCTGCCTTTAAAAAGCAATTCGATACCCAAAAGCAAGAGCTTATGGATGATGTTGAAGCTGAGAGAAGAAATGTTGAAATCAGAGACACTAAAATCTCAGAATTGATCGACCAAATCGAGTCTATGACCATCCAAATTAATGAACTCAAGACCAAGAGAACTCCAAGAAGAGCTTTCTCTGATCATCCTGTTAAAAGCGATGAAGTTGAGCAATTAAGAGCTTCAGAGACTCGTCTTCAGCAAGAAAATGCTGAGCTTGTGGAAAGCAATGATAGACTTAAAAAAGAGATTGAGCTTATTCAAGAATATGCTAATGTAATCCAATGTGATGAAAATATGTTGGCTCAGTTGTCTGAAGAAAATGAAACTCTCAAGAAACAGGTCAAGGATCTGACTTTCAAGTCAAGTAAATCTTCTGATGAAGGTGATGGAAGAGATTCTAAGAAAGTTTTAAGAGAATTACAAAAGAATTATATGAAAACTGAAGAAGCTCTCGCTATGGCAAAGATGGAATTATCAGCATGTCAGAGAGAAAAGGAAGATTTTGAGCATATGATAAAGTCACAAAATACCAAAATTGCGAGATTGACAGATAGTTTGTCAAGATTTGAGAGAGAAATTGTGAAGATGAAACAAAATCAAAGTCAAATTATTGATATGATTATTGAAGATGGACATTCAGAATTAGTTGATAAAATATATTCTATGATCTCTGTGTAATGTGTATTCTTACTTAATTATTTGTATATAGTTTTTTCCGAGTTTGTTCATATTTTACTATTTCTTTAAGTGTGAAACATACAAATTTCTTTCAAATAAAGCATAACAAAAATTTATAAATTTCACTGATAAAAGTGATACAAGAGAAAAAAAAGAATTTTGAAAGGAAAAGAAATTCTTTATAAAACAGAAAAAAAACTTTCTTTTTCTTTCATAAAAATAATACCACATCTAAATTCTAAATTGATGTATCAAGTCTTCAAACTATCTTGCGGCAACAACTTTTCCATTGAGATTCATACCATTATTTTGAGATGGTTGTTCTGAGTTTGAAGTTGAGATTGAAGGATCTTTGAAACTATTCTTATAAATTGCCACAACTTTGTCAACTGGATTTGGTCTCAACACTTTCAATGCCACTGTATATATCACATCTGGTCCAATTGCTACCCATGGTATACATATTAACACTATCCATCCTCTAAGACTTCCAAGGATAGATCCGAGAATACCATTTAATTGAGGTTGAACCAATTTAGCAAGACCATTTGTGCATAAAATAATCAAGGAGATGTAATATACCACCAGACTTGCAATCGAAATCGTTGTGTTATACCAATTCCAGAAAATAGTTTCAACAAATAATTTTATTGTAACAATGTGCATAATGAGAGTGAAACTCACAGTTGAAATCCACCAATGACTTTGAACGATACCTGATGATGTATTCACACCACTCAGACCTGTCACAGGCAAGAAATAACAAATCAATCCATGCCATGCTGAAAATGCCATCCATTTCCAAAATACCTTCAAATTAAAGTAATAATGTCTTGGTCCTGCTTGATACAATTTTGGATATTTATATGAAAACTCCTTTGGTACATCTCTATCGAGGACGAAACTGAAGAGAGGAGGCCAAGTAGTCCAGACGGAATTGTAAAGCATAGGAAGCCATTCAGCCCAATAGATTTGCCCAGAGAACCCATTATAGAAAGCAAAGTAGATTTCAGTGAACACGACAATAACGTTCTTGTAGAAGTAGTACAAGATAAACAATGAGACTCTTCTATAAGCCACTCTTCCATGATAAAGCAGCAATTTCTTCAAATAACAAAACTGGCCAAGAGCAAAATCGGCAGTTCTCGCGGCTTGTGTTCCTTCTTTACCGTAAATACCAACACCAACGTGAGCTTCCATGATCATTGGGACGTCATTGGCTCCATCGCCGATTGATAAAGTGGTCCAAGGACCCATTGATTTGGCTAGATGGACAACATCGGCTTTTTGTTTTGGTGAAACTCTGCAACAAACCACAGAATTTCCCAAAAGAGCAAGTCGAAAGAATTTATTTCGAACTTCCTGTGTTGTCTCAAGAGCCCAAACAAGTGTTGAACCATTGATAACTAATGTCATTTTCTTTTCTAACTGCTTGGTCAGTTTATCCAATGGTGGTATCTCTCCTTCTAATAATACTCTATATCGTCTGCAATTTTCATCTAATAATTTGAAGAATTCTTCTTGTGTATCTGAACTCAAAATGACAGTCTGCATATCTTGTTGAATCAACTTACAACTCTTTGCAATTTCAATAGCAGTTTCTTGTTTATCACCAGTCAGGACCCAGATTCTGATACCAGCTTCCATTAAAGTGGCAATAGTTTCAGGAACACCATCTTGGAGTTTATCTTCAATGGCAGTACATCCAACCATAGCTAATCCTTTTTCATTCTCATCATACAAAGCATTCAGTTGATCTTCCTTATCAGGAGCACTTGAAGCCTTTATATAATCCAATTTTTCCAATAAATTTCTGACATGAATTGCATCCAATGGTTTTTGAGCCACAACCAAAGTTCTCAAACCTTCAATAGCAAACTTATCCAAATGTTCCTGAGTTGTCTTTGCAAAATTCTCATCAATTGTCAATTTTGGGAACATAATCGAATCAGCTCCTTTTGTCATGATATAAAATTGCTCAGTTCCATACCTCTTCACAATCAACGACATTCTCTTTCTTGTAGAATCAAAAGGAAATTCTGTAAAGATTTCCCATGCTTGGAACTCTCCTGTCGGAAGTCTGATCTTTACAGCAGATGATGTTCTTTCAAGGAACTCAAAACCCATTTTCACAGCTCCTTCAACCAAAGCAAGCTCATCAGGAGATGAAGCTTGATACTTGAGTTTATTCTTAATGGGATCGAATTCTGGCATAACCGTATGACAAACTGCTAAAAGTGTAAAGAAATCTATCACTGCTTTCTTATCAGGTGATGGATATGGATTTGCTAATAGTTGGAATGCTCTTGCATCTCCATTCACATTATATAATTCTGTCGCTTGTCCCTGATTCTCCTCTTCACCATAGACTTTGAGGTTGATAGAGCATTTTTTGAATTCCATTTCATTGGCAGTCAATGTTCCAGTCTTATCACTAAAAATCATCTCAACTTGCCCAATTTCTTCCACAAGATCTGAGGCTTTCACATTCACGTATTTATCCATTGGAGCATAGTACATATCCTGATCCCATTTCATCAATGTACCTTGCATCAGTTTCAATAATTCCAATGCCACATACAATGAGATAGGAATCAAATGAGAATATGCCACCAAAAATGTCAAATATTGAACGATATATGATCCAAATGTTACTTCCGTATCCAAAAAGAGATAAGTGTGGAGAGCGGCATTTTTACCTTGCCAGCCAACACTAGCAGCAGAGAAAGTAAAGTTGACGAGAGCTTGGAAAATAAACACAGTGGTAAGAATTTGGTTCATTTTATGAAGAACACCACTGACTTTAGAAGGAGGGTTCTTTGCATTCTTCATAATTTTGGTATTATGACCGGTATAAATAGCAATTGCATAAACAAATTTCGTGTTCTTCAAAGTCGTTCCTCTCAATCCCAATTGCTTAATATTGCAGGAATATTTTTGTCTCCCATCAGATAAATTGCCTTCCCAAGCCTCCAAATATTCATTAGGAGCATCACATCTAATCTTTCCTTTAAGATTAAAAACCTCGCCATCAGTCCAGTCCATCATTTGTTTCAAACAAATTTTCTCCTTCAAGTTCGTTTCACCATCGAGATTCATTGTATTCACGAATGCAACTCCTGTATCTGAAGATGTCTTGATTATCAAAGCATCAGCTGCAATAACCTCATCCTGTTGAATTCTTAACAGATCCCCAACTTGGATATCTTTGGATTTCTTTTGTTCGAATCTTTTCGATTCATAACTATACACTGTTGCTGGAATATTATTAGCTTCTTTATCTTGCTTATATCTTTGCATATCTTCGTATCCTTCTTTGAGCATAGTGAAGAAGAGAACCATTGCAAAAGTCATAATTTGAGAAGCTGGTTTCTTTGGAGAAAATGATAGACAGGTCAAAATTGTGATCACCAAGAAATAAACATTGGCAATTCTTCGAAATTGCAAAATCAAACTTTTAGGAGCCCAAGTTGCTGGTGTATACTTTGTTGTTCTGATTGAATTATCCTTAAATTTATAAATCGGATCTTGTGCTGAATTCGGTCCAAAATTCAAAATCAACCCATTTCCTGGAGCACTTTGAGGCCTTTCTTGCTGTCTATTGCTCACAGGTTGTCCATTAAGCTCTGTTTGTTGAGGTGAAGCTAAAAGTTCCTGTCTGGAATATGATTCTTGCATTTGCTGCCTTGGAAAAGATTGACGAAGCTCAGCAACACCGCTCTGATCAAGGATACTCTGGTCTAGAGGAATGAGAGAAGTAAAGGAAGATGGATACTTAGAGGCATGGCAGACCCATTCATACGAGCAGAGTAGTCATTGTTCATTGGGACTATAACAATAAAATTTATCTGTTAATTTAATAACTGGGCCTATACGGATTATTGTTAGTTATTTTCCTTTTTTATCTTTAAAAATACCTGATCCCTACAGAATTTGTTGTTAAGTTGTTGATGAACAAAAAAGGCATCATAAAAATTTTCCTATGTGGGATGATATTCAATAAATTTAATCTTTTTATTCTCCTCCAATATTTTTCTTGCTAGCTTGTTTGAATAGTTCTTTGATGAAATATTTCAACGATCAATTAACTCAATTTTTCGGATACTTTTTTGTCAACCTTTACGAAGAAAATTCTCTCATTATTTCTGAACCAAAAATTTCATAATCAGAGAGTTTGAC
>Ga0256906_1000782_pt1 | contig 9910 bp, 10 predicted proteins | sample MC6MC0744MT_FD_190186 | JGI IMG/M metagenome (GOLD analysis project Ga0256906, IMG submission 190186) | Metatranscriptome of enriched soil aggregate microbial communities from Iowa State University, Ames, United States - MC6-MC0744-MT... | ecosystem: Environmental > Terrestrial > Soil >... | reverse complement strand
GTAGCTGTTTTTTTATAAATATTAAAATTTTTCGTTTGGCTTTGGATCTACAGTAACTGAAGATTTGCTATCTAAACCAACTTGTAGGTAGTGGATGAAGAATCCAGTTGAAAGTAATAAAACTACTGAAAAGCCAAGAACAGTTGTAATGAACATTTTTAGAGCTCCTCTCTACTTAAATGATCTACTAAATACCCTAAATCAATTATACAATAGGATACTAGGAAAATCTAAGGATAATTTATGACATCCATAACATACTAGCCTAGAATACTATTAGTAGGAATGGATTATTTAGAATGCCCAATTTCCATCACGGAATATTGGGTCTTTTTGATTACCTTGGGTAATACCATCAATATTCATTTTATTTGATCCAATCATAAAGTCTACATGTGTTAAGCTTTGGTTAAGGCCATGTGCAGCTAATTCATCAGTAGTCATTTCTTTGCCACCCTCAATACAAAATGCATAGGCACTACCAATCGCTAAGTGATTAGATGCATTTTCATCAAATAATGTATTGTAGAATAATAAATTGGATTGTGAAATTGGTGATTGGTGGGGTACTAATGCTATTTCACCAAGGTATTGTGCTCCCTCATCTGTTTCAATAAGAGAAGCTAAAATTTCTTGACCTTGCTCTGCTTTTACATCCATAATCCGACCATCTTTAAAAGTTAATGTGAAATTGTCAATAATATTACCGCCATAGCTTAATGGTTTAGTGCTGGTTACAAACCCATTAACACCTGTTTTTAACGGTGCAGTAAAAATTTCTTCCGTAGGCATATTCGCCATAAATGTTTGACCTTGTATGTTGACACTACTACCGCCTGTCCATATGTGTTGTGTAGGTAACTCAATTGTTAAATCTGTACCTGGAGCTGTGTAGTGAAGTGATTTATACTGCTTGCTATTTAGATAATTCGCTTTGTCATGTAATTCCTTATCGTGCACTAACCAAGCCTCCACGGAATGTTCAAGATCCATACGTGTCGCAGCAAAGATGGCTTCCCATAAAGCATCAATTTGTTGATCCTCAGGTAAATGAGGGAACACCTTAGCTGCCCAAGCTTTGGATGGAGCTGCGATAACTGACCAACTAAATTTATCGGACTGTAGCGATTGGTAATAATTCGCTAATGCTTTACCAGATGCTTTTTGGAAGGCCATAATTCTGTCACGCTCAATGCCTTTTAGTAAATCAGGGTTTTGTGAACTAATGCTTAAGAAAGCTGCACCATTTTCAGCCAGCCATTCGCGTTCTTGAACTTTCCAAGGTGGGAAGAAATCAAATGAGTCTTTCGGTGCCCCTTCATAGCGAGCGCGAACAAGTTCATCATCGGATAAATCGACAAATACCTGTTTCGCACCATTTTTATAGGCGATTTTAGTAATTATTTGAGCTAGTTTTAAGTTATCGGTCGAACAGCTTATATAAAGGTATTGATCTTTTTGGATATTTACTCCTACTTTTACCGCTAATTCGGCATATTTTAGTAATTTTGTGTTAAATGATAATAACAAATTCATATCCCCTTTCGAAATAAGACAGTTTAGTGTAATATTCTTAATTCAATATAATCAAAAATGGTCGAAATGTGAATAAAAAGCATTAATTACATCGAAAAATATTTAAAATACATTTATACTAGGAATATATATATTTAAAATTTGGAAAAACAGACGAAATTAACAGTAATAGTAGATTTGGAGGTTCTAGAATGGATAAGTCGTCGGTCATAGGGTTAATAATTGCGTTTATAGCGCTATTAACAGGGATGGTAATGAAGGGTGTAAGTTTAACAGCTTTTTATAACCCAGCAGCCATCCTAATTATCATCTTTGGTACTATTTCCGCAGTAACAATTGCCTTTCCAATGCAAGAGTTAAAGCGTGTACCAAAGCTATTTAAAATTCTTTTTAAAGAAACTAAATTAGCGGATGATATTGAAATTATTAAGATGTTTTCGCAATGGGCTGACTTAGCTCGTCGTGAAGGGTTATTAGCGCTTGAAAGTAAAGCGTCAGAAATTGAGGATCCGTTTTTGAAAAATGGTCTTACATTAGCCATTGATGGACAAAATGCAGACTACATCCGTGATGTATTAACAGAGGAAGTAGAGGCTATGGAGGAACGTCATGCTAGTGGTTCTGCCATTTTTACACAAGCAGGTACATATGCACCAACTCTTGGGGTTCTAGGTGCAGTAGTAGGGTTAATCGCCGCATTGGCTGATATGAATGATATCGAAAAGCTTGGACATGCAATTTCAGCAGCTTTCATGGCAACATTACTAGGTATCTTTACTGGTTATGTTTTATGGCACCCATTTGCGAACAAGTTAAAACGTAAGTCTGCTTTAGAAGTCAAACAAAAGAGAATGATGATTGAGGGTATCCTTTCAGTATTAGAAGGGGAGGCTCCACGTGTTATTGAACAAAAACTATCATCATACTTAACGATGGAAGAACGTCGTCAAATTTCTGGTGAAAGCGGGGCGGGTGGCCTTGGCAAAGAAAGCTAAGAAAAAAAAGCATGATGAGCACATAGATGAGTCTTGGTTGGTACCATACGCAGACATATTAACATTGCTCTTAGCTGTGTTTATTATTTTATTTGCTTCAAGTTCGGTAGACCAAGAAAAGCTAGAAAGAATGTCAGCAGTTTTTAGTCAAGTTTTTGATGGCGGAACAAGTTTTTTAGAGCAGCCTTCACCAGTGCCTAGTCCCAATGCGGATAGCGACCAAACTCCACAACAAAGTTCAGCCTACTTAAAGGATCAACAGGAGTTGGCTGCAATTAAAGACAGTGTAGATAATTTTATCGCTGTCAATGAAATGGAAGGTCAATTCGCTACAGAAATGACAGATGAAGGGTTGCTTGTGACAATCCGTGATAGTATTTTATTTGATCCTGGACAAGCAACAGTTAAAGCTGAATATGTGCCAATTGCCAAAGAGCTATCAAACATGTTGGTATCTGACCCAGCTCGAAATATTGTCATTACTGGTCATACTGATAATGTGCCAGCAGGTCCAAATTTCACATCAAATTTCCAGTTATCTGTCATGCGTGCTACAAAATTTTTAGAACTTTTAATTGAAAGTAACAACCAATTAGATCCTACAAGATTTAGTGCAAAAGGTAATGGGGAATATCGTGCGATTGCACCAAATGATACAGCAGAAGGTCGTGCAAAGAATCGTCGTGTAGAAGTACTCATCCAACCATTAGTGACTGAAGATGGCTCAGAATTAAAGAATACGCAATAAAATAAAAGCTATTAGCACTGACTGATCGTCTCGTGCTAATAGCTTTTCGTTTGCATTATTTACGTAAAGAACCCAATTCAGCCACAATCGCTTGCATCTCGCTTGGGCTAAATGAATCTCTTTTCATCACCATTTCGTATAAATACATTAAATCTTCATAGTGTGCTTCATTGAAGTGTTCCGATTTCATAGCATCGACATTAACCATGCGAAGCTTGTCCTTCATTTGATCGATCATATAAATAACGTTTTCTTTAGACGGGACTGATAAATCCATTTTTTACCCTACCTTTCATACTCCTCGCACATATCATTTCATTGAATAAAAAAAATGTCAACTCCGTATTTGGGCATTGCTTTAAAAATAGACTGTTATTGGGTAGAATAAGGGCAGTAGACTGTTTATTTATGTAATAATAGGGAATATGCAATTACACAAGCAGGAGGTTTTAATATGGGTCAAAGTAAATTATTAGCATCTATCGTAGCAGGAGCAGCAGTTGGAGCGGCGTTAAGCATGCTCGATCGCACTACTCGTGAGAAAACAATTGCAACAACTAAAAAAATGAAAGAATCTGTCTCGTATTATGCAACAAATCGAGAAGAATTACAGGTTTTAGTGGAGGAAAAAGTACTGGCTGCGAAGGTACTTTGTGAAAGTGTGTCAGATAATGTGAACACAATTGCTGAAAAGGTGGAAGAATTTAAAGAATTGCCTTCTACGATACAAAGTATGATTGAGGACACGAAGTCAGCTTTTACTTTACCTCATAAAGAATAATTGTAGTTTTAGGAGGAGTTATATGGAAAAGAAAAAGGCAACAATGCATAATGCCTTTGGATTCGTAAAATCATTCGTATCTCCTGAGGAGGATGCGATTGATGTTATGACATCCAAGGGCTTTGTCCAAGATTTACTAGGTCGGCTAAAGCGAGTTGAAGTTTCGGCGCTTTCCGCACAACTCGCTTATTTCTTTTTACTATCATTCTTCCCATTACTTATTTTCCTCGTTACATTGCTACCATATCTTAATTTAGAAACAACGCAAGTTTATTCATTTTTAGTGAATATATTGCCAGATGAAGTTTATAGGCTCATTGAAAATACGTTGAAAGAAATTTTAACAAACCGTAACAGTAGTTTATTGTCTATCGGGGTACTAGGTACGATATGGTCTGCATCTAAAGGTATTAATGCGCTGATTCGGGCCTTGAATAAAGCATACGATACAGAAGGAAGAGCAGGCATATTAGATAGAGGGCTGTCTCTTGTCTTTACAATCGCTCTTGTTATTGTCATTGCAGTTGCTCTTCTATTACCGGTATTTGGACAGCAAATTGGCCATTTTTTATTTTCAATCGTTGGAATAGAGGAACAATTTGAATCGATTTGGCATAATTTAAGATGGTCGATACCACCGTTACTTATTTTTATTGTTTTAATGGGTATCTACTGGTTTGTGCCCAATACAAGTCCTAGGTTGAAAATAATGGGTGTTTGGCCAGGTGCAATGTTTGCTACACTTGCCTGGTTAGCAGTCACATATGGTTTCTCTTTTTACATTAATAACTTTGCGAATTATTCTGCTACATATGGTAGTATTGGTGGCGTCATTATTTTAATGCTCTGGTTATATTTTACTGGAATTATTTTAATCTTTGGTGGAGTATTGAATGCAACAATGCAGAAAAGGGCGCTGCAAAAGGAAATTCATAAGTAAAGAAATGACATGATTAAAAAATGGCCTCGCTTCTCGTATGGGAGAAGCGAGGCTGCTTTGTGATTAGACATTTTTATTCAGCATGCGTAAACCATTCAAAATAACTAGAATTGTACTTCCCTCATGCCCGATTACACCTAGAGGTAAATCGACTACTTGTAAAAAGTTAGAGGCAATTAACAAAGTAATAACCCCGATAGAAAAGACAATATTTTGCTTCACAATACGCTGCATTTTACGAGACAAACGAACAGCATAAGCGATTTTAGATAAGTCATTTTTCATTAACACGACATCAGCTGTTTCTAATGCAACATCTGTACCTTCTCCCATCGCAATACCAGTAGTTGCCGTAGCCAATGCAGGTGCATCATTTATGCCATCGCCAACCATTCCTACAAATTGATATTGGGAAAGCAAACGCTTCATTTCTGTTACCTTTGTTTCAGGTAGACATTCAGCAACGTGTTCAGTGACGCCAGCTTCTTTAGCAATTACTTTAGCCGTTTTTTCGTTGTCCCCTGTAAGCATCACTACTTGAATACCAAGCTCTTTTAATAATGACACTGCTTTTTTGGCTTCGTTACGTACAGTATCCTTTAAGGCTGTCAATGCCATAATACCATTTTGATCGCGAATGAAAATAACCGTTTTCCCTTGTGTTGCAAGTTTTGCGGCAGCGCCATTTGCAAAATCATTGGCACGTTGCGCATCTACAAATTCAGGTTTTCCAACTTGATATTCTTTGTTGTGGATCGTTCCTTTAATACCCCAGCCAGGGATATCCTCGATTGTTGCTTGTGGAAATACTGTAATTCCTTCCGATTTTGCATAGGTGGTAATGGCTTGAGCAAGTGGATGGTTGGACTGTGTTTCAATCCCTGCAAGAATAGCTAAAGCCATATCACGATCGATTCCCTCTCTGATAATAAAATCTGTTACGACTGGTTTGCCTTGGGTTAATGTCCCCGTTTTATCGACAGCTAATGCACGTAAAACACTAAGATGCTCTAAATGCAACCCACCCTTAAATAACACACCATTTTTTGCACCATTTGAAATAGCTGCAAGTGTCGCAGGCATAATGGATGCGACAAGTGCACAAGGAGAAGCAACTACCAATAATACCATTGCGCGATAAAAAGTTGTTGTCCAATCCCAACCAAGGACGAAGTGGGGAAGGAACATCATGATTGCAACACCTAGTAAAACAAATTTCACATAAGTTCCCTCGAATTTTTCGATGAATTGTTGAGACGGAGATTTTTCACTTTGAGCACTTTGGACAAGCTGGATAATTTTTTGAAAGAGTGTTTCTGAATTTGCCTTTGTCATTTCCATCGTAATAGCGCCATTTAAGTTTACTGTACCTGCAAAGATTTCATCACCTTCACTTTTTAAAACTGGTAATGGTTCACCGCTAATGGCTGACTCATCAATAGAAGATTGTCCTTTAAAAATAATACCATCGGCAGGAATGCGTTCTCCTGGTTTAATCAATAAATGGTCACCAATTTGTAATGTAGAAACAGATACCTTCATTGGTTCAAAGTTGCCTCGGACTAACCAAGCTTCTTCTGGCTGAAGGTTCATTAATGCTGATATTTCACGATGACTTTTATTCAGAGCATAAGTTTCAAGTGCACCACTTACTGCGAAGATAAAAATAAGAATAGCGCCCTCTGTCCAATAACCTATGGCGGCTGAGCCAATGGCAGCTAATACCATTAGTAGTTCAACATTCAACTTCTTATCTTCTATCGTTTCTTCAATGCCTTCTTTCGCTTTTGCAAAGCCACCTACACAAAATGCAATTACATATAGGAGCACAGAAGCAGTTGTTTGTCCGCTAGTATCTAAACGCCATGCAAGTAAGATGAAAATACCGGCTATCAGCGCAGCGATTAATTCTGCATGTTCTTTTGTTTTCTCAATTAAATTTATATTTTCTCGATTAGAGTATTCCATTAAAATCCCTCCTGATAATGAAAATCAATATCAAAACCTTTATAAATTAACATCTGGAATAATATCGTAATTGAAAATGGATTTCAATTACCATATCCTTTATTTAGAATTATTATAACAAAGGAATTTATGAAAATAAAGTGAGAAGTTTAAAAAAGGAGAGATTTTTAAAAACAGAAAAAAGGCACAGTCTATTCACTAGGAATATTCTGTGCCTGACAAAAGTGTGCCGCAAGAAGGGTTACTGCTTACTTGTATTTAATTAGAAAACTCTTTCTGCATGCAATGCAAGTTTTTCTAAAGAAGATTTATCCACATCTGCGTGTAAAGAGTTACCGTGTGAATCCATTGTTACAACTGCTGTAAATTTTTCAACATTTAAGTGCCACATAGCTTCTGGAATACCAAATTCCATTAAATCAACACCGTCCACACCTTTAATGCAGTCTGCGTAGTATTGAGCTGCTCCACCGATAGCATTTAAGTAAACGCCACCATGTTCATTAAGAGCTTTTAACGTTTTTGGTCCCATACCACCTTTACCGATGACAGCACGGATACCGAATTTTTTCATGATATCGCCTTGATAAGGTTCCTCACGGATAGAAGTAGTTGGACCAGCTGCTTTTACTGTCCAATTGCCTTCTTCATCTTTTGCCATAACTGGCCCACAGTGATAGATAACTTGTCCATTTAGATCCACTGGTGCATCATGGCTCATTAAATGGTGGTGGATAGCGTCACGGCCAGTGTACATACGACCAGTAATAGAAACAACATCTCCAACTTTTAGTGAGCGAATTTGTTCTTCTGTAATTGGTGCAGTAAGTTCTACTACATCTGTTGTTGTGTCTTCTGTTGTAGCAGCCACTTCATCCTCTTTGAATGTAATTTTTTCGCCTTCTTGGTAGTGCCATTTAATAACTTCACCAGTTTGAGGATCGATGTCCACAGCCATACGACGGTATGCCCAGCAGTTATATGCTACAGATACGTAGAAGGAAGCAGGGATACGGTGCATAACCCCAATTTTACATCCTAGTAATGTTGCTTCACCACCGAAGCCCATTGTACCGATACCAAATGTATTAGAAGTTTTAACAACATACTCTTCTAATTTTGCAAGATCAGGATTTGGATTAGTATCTTCAACATGACGGAATAATTGTTCCTTTGCTAAATCGTAACCAGAAGAACGATCTCCACCAATACCTACTCCGATGAAACCAGCTGAACAGCCTTGACCTTGAGCTTGGTATACAGAGTGTAAAATACATTTACGGATACCATCTAAGTCACGACCTGCACGGCCAAGACCGTCTATTTCACATGGTAGACTGTATTGAATGTTTTTGTTTTCACAGCCTCCACCTTTTAAAATTAATTTAATCGTAATGTAATCATTTTCCCATTGTTCGAATTTCATAACTGGTAAACCATCACCAAGGTTATTACCACTATTTGCACCAGTTAATGAATCCACTGCATTTGGACGTAGTTTTGCATCTGCTGTAGTATCAATGATTGCTTTTTTAATCGCAGCTTTAATTTCTAATTGATTTACGCCCACAGGTGTATAAATCTTGAAAGTTGGAAGACCTGTATCCTGACAAATTGGTGATACGTTATCTTCTGCCATAATAATATTATTTGAGATTGTGTCTAAGCTCATTGCAGCGCGAGTTCCAGCATTCTCAGCTTGTTTTGCTTTTTTAATAGCACGACGTACATCCTTAGGTAAATTTGTGGATGTTTCAGTAATTAAATCATAAAGACTTTTCTCCAAAGTTTGTAGATTCATTCGTATTGCCCCCCATAGAAAATTTGATTATTTCCACGTAACATTATACTCTTTTCAACTAATGAAAAAAAGAGTCCTTATCTGTGAGGGTTAAATTAAAGTATATTTTAATAGTATTTAGATAGGGAGTTGATTTACTAGAACATTTGTTCTAAAATAATGATAAACCCACAATTAGGAGGAATTTGTATGTCTGCTAAAACTTTACTAGAATTACCGGAAGAATTTGAGCTATACAGACCGATAATAGAAGAAACAATGAAGCCTGTTGTCTTTATTGATGCAGATGCGAGAAAAACAACTTTGTTTCAGAGTAAGTTTGCAGGGGATCCTTATTTTCCACTGTCAATGGACTATCCAAAAAATGCTAGCGGAAAACCACTAAAGCTGCTAGCCCAAATTAATTTTGTAGAGTTTCCTAAACATTTGTCAAATTTCCCAGAAGAAGGGATATTACAGTTTTATATTGATGGCTATGACGATGTATTAGGGATGGATTTTGATAATGGTCAAAATCAGGAAGGCTTTCGTGTTATTTTTCATGATACGGTTATCCATGACGAAGCACAGCTCATTCAAGATTTTTCATTTTTAGAAAAAGAGGATGAGGAAATATATTTTCCAGTAGAGCGTGAAATGGCATTATCCTTTAAAACTGGTTTTGAACCTTTGTCGATTGATGATTTCAGAGCCAATGAAATTTACAGTAACATCTTAACGTCGATTGAGGATAACGAAACATTAGAGGATGCCTTTTACGATGCAATGACAGGGGATGGTCTCAAAATAGGTGGTTATCCATTCTTTACACAAGAAGACCCGCGTGCATACGGTGATTATACAGACTCTACAATTTTACTGTTGCAAGTAGATAGTGTAGGCGATGATATACTATGGGGCGATTGCGGAGTTGGCAACTTCTTCATTACCGAAGAAGAATTAAAAAATAAAGATTTTAGCAATGTTCTGTACAATTGGGACTGTCATTAAAAAACAAGCGAGCATACTATGTGCTCGCTTCAGACTGTAGACAAAAGCCATCGAGAAGTTCACTCTCGATGACTTTTGTCATTTTTCTTTCTCTTTCATTTTCAATATTTGGTAAATCACTGCCGAATCCAACATACTCTTCGAGCATAGT
>Ga0256906_1000776_pt1 | contig 9974 bp, 5 predicted proteins | sample MC6MC0744MT_FD_190186 | JGI IMG/M metagenome (GOLD analysis project Ga0256906, IMG submission 190186) | Metatranscriptome of enriched soil aggregate microbial communities from Iowa State University, Ames, United States - MC6-MC0744-MT... | ecosystem: Environmental > Terrestrial > Soil >... | reverse complement strand
TAGAAATTGCCTCACTTTTGCGACAACTATTTTATAAGTTGTACTATCTTCATAAATTATGCATGTGAAGGGGAATATATTATCGTGTTTCTACTTTTTTCTTATAGGTTAATTTACGCCATAAAGCCTCTAACGGTCCTTGTTTCCATTTTGATAACCAAATTTCTGCTAGGATCATTTGCACAGCAATAATTCCAATGGCAATAAATACACCTGTTTCTACACTTACTTTTCCATACCAACCAAAGCCAAATCGATAGAATAAACAAGTACCAATAATGGATTGCAGAATATACATCGTTAACGACATTCGTCCGATTTTGGCAAAAGGACTAAGTAGCTTTGGTACAATTGGCAATAGGCACAGTAACACAATGACCCCGATATAGCCCACTGAAAGAATTGGACCACCTATGTATACTTTTAAATAATCTAATAAATATGTCCGTGTAAACATAATAGGTAAACTTTTGATCGTTATACCTATAACCAATCCAGTGATTGCAAGTCCTAGCCACAGCCATTTTAATTCTTTCGCTCGCTCTACTAGGCGCCATTTTGATGCAGCTGCACCAATTAACATATATGGTAAAATGGTGAACAATGCCGCAAACCACATCCCTATACCCGCTTGCGTTGATAAATCTGTTAAACGTTGCATAAAAGCATCTACCCAGTTTCCGGTACCATAAGCAGTAATCGCCTTCTCCACTGATACAATATCTAAATAGTCATCCACCTTCGTATTAAACTGAATAATACCCATTATTAGTAACATAAAAACTTGCATAAAACCGTTAATGATAATTGCACTAGCCAATAACCAAATAGGGCTCAAACGTAGTAAAAGGACCAAAAAAACACCACAAAATGCGTACATCATTAAGATATCGCCCCACCAAATTAGGACAGCATGTATCAAACCAAAGCCAAATAATACAGAAAGTCTACGTAATCCTAGCGTGTAGAAATTTTGTTCACGGCTCTGTGCTTTTTGCCACTGCATGGCAAGCCCATAACCAAATAACATAGCAAATAGAGGGTAAAAGCTTCCTTGTACATAAATATCTAAATTTTTCTGCCAAACGATGTCGGATGGTGTTGTAAACCAAGATGCCAAATCAATATGCGGCATCGGCAAATAAAAGGTATACATATTTACGAGCAAAATACCAAATAAACTAATACCTCGTAAAATATCTAATGTTGCTAGTCGTTCCTGCAACATTGTCGGTTTTAACTCCACAAAATAGCCTCCCCTTAATTAGCAGCTATGGTTTAAGCAGAGCAAGCAAAAGATGCATTCCCCTGCCTTTGCCATAACTAATTACTTATGCCTGTACAGTTTGTTCATTATCGAATAAATACAGTACTTTATCGCTCACCTTGATGTGTAAAATTGCCTCAATAGCTTCACTATAAACACGAAGCTGCACTGCATAACGCCCCCGTATTTCTTTTGACAGAGCGGGCTCCTTTGCAAAATGAGGTAAAACGCGGTCTGTCTTATAATCTAGTAAGACCCAATTGCCATATTCATCTTCAAACAAACAGTCGATGATTCCTTGTACAATTTGAGCATCGCCATCTTCATCTACTCTACTAATGGTAAATGGCATTTCCTTACGTATCTGCTTTGCTTGTTTAAAGCGTTGACCAATTTCCGTATGGAAGAAATGAAAAATTTTCGCGATTGGAACCACTTTTCCCTCCGCCTCTGTTAGTAGCTGTTTTGCTACTAAATCTGCTACAAAGTCCTTCACAGCTTCAGTATCATCAAAGCCGAACTGTGGAACATGCTGCATCACTGTATGTACTGCTGTTCCTATTTCAGCACCTGTTAACTGTTGATCTTGTAAAAAAGTTGGTCGGGGTGCAATAGAAGACGATGTTTGCTTAGTTGGCGTCGCAAAGTAATATTCAGGTTCTTCCTGACGCTGTAAATTTTCTAAACGTTTAATTTCACTAACCGATGTCTTAGAACGTTTTCTTGTTGATTTTTGATGCGTATACTGAGCTTGAAAGCGTGTCGTTATTTCGGACAAAATTGCCTCGTCTTCTTGTGTTGTAAACAATTGCTGTACTTCATCGTCAAATGCCTGTATATCATACGAATAGTGTCGCGTATCAACGGGCTGTACCCACCAATGAGATGGACTGTCCAATTCCTTGTATGAAGTAGTAGCTTGGGATGCAAAGTTTGCATGCCTTGCCACTGCTGGCCCTACCCAGTCTAAATAGCTATTAGCTCTAGCACGCAAATATTCTTGAAGCGGGGCATCAATCGGTAAGTTTTGTGCATCCTGCCAGTTGTCCCGAGTTTTCGCCCAATTCTTAACGGAGCCTACTAAAATCAGACGCTCCTTTGCACGTGTCATCGCAACATATAAGACACGCATTTCCTCAGCACGCATTTCCAGCTCTTTTTTCTCTTTCAGCGCTAAAAACGGTAATGACGTGTAAGTAATACGATTTTCTGGGTCAATGGCCTTTACAGCTAGACCAAAATCTTGGTCGAATAAATAAGGATTATGAAAATCCATTTTATTAAAGGGACGCCCCATGCCTGCGACAAAGACTACTGGATATTCTAATCCCTTGGATGAATGAATTGTCACAAGGCGAACTACATCGTCCTTTTCACCAATTGATTTAGCGGTCCCTAAATCATCACCACGTGTGCGCATTCGATCTATAAAGCGTAAAAAGCGGAAGAGACCACGAAAGGCCGTTTTCTCATACATTAAAGAACGATCATGTAAGATGCGCAAATTGGCCTGACGCTGCTTGCCATTTGGCATTGCGCCAACCATTTCATAATAATGCGTATCTAAATAAATCTTCCAAATTAAGTCTGACAGTGATCCACGACGTGCTAAATCTCGCCAATTTTCAAAAGCTAGCATAAAGCGTTGAAGTTTTTAAAACGTAGCTGTCTGTACCCCATGTCCTTCACTTCGAATAAATTGTCGTAACGCATCATAGAAAGGAACCTTTGGATCAGCTAAACGGATTTTAGCTAGCTCATTTTCCGTTAAGCCAACAAATGGTGCACGTAGTACGGAAGCCAATGGGATATCCTGATAGGGATTATCGACTACCTTTAGGACATTTAACATAATCATGACTTCTAGCGCATCAAAATAGCCCTTAGACGACTCTGTATAGAGAGGAATACCCGCTAGCTTAAATTCCTCCACTAAATCTGTCGACCATGTCATGGAGCGCATTAAAATAACAATATCACTATACTTCAACGGTCTTTCTGTCTTTGATTTTGTATCATAAACAGTTGTTCCATCTTCCATCATCTGTCGTATACGATCAATAATGAAACGCGCTTCATATTGTGACTTTTTTAATTCTTCTAGCTCAGCAGCTTCATCAGTTATGTCCACTTGCTCTTCCACTGATTCCTCATCCTGTGGAGGATGCATCACTACAAGCTCAACGGGTACTTCTTTTTCATCATAAGGCGCAGCCGGCTTTAATGAAGCATTGTCATCATAAAGAATTTCACCAACACGTTCACCCATAATTTGCGCAAAAATATAGTTTGTCGCATTCAGTACTTCCTTTCGACTTCGGAAGTTGGCATTTAAATCGATGCGCATACCCGTTACATCAGGTGTCTCCAAAAACTCACTATATTTCCTCATAAAAAGCTTAGGTTCTGCCAAGCGGAAACGATAAATACTTTGCTTTACGTCTCCCACCATAAATAGGTTGCCATCCTGTTCTTCCCCTGTTTTGACGAGTTGCAAGATGGTTTCCTGTAGCATATTTGTATCCTGATATTCATCCACAAGTACTTCTTTAAATCGTTTTTTCATATCAAGTGCTACAGGTGATGGCTGTAGCACTCCGTCTACATCTACTGTTAATATTTGTAGTGCATAATGCTCTAAATCTGAAAAATCAATAATACCTCGCTCTAACTTGGCAAGTCGGAATTGCTCACTAAAAATAGTTGTCAATTCCATTAATGTGCCAATTGTTGGCGCCATTAAGCGTATCTCCTCCAACAAACGTGCGGGGGTGCGAACAAAATAGGTTTCTTTGATTTTATTAATAATTTTTTTAGCTGCTTCCCGCTTTTTCTTTGCAAGCTCCTGTAGCTCTCCATCTACTAAAGCATCCTTCGATACTCGTTTTAATGTGGACCATTTGACAGTTGCAAAATAATCAAAGAGTTCCTGCCATGTACCATCCTGACTTATTCGAATCCCTTCCTGAATCATCGCAAAATCAATTTCTGCCGTTTCAGCATATGGAGCAGGTCCATCAGGCTGGAGTGTAATCGTCCGCATTTCTGAAATTAGCACAAAGGCTTCCTCCAGACTATGGCGAACAGTCAATTTAACATAGTGAGATAGTTCTAAATCATCAATCGTCACATCCTCAGCTAAATCATATGTTTTCGGTAAACTCCACAGCCATTTTTGAGGCTCTGCGTGTACACGAGAGGTATCATAAAGTTTACTAATCAGCGTTTCAATGGCCTGATCATCTCGATCCGAGGTAAAGCTATCAACAAGTCGATAGATAGCTTGTACCTTTGTCTCCTCCTCGGAATCATAAGCACCTTCAAGGACATCCGCTAATATATCATCTCTTAATAAAGCTACCTCTGCCTCATTAGCAATACGAAAGCCTGGATCTATGTCGAGCATATATGCGTATTGCTTAACTATCGCTAAACAGAAAGAATGCAATGTTGAAATTTGTGCTTTATTAATAAGACTCAATTGCCGTCTTAGATGATTGGAAGTTGGATTTTCTACAATAGCCTGCTCTAGAGCCTCTGACATACGATGGCGCATTTCAGCTGCTGAAGCATTCGTAAAGGTCACCACCAGTAGTTCATCCACATTAATGGGCTTTTCAGTAGCAATAACTTTCTCAATCATCCGATTAATCAGGACTGCTGTTTTCCCAGACCCTGCCGCAGCTGACACAAGTGTATCTTGACCACTAGCGTAAATAGCCTTCCACTGATCATCTGTCCATGTGGCGTCAGCTGGCTTTATAGGAATTGTTTGGATCATGCTACTCGATCTCCTTCCGAATTTTATCTACAATTTCATTCGGTTTCGCTTGCATCAACTGACGATAGTTTTGTTTACCGTCAGATGGATCAAATTGACAAACCGCAGCAAATTGACAATAATCACATGCCGTTTTGGACTTTAATTTATAGGGACTGATGGCAGTATCACCCGACAAAATGCCATTTCCCGCCTCCTGATGTTTACGACGTACGAAATGCTGGAGCTTTTTCATATCATTCACAGGAACAATACGAGATTGCGATTCAGAAGGCGTTCCATCTTTTTTCATATAAACAGGGATAATTTTTGAATGGCCACTACTTTCCTCTAACTGCTCGTCCATCGATAAAATCGCCTCAGCATTTTCGGACAGCAGCCCCTTCATTTTATACTGCTTTAAACGGTCCTCCTCCACTTCACTATCCGTCATATCCTTATCTAGTTTTAACATTGGATTATGAACATGGACATATAGCACCCCGGCAGGCTCTGTTTCCCCTGATAACCAATAGGAGCTATTTTCCATTGCTACATCTAAATAGGTAAGAACCTGTAAAGACAAGCCATAATAAACCTCATTTAAATCTAAATCACGAGCTGAAGATTTATAATCAACAATCCTTAAATAAGAGCGATCATCTATCCTCGCACTATCTACGCGATCAATACGTCCTCGCATAAACATTTTCTTTCCACTAGTCAAATCAATTTCAAGTGGTGGCAGCTGTTCATGTTGCCCTGGACCAAACGACGCCTCAATCGCAATTGGTTTAAAGTGAGACACATTAGCATGTTGTGTCAATGCTGTCATAGTGCGCTCCACAATTCGAATAAGCTTACGCTGTATATAGCGATAACGAGCACTAGATAATAAAATTTGATGTGAAAAAACAGGCACAATTTGCTCAACTGCTTGACGTGCCAATTGTTTAATTTGCTGGTTTGTTAATCGAATCCAAGATAGCTGCAGTCGATGAGTTTCCTCTGTTATCCACTTTATAGCCTCATGGAATAAATCACCCATCGCAAAGGTTTCCAAACGGTACTCTGCACGTTCTTCTAAACGTAGACCATACGTAGTGAAATGGGAAAAAGGACATCTAAAGTATTTCTCAATACGAGACACACTAGATGTAAGCTTTTGACCATATAATTCCTGTGTTATATAGGTTTCCAGTGGCTCTGCTTCATTTTTATGAGTAATTGGATAAAGTACACGATCAAAAATCAGTGCCCAATATGGGTCCTGTTTATAAAATTTTTGTAACGCCAGCCATTCAGGTGCCAATTCTCGGCTATGTTCTGCTTGACGTAATTGCACCATTAAATGGGCTAAAGCTGTACGTGGATGACGTAAATATGGTAAGGAGTTCCCATCTAATAATTCAATTGGATCAATAACAACACGCTCTGCTTGAATACCGCTTAACAGGCCAGCCGTTTTGTCATTACCTATGATTTTTTTCAAATACAGTGAGGGTAACAGTGCCTTTCCCTCTTCATCTGCTGTAGGATACGTCAAATAAAGCTTGTCTGATGGTGTTGTAACAGCTCGATAGAATAAGAAATTTTCCTGTAATAAACGGTTGGTAGAGGTTGGTGCCAGCTCGTAACCAATTTGACTAAACCATTCACGCTCTGTATCTGACAATAAACCCTCATACTCCATTCGAGTTGGATAAACGCCATCATTCATCCCTAAAACAAAGGCCACTTTGATACTGGACAATCGAGCTAGATCAACAGTCGCTACCATAACCTCATCTAAGGTTGGCGGAATCCTAGAAAATTCTAATGTATCAAAGCCTTCATCAAGAATTTTAGTCGCTTCCTCCACAGTCATCTCCTGCTCGCCAAACATATAGACAAATTGATCAAGCACATTGATCCACTCATTCCAAGCTTGCTCATGTTCACTCGCTGCTAATGCGTCCCCACGTTCAAGCTCACGATCTTTCATAGCTTGAAGCTTCTCATATACCTGTAATGACTCTACTAGCTCAAATAAAGCAGTGGCAATATCCCTACCAGTTGACGCTATACTCAGCTTGTCTTGTAAAATCTTTAACGGTTGACGAATTTCGTCACGAATTGCCTCGATTTCTGTTTGCATTGCACGTTCTTCATCTGTTTGTACACGCGAATGGAACTCAAGCCCACGATATTTTTTATAAAACCAACGAGCCTCTTCAAACCAACGTTCACCATAGATTCCTTGCGCCAAGCAATAGTTTTCCAATCGGTCAGCTCGCTCACGCCAAATTGTTAGCTCAGCTTGTAAGGGGAAAAACAAGTCTGTTTTTACGCTTCGAAATACCGGTTCATATTTCCAATTAGATGTCATAACCTCTAATGCAGAACGACTAAGCTCTATCAGTGGATGATGTAGCATCGTTTTTTTAGTATTTGTAAAAATAGGAATTTCATATTGTTGGAAAATACTTGTAATCAATGGATCATAAAGTTCTGCTTGTCTATATAAAAGAACAATATCTTGATAACGATAGCCATCTTCCCTTGTCAGCTTTGTTATTTCCCGGGCAATCGCATGAACCTCCGCTCTACGGTTTGATGCTTCAAACACCATTACATCTCCAGAAGTTTTTTTCGTTTGTGGCACCATATCTGCAAACTTTTCCTCTACATGTTGTAAATCTTCAGAGTGAAATCTTTGAGTATGATAAAAATGTAAAGGCGCTCCGATATCTATGCCCTCTTCATTTGCGATATCATGTAACCGCTGATTTGTTAAGGCCGCCTCATGAAAAAGAGCTTGTTCATCAAATGCCTCGTCTATATGATCAAAAGGCAGAACAACGGTTACTTGTTTAGTTACCTTTAGCAGTTCTCGAACCAACTCTAACTCTCGTACCGTAAAAGCCGTGAAACCATCAATATAAATGGTTGCGTGCTTCATCGTTTCGGCATACTTCAATTGCTCTGTTAAAATCGGATAATAGCCCTCACTATCGACATATGTCGTACCAAGTCGTTCCTCTAATGCCTGCAGAACTACATGTAAATCATTCGTTTTGGCTTGTAATGTATTTGGCGCATCAATTACCTTTAAAGATTCTGTTACCTCTGCTAAAACAGAGCTATTTACACTATATCGACTAAATTCTTTTAAGAGTGTTTCAATTTCCTCTGTAAAGCCACGTTTTCCAGCAGCTTGTCGAAATAAGGAGAACTCACTTTTTTGTTCCTCCAAAAGTTTACGGATTAGCATTCGATAGCCATAGCCATTTACTTCTTTACGAGCAATACCACCTGTCTCCTGTAAAACCAGCCATGCTAAACGCTTAAACGTCATTACTTGCGCACGAATCAAGCCATGTAAACCATGCTTATTCGTCAGCTCATATTCCGTAGAATAAGACATCTGGTCAGGAACAATAATAAAAATAGGATGACCTAATGGATCTGTCTTTAGCTGCTCGACTATTTCTTGATGAATAAATGCCGATTTTCCTGTTCCCGAACGCCCCGAAACAATACGCAATGTCATATCCTTTTCCCTCCTTTATGGATTCCTTTTTTATATTTTGGTTGAGCGCTAGTCATTCATTATTTATTGGGACTCTCACATAGTACACTTTTTACAATCTAGCGAGCGTTGCCCACACCTATTTAATCACTTTTTTCCAATTAGAAGTGAACACTCTAAAACAACCTTTAATGATCTATTTTAAATTCTATCGAAAAAAACTAGTAAATACTATCTATCAACCTTCGACAGACGATAAAAACTTATGATTCATTACATAAAAAACAGCCTCTTCAAATGATCAAAGAGGCAACGAATCTTATTTTAATTTGTATGGTGATCCTGATTTTTCGTCAAATTTCGCACTTGCTTTAAATCTCTCTCTACACGGGCATTCAATCGCTTCTCAATCAACTTACCGATAAACCATAAAATAACAATGGCAACAGCTGCAATTATTAATTTCACAGGGCTTGTTATTAACGATTTTAAATCATATCCCAATACACTCATACCTAAAATCATGACGAACTTTCCTGCTAGTAAAACGACTAAGTAAAACTTTTTATGAATATGGGATAAACCCGCCACAATGTTCACGATAACAGAAGGCGTAAAAGGGAAACATAGGAGGACAAAAAGAGGGCTTATGCCATTCATATCCACCCATTTAATAAGTTTTTGTACTTTTTTACTGCCAGTTAAAAATCGTAGCCTTGGATGCTTACCAAAATGGCGGACAATTAAAAATACCACATAAGATCCAGCTGCAGAACCTAACCAAGATAATAAAAATCCAAGCCATAATCCAAATGCACTTGCATTGGCTACAACGAACACCACTAATGGTAGGAATGGTAAAAACGCTTCTATAAAAGGTAGCAGTAAACCAATGATGGGTCCAAGTGTTCGATACTGTGCCGCAACAAGTTCAATATTTTCTACAGTAAACCATTCTTTCAATATCGACACCTCTATTTATACTGTAAAATTAAATGAAAAATTGTTAGCCCTTCTGATGTATTCCGATATTCATGAGGCTGATGCCCCGAGAATACTAGTGTATCCCCTTCATCCAGTAATTCATTCATATCTCCAGCAGAAATAACTGCTTGTCCTTTAATGAGCATTACAGTTTCCTCTACCCCTTCTGTATGGGCTTCACTCCTACTAACTGCTCCAGGTTCCATTTCAACCTTGTAGAATTCCCATCCTCGTTCAGGATTATACGGGATAATCGAATAAACACGATAGCGTCCCTCATCCTCATCAACATGTGGGACATCCTTACTGCTAAAACGCATGTAATGAGCAGTTGGTGGCTGTAATAATGAAGAAAATGAAATGCGCATACCTGCAGCAATTTTCCAAATTGTTGATACGGTAGGATTCGCCTCCCCCTTTTCTATTTGAGCCAGTTGTGCTTTACTTACGCC
>Ga0256906_1000770_pt1 | contig 10007 bp, 8 predicted proteins | sample MC6MC0744MT_FD_190186 | JGI IMG/M metagenome (GOLD analysis project Ga0256906, IMG submission 190186) | Metatranscriptome of enriched soil aggregate microbial communities from Iowa State University, Ames, United States - MC6-MC0744-MT... | ecosystem: Environmental > Terrestrial > Soil >... | reverse complement strand
CGAAACCATCTTATGAGGCAATGAAACATGCGGATACTTTAATTATGGTTGGTACTTCTTATCCGTTCACTGGTTTCTTACCTGAGAAAGCAAAAACACTTCATATTGATACAGATCCGGCTCAAATCGGGAAACGTTATGCGACCGACATCGGCTTAGCTGGTGATGCTGATAAAACATTAAAATGGTTAATTGAAAATGTAGAAAAACACGAGGACCATTCCTTCTTAGAGCACCATCAAGAAATGATGAAAAAGTGGGAGGAAAAATTACACAACCAAGAAGAAGATTCTTCTACTCCAATTAAACCACAACGAGTTATGCATGCACTGCAGAAAGTAGCAGAAGATGATGCAATTCTTTCAGTAGATGTCGGAAATGTAACAGTATGGACGGCAAGGCACTTCCGTATGACAAACCAGAAATTCATCATTTCTAGTTGGCTTGCAACACTTGGCTGCGGTTTACCTGGTGCACTTGCTGGACAAATTGCTTTCCCGGATAAACAAGTGTTTGCAGTTTGTGGCGACGGTGGTTTTGGAATGACAATGAACGACTTCGTAACAGCTGTTAAATATAAACTACCAATCGTTGTTGTTGTATTAAACAATAATAAAATTGCTATGATTAAATTCGAACAAGAAGTTATGGGTAATATTGAATTTGGTACAGACTTAACGAATCCTGATTTCGCAAAATACGCAGAGGCGTGCGGTGGTATTGGATACCGTGTAGAACATTTAGATGACTTACTCCCTGCCTTTGAAAATGCGGTAAAACAAAGTAAACCATGCATTATTGATGTAGTTGTAGATGTAAATGAAGCACCAATGCCAGCAAAAATCACATTTGGTCAAGCAGCTGGTTATACGAAACATATGATAAAAGAATTATTTGAAGAAGGTAAGATTGATTTACCACCACTTTAAACAAAAAAGATAGCTGAAAACAATTTGTCTTCAGCTATCTTTCTTTATTTTTGTACCTCTTTATAGAAAGAAAAATCATTCATAGTAGGTTGTACTTGCTTCTCTACTTTCACTTCTTTATCCTTCCTCTTCGGCATTCTTACATTTCCTAGTTTAATCGCATCTTGCATACTATTACTAATCAGATTTCCTGACAAAATTGTCATACTATAAAAGGCAATCGGAATAAGTACAATCCATGTATGTGTAGTTAAGTGACGGAAGTTTTGTCCGATTAAACCTGTCCACTCTTTTGTTACACTATCTGCTTCTGTACCAAAAATTATTGTTCCGCCAAAAAATAATTCTAACAAACCAAGATGCAAGAGGAGTAATAAAGTGCTTACAAATTGCTGGGCTACTAATAAAAGAAACGATGGTAGCATATGCGGCCATACATGGCGTTTCAACCTCTGCCACTTACTCCCGCCGAGCACAGTGGCCGCCAACATAAATTCTTCATTCTTAATACGTTTTACTTCTTGCGCTACATACAACATAACAGTTGGTACAGCAAGACATGCAAGAACTATAATTTGAAACGCAACCCGCAAATGAAACGGAGCAGCCTCCTCTCCACTTTCAAACATTAAAACTTCATTTAACATAAAATAGGAAATCATAATCATTGGTACAATACTAAACGGATCAAAAAAAGATGAGATAACTGGAAATGAACGTTTACTGTACATACCAAGTAATAAACCAATAGTTCCGCCAATTACTACACGTAAAATTGCGATAACGATACTAGCACCAACTGTCCATTTCGCTCCTTCTATTATTAACTGAAAAAGGTCGCGTCCTTTCTCATCGCTTCCGAACCAAAATTTACTCGACGGTGAAAACGGAGCAGCCTCTAATTCTCCTTTTTCGTTATACATCATCGTTAATTCGCGAATATTCCCGTCAAAAAACACCGTATTTCCAATACTAACAATCATTAGTACACTCAAAAAAGTAACACCTAGCCAAAATCTCACATCTCTTTTTACAACTTGCCACATGTTACACACGCTCCTTTATAACATTTTGTAAAAGCGTATGTAATAAACGAAATAGTATAAAAAGCGGTACGTATAATATAACTAAACTAACTGTAAATATTTCTAATTTGGAATTTTCTTTTACAAAAACAAACATGCCGTACGTATTAAATAACCATTCAATAATGTATAAATTTGATAACATAAATAAAATATTTGTTTTTGCATAATAGACTGTTGTTAACAAGACGTTTCTTGAAATATGGTGCGTCAAAATATGTCTTAAACTTAGTCCTTTACTCTTTGCAAATATGCTATAATCCTTCTCTAATTCTTCTCTGAAACGTAATAATAATAGCTTCATAAATAATAATGTTGTAGGTAAAGTAAGGCATATTATTGGTAACAGGCGAGCCCTTTCCTCTCCAAGTCCTGCAAATTTCACTGGCATAAAACCTGTTTTTTGAAAGATTATTACTACTAGAAGTTGAGATAATAAAATTAATAAAATGTCCGGAATACTTTCAAGTGCGACGAAAATCCCATTCCACATACGTTGCTTTGATTGAGAGCGCTGTAATACCCACACAACGATAAGATACGCAATGAGTAAAGATAGTATAAATGCCGAAATAAATACAAACATTGTCTCTACATAATGAATCCATATTTGAGGAAATAACTTTCTTGAATTCCGAAATCCATACGTAATTTCACCTGGTTGAAGTAACTTCTCTCCAAGAAAAACAACTGTGCTCCAAAAACCGATTAAATCAATTTGTAATCCCTTAAATAAACGCGGTAGTGCCCCTAAAAATAGAATACAAATAAGCGCCGCAAATAATTGTAAACAAGTAACTCCACACCATTTAGCAACTCGCATCAACATCACTCTATCCCCCTTGTCATTCGATAGAATATTCAGAAATAAAAAACCTACATATGTTACATCTCTTCAGCTATACCTTGCACTTGCTTCTTCCCACTAGGTAAAATAGCTTGATATAAACACGTAACTAAAAATAATAAACCAAATAAAATAATATACAATGTATCTGCACCAATCCATTTTGGGAATAACATCGCTATCGCACCGAGAGATAACAGCTGGAATCCTGTCGTTAATGGACTAAGTAAACTTTGAACACGTCCCATGAATGACTCTTCTACAATTTCATACATCCAGCCCGATATTGCAATATTAATAAACGGTAAAAAGAAAGTCGCAAAAGCGATACATATATAAAAAGACCATACGTGATTTACAAAGTAACACATACCGAAGAAGACCCCAGAGCCCGCCATCCCAAATACAATAATAAATTTTGGTGCATATTTCTTACCTATACTCGTCGCTACTATACTTCCAATTAGCAATGAGATTCCTCCAACTACTCCACCAACCATTGCTAAGCTTTCATATGTTGCTGGCGCTAATTTATATTTTAATATGTAAGTAGTGGATACGCTTAAAATACCATTTAATAATCCAAATACGATAAATCCTAAAAGCAATTTTTTTAAAGTTTCATTTTGGTATATATACTTAATCCCTTCTTTAAACTCTGTTATTAACATCTTCAAATTAACTTCTTTCCATTTTGTTCTACCATTTGGCAAACGAACTTTTTCTGGAATTGAGATCGTTTGTATCAAAATACCACTCGCAATAAAGGTGAGCGTATTTACTAAAATGCTCCCGTAAATTCCAAAAGTCCAGTACACCATCGTTGCAATTCCTACACCAAATAAAGCGTACAAACTAGTTACCATTTGATTAATACCTGCCGCTGCACCGTATTGGTCTGATTCTACTACTCCCTGTATCATCGCCTGTTCAGATGGAGAGAAAAATTGGATACATGCATTTTCCAAAAATAAAAATATAAACACAAGTATAATCATCCCGTAATAAAGCGAAATTAGAATTCCAATATTACAGAGAGAACAACATATATTACTTACCGTACAAATACGTTGTCTATCAAATCGATCCACTACTGTCCCTACTAATAAAAAAAAGATTAGTGCAGGTAATGCAATCATAATTTGCGTCATCGTTGCGTAAACTGGTTGTTTTCCGTATTGATCTAACAAGTAAAACATTAAAGAAATTCCAGCAATCATAGAACCAAGGCGTTCTAAAATATTCGCTAGAAAAAAGCGTGCATACACTTTGTTTCGAAATAACTGTAGCATTTCTTTCATACTTAGTATCCTTTCTCTCGACAAAATAGTATTATTTCAGTCATTTCTCGGAAGTTACATTATATTTTTCGACCATTATCCAATCTTCCCCTTCTTTACAAATAACATCCTATTAAAAAAGCCCTTGTTTTCATACAAGGACTTTTCCATTAAACTATTTTATTTCGCTACTTCTTCTTTCGGCATTACCATACCTTTATAAAGTTGGACAGTAATCCAGTAATAAATGAAATAAATGACTAAGAAGATTCCTATTGGCACCCACACTTTTACAAACGGGTCAACTAATATAAAACTGAATAAGTTAAGCCCTACTAACACGTGGGAAATTCCAATAATCGCTGGGAAGATAAATAAATATGAAATTTCTTTATAAATACTTTTTGTTAACATACTACGTCTCACGCCGATTTTTCGTAACATTTCATAACGACGTACGTCACGAGAAGCACCTGTTAATATTTTGAACATAAGCGAACTTGCCATCATTGCTAAAAAGGCAATCCCTAGGAAGAATCCCATAAACATTGTTCCACTCATGAAACTGTTCATAAATTGATAAATTGTCATTTTCGTAAATAAGTCTACTTTTGTACCTGTTGTTTTTTCAATTTGTTCTTTTTGTCTCTTATCTATTTCGATTAATAACTGTTTATACTTTTTCATATCATCTACTTTTGCTAATGTTACAGTATGTTCTGTTCCTTGAATTCCTTTATAACGCTCTTCATCTGCAATTCTTACAGGTTTTCCGTTAAATTGATTATGTGTAATTTGTATCTCTCTTACAACCGCATCTTCCCAATCTTTTGGCATACGAGGAAGCTTATTCGCTACTTCAGGAGCGTCCAAAGCAGAATAGACAGGTTCAGTTAAAGGTTCAGCCACACGTTTACGAGCAGGTTCTTTCAAAGTCTTTGTATCAAAATGATCAGAAACAAGTGGCGGTTTCGCAGTTAAATCGTTACGTAAATAATAAACTGCTTCACCATCTACTTTATACTTATACTTACTTTCTTCAACAATTTCCATTTCTTTTAATGCAGCTTTATCTTGATCATTTGGATCATGAATTACGACATCATATACACGTGAGAAGTCTGTCATAATGCCGACATTTTTTTGAAACGCCATACCTGCTGTCATTGCACCTGCACCTAATGCAATTAACATCGCTACAGTGCCTAGTACTCTCGATAAACTAGTTACTCGAAAACGTAACTGTGCATAAGTAAAACTATTTAATCCCGTTTCATTCCGTTTTTTATTCCCCTTAATTTTCATCACGAAAAATGGGAGTAATGAGCTAAAAATGAAATACGTCCCTAATGTTGTAACGATTGTCGCTATTATAAATCCTAGTTCAGCAAACATTTTTATATTTATCATAAAATAATATCCTGTACTTACAAGTAACACACCTAGTACTGTCATAATAACAATTCGAGTTTTACTTTTCCTCACTTCATCTTGCGTTTCATCTTCACGTATTAACTCTAATTCTGTTTTACGTAATAATCGGAAACTATTCATTAAACCAGTAATGAAAAATAATATTAAGAAGAATATAGATGTAACTAATATAGCTGGTGTGTATACAGACGCATAATTACCTTTTGCTGAAATTTCCATTCCATTCATTAAAAAATTCCCTGCTACACTAGCGAGTACTATTCCTACTAAAATACCGATAATAATACTGACAATCCCCATACCAAAAGTCTCAATAAATAATAATTGCGCTACTTTTTTCTTTTTTGCTCCAAGCATCATGTACATACCTAGTTCTTTTCTTCTTAATGTAAGTAAAAAAGAATTGGCATATATGATGTAAAAAACTGTAATGAAAGAAAGCAATATTGCACCTACCCAGAATACGAGTCTAATACTACTAATAAGACTATTATCTTTCGTAAATTCACTATTCATCGCCATCGTTTGGAACATGTAGAAGATACTAATACTAATAACGAGACCAATAAGTAAAACCATATAATCTTTTAACATCTTTTTCATACTATGACGTGATAATTTGAATAACATAGTCTCACCCCCTACTTAGACTCAGCAGCTGAGCCCATATGAGCGAGCACACCTAAAATGTCTTGATAGAAATTTTCTCGCGTTCCTTGACGCTTTAACTCTTTATAAAGAAGACCGTCTTGAATAAATAAAATACGCTCACAATAACTCGCACTAAATGCATCATGCGTTACCATTAAAATACTTACATTGTGATTTTCATGTAAATCTTGCATCGCTTCTAATAAGCTTTTTGCATTTTTACTATCAAGCGCTCCTGTCGGTTCATCTGCTAATACGATTGCTGGATTATGTACTAAAGCTCGTGCTGCCGCTGTTCTTTGCTTTTGTCCACCAGAAACAGCAGTTGGATATTTTGTTAAAATTTCAGTAATCCCTAATTTCTTCGCAACCTCATTCACCTTTCCAGTAATCTCACTTGAAGGTACTCCTTGCAGAGAAAGTGGTAAAGCGATATTTTCATAAATTGATAAGTTTTCTAGTAAGTTAAAATCTTGAAAAATGAACCCTAATTTTTGAGATCGAAAATCTGATAAAGCATTCCCCTTCATTGAAGTAATATTTGTGCCAGCTATTGTCACACTGCCACCTGTCGCTTGATCCAGTGTACTAATCACATTAAGTAAAGTCGTTTTTCCAGATCCAGAAGGGCCCATAATCCCGACGAATTCTCCTTCTTTAATACTTAATGACACGCCCCTTAACGCTTTTGACTGATTCTCATTTCTTTTCCCATACGTTTTTTCTACACTTTCTACAGTAACTACATTTGTTGACATCTCTTTCACTCCATCCCTTTTGTATAAAATTAATTTCTCACATATTTCTTATCTTTTTCTCATGTAAATCCTTAATAATTTTTCAATCAGAAAGGATTACACGAGTTACGAAAATCTTTTTCCTATTTCATATTCTCACTTTTCTAAAACTCGTTCCTTCGATTTCGCTTACATTTACCTTACATTTTTGTAAGGTAAAAAATATTACAGACCATTTCATAAGGCGGATTCCTTTGTAATGAGCAAGTTTTTTATTTTTATCAAAATTAACAGGATACATAAATAACAACAATAATAATTTAAAAAACAATATAATTTTATTTTAAAACGATAAATTATATGGTAAAATCATGTTGTCATTAAATAAACGAGGTGCTTTTTATGAAACAAGTTACAACACTCTTTTTAAAGTTAGCTATTGTTTTTATAGGTTTAGTAGTTCTGGCATTGTGTATATTTTTGGTGCCTAAGATCGGGAGTTTTGCTGGAGAATTATATCCAGATATTGCTTATATGAAATCTCTCGTTTTAATCGATATGTATGCAGCAGCGATACCTTTTTACTTTGCTCTGTATCAAGCTTTTAAACTTTTAAGCTATATTGATAAGAACAAAGCGTTCTCGGAATTATCGGTAAAGGCTTTAAAAAATATAAAATACTGTGCCCTCACGATCAGTACCCTGTACTTGCTTGGTATGCCACTCTACTATCTCATGGCGAAAAAAATTGATCCTCCAAGTTTCATACCAATCGGATTGACCATCATTTTCGCCTCTATGGTGACCGCCGTTTTTGCTGCTGTTCTCCAAAGACTTTTACAAGAAGCTATTAATATAAAATCAGAAAATGATTTAACGGTCTGAGGTGGAGGATATGGCAATTATTATTAATATTGATGTGATGTTAGCAAAACGAAAAATGAGCGTAACGGAGCTTTCGGAGAGGGTTGGGATTACGATGGCGAATCTTTCCATTCTGAAAAATGGGAAAGCAAAAGCGGTTCGTTTTTCAACATTAGAAGCGATATGTAAGACTTTGGATTGTCAACCAGGTGATATTTTGGAGTACAAAAACGAAGAATACACTCAATAAAAACAGACAATAATTTTCTTCAACCAATGGGATTAAATAGTGGAATTAAAATGAAGGGATAGCTTAATCGCTATCCCTTCTCTACGTTTATTATTCTTATTTAATATATCGTTAACCACTTTAAATTCAATATTACATATTATTGGTGTGTTTTATTATCAATCTCTATTTCCTATTTTTCATTTCCTCTTTCATACTTTCCACAAACGAATCTAGTTCAACAACTTCTGACTTCTCTTCACCATATTTTCGTACATTTACAGCTTCACTTTCCATTTCCTTATCCCCAATAACAAGAACATACGGAACTTTTTGCATTTGTGCTTCTCTAATTTTATACCCCAATTTTTCATCACGTATATCTTGTTCAACACGAATCCCAGCTTGTGCTAATTTATGTGCAACTTCATTTGCATATTGTACATGTACTGCATTTGAAACAGGAATTACTTTCACTTGAACTGGTGCCACCCATACTGGGAACGCGCCTCCAAAGTGCTCAATTAATATTGCTAAAAAGCGGTCTAAAGATCCTAAAACTGCTCGGTGAATGACAACTGGTCTTCTCTTTTCATTCTTCTCATCTATATAGTTTAGGTCAAACTTCTCTGGCATTTGGAAATCAAGCTGGATTGTACCGCACTGGTGACTTCTATTTAAAGCGTCTTTAATGTGGAAATCAATTTTCGGTCCGTAAAATGCACCGTCACCTTCATTTAGTCGATATTTATAATTTAATGATTGTAATACATTCGCTAATGCTGCTTCTGCTTGCTCCCATAACTTATCATCACCCATTGAATCTTCTGGACGAGTAGAAAGCTCTACTTCATACTCAAATCCAAAAGTTTTATATACGAAATCAATTTGCGCCATTACGGATTTAATTTCATCTTCAATTTGTTCTGGTGTTACAAATAAATGAGCATCATCTTGGCAGAAAGTACGAACTCTTAATAATCCGTTTAATGCCCCGCTAAATTCATGTCTGTGTACTTGACCGAATTCACACATGCGAATCGGTAATTCACGATAGGAATGCAATTTATTTTTAAACATAAGCATATGGCCAGGGCAGTTCATTGGCTTTAAGGCAAAACTTTTATTGTCTACTTCTGAGAAATACATGTTGTCCTTGTAATGTCCCCAGTGTCCTGATTTCTCCCATAATTCTTGGTTCATCATAAACGGAGTGCGTACTTCTTGATAATTGTACTCTTTTTGAATTTCTCTTAAAAATGCTTCTAATTCATTGCGAATAATCTGTCCTTTCGGCAAGTAAAACGGCATTCCTGGTGCCTCTTCTGAAAACATAAATAACTCAAGTTCACTACCTAACTTACGATGGTTTCTCTTCGCAGCCTCTTCAACAAAATGCAAATACTCTTCTAATTCTTTTTGAGAAGAGAATGCAACGCCATATATACGCTGAAGCACTTGATTATTACTATCACCTCGCCAATATGCACCTGAAACGTGAGTTAATTGAAATGCTTTTAAATAGCCTGTTGCCGGTAAATGTGGCCCCCTACATAAATCTACAAATTCACCTTGTTTATATAGTGTTACACTTTCCCCATTAGGGATTGCTTCTAAAAGTTCTAATTTCAGGTGATCGTTCATTTCTTTAAACAGTTTTTTTGCCTCTTCTCGTGAGACCTCAACTCGTTCTATTTTTACATTTTCATTTATAATCTTTTTCATTTCTTTTTCGATTTTCGGTAAATCTTCTACGTTTACACTACTCGGAAGATCCATATCATAGTAAAATCCATTTTCAATAACCGGCCCTACACCGAGGTTTACATTACCATAAATTCTTTTCACAGCTTGTGCTAATATATGTGCAGCAGAATGTCTTGCAATTTTTACCCCTTCATCTGAATCTATAGTAATGATTTCTACTTCCGCACTTTCTTCAATGTTTCGG
>Ga0256906_1000720_pt1 | contig 10404 bp, 8 predicted proteins | sample MC6MC0744MT_FD_190186 | JGI IMG/M metagenome (GOLD analysis project Ga0256906, IMG submission 190186) | Metatranscriptome of enriched soil aggregate microbial communities from Iowa State University, Ames, United States - MC6-MC0744-MT... | ecosystem: Environmental > Terrestrial > Soil >... | reverse complement strand
GGGGGATGCGATGCGGGCGCGCACGCTGGCCGGCGCGTCGCTGGTGTTGATGACGGGCGCGGCGCTCGCGGCCGGGGCGATCTTTCTGGCGGCGATCGGGCCGTTCACCGCCGCCATCGGGCTGGCGCAGGATGTGCGCGAACACCTGCTGTCCTACGTCCTGATCACCACGCCGTTTGCAATGGTGATGGGCGTGGGCATGATGCTGTCGAACCTGTTGCGCGCGTCAGGGCGCGGGCGCCAATCCATGTGGGTGCTGCTGGCCGGCACGGCGACGGTGGCGGTGCTGGACCCGATCGTCATCTTTGTACTGGATGGCGGCATGGTAGGGATTGCCTGGGCCAGTGGGGTGGGGCGGTTGGCAACCGTGGCGCTGGGCGCCTGGCTGGTGTTTGGCAAGCATCGTCTGGTGGTCTGGCCTGCCCGGCGCGCGTTGCGGGCCGACCTGGCGGCCATCGGCAAGATTGCGCTGCCTGCTGCGCTGACCACCTTGGCGACACCGGCGGCGGTCATCTTCACGGTGTCGACCTATGCCAGCTTCGGGCCGAGCGTCATGGCGGGCGCCACGGTGGTCGATCGCGTGCTGCAACTGGCGTACTCGCTGTTCTTCGTGCTGCCCGGCGCCATTGGCCCCATTCTTGGGCAGAACCTGGGTGCGGGCCAATGGGACCGGGTGAAACAGACTGTCGGCATCACGACGCGTTGGGCATTGCTCTACGGCTTTGCCGCAGCCGCCGTGCTGGCCGTGCTGGCGCCTTGGGTGCCGGACTGGTTCCAGGTCACCGGGCCGGGGCGCGACCTGATCCTTTTCTTCTGCCGCTACGGCAGTTTTGCGTGGGCGGTGAACAGCCTGTTCTTCGTGTCGATCGCCGTATTCAACAACCTGGGATACGCCACATATTCCACCGTGATCGGCTGGCTGCGGTCCACGGTGGGAACCTTGCCGTTTGTCTGGCTGGGCGCGCACTATGGCGGACCCGAAGGCGTGATGCTGGGCCAGACATTGGGCTTCGCGCTGTTCAGCGTGATCGCGATGGTCTACTGCCTGCGCGTGCTGCGCGCGCCGCCGGTGGTGCTGGGTGAGCGGCAAACCGCCTGATGGCCCAGCCGCCCCACGGTTCGATTTCGGCGGCTGGTCGCGGTACGATCCGGGCTGACTTCGAATTTTCAGGAATACCATGCGTCAGCGTTCTTCAGGCTTTCGAATCGAACCCCTGTCCCGCGTGCTGCTAGCCGCCGCCCTGATGGCGGCGGGTGCTAGCGCCGCACACGCGCAATCGCCCTCGTCCGCGACGGGTTCGCGGGTGCAGACACCCGCAGCGCCGCAGCCCGCATTGACGCCCAAGCGCAGCTTTGACGACGTCGTCAAAGCGCAAGAGTCGGCCGCCACGCCGGCGGCGGCCCCTGCAACGGCTCTGACTGAGGCGCCCGCCGCAACGGCGACGCCGGCTGCAACGGCGCCGGCCACCGCAGTACCCGCCGCGGCTCCGGCCGCCACCGCTGCCCCCGCCGCGCCCACCGTCATCATCCCGACCGAACTCGACACCAAGGCTTGCATCGCCAAGCTGCGCAAGGGCGCGACCGCCAACGGGCTGACCGTGGCCGATTGGGACAAGTACACCGCCAACGCCAAGCTGCTGCCCACGACGGTTGCGTCCGCCAAAGGCCAGCCCGAAGGGCGTGAGAGCTGGTGGGACTACATCGCCAAGACCGTCGATGACGAACGGGTCAACGATGGCCGCGCGGTGATGAAGAAGGTGGGGCCGCAGCTGGATGCGATCGGCCAGCAGTATCAAGTCGACCCCGCCACGCTTGTGGCCATCTTCGGCATCGAAACCAACTACGGCCGCCAGATCGGCAAGACCGATGTCTTGAACGCCTGGCTGACGCGCGCCTGCACCGAGAACAAGACGCTGTGGGAAAAGAACGCCTACGCGTCCGTCCGCCTGCTGCGCGACGGCACCGTGCCCGCCGATAGCTTCGTGGGGTCGTGGAGCGGTGCGTTCGGCATGACGCAGTTCATCCCGACGTCCTTCTATGAATTGGCCGCCGATGGCGACGGCGATGGCCGTATCGATCTCTACAACTCCTTGCCTGACGCCCTGGCGTCCACGGCCAACCACCTGCGCAAGCGCCGCGCCAAGTGGACGCATGGCTTGCCGGCCGTGGTGGAAGTGCGCGTGCCGGCCGAACTGGCCGCTGCGATTCCGCCCGAACCCGACGCGGAATACGTGGGCTCGCAAGACCGCCGCACCATCGCACAGTGGGCGCAGGCGGGCTTGAAGCAGGGCGACGGTTCGGTGTTGAAGTTGCCTTCGGGCAATGATGAGCAGGCTTACCTGTTCGCACCCACCGGTTCCAAGGGTCCGGTGTTTCTGGCGACGGTGAACTTCGACGCCATCCTGCATTACAACCAGTCGCGCCGCTATGGCTTGGCCGTGTCGCTGCTGCTGAACCGCTTGCAGGGCCGCCCGGGCATCGTCGCGGCCTGGCCAACGGACGACCCCGGCCTGTCCCGCGCCGAGATCAAGCAATTGCAGGAAGAGTTGTACGGCCGTGGCTACGACGTGGGCGAGGCGGACGGCATTCCCGGCGCCAAGACCCGCGACGCCGTGCGCGCCGAACAGGAACGCCGCAACCTGCCTCAAGATGGCCGCGTCGGCAAGCGCATCCTGGATGCCCTGAAGGCCGACAAGCCCGACGCGTTGCGCGCGCGTCCGTCCAAGTAAGCGGGGATACGCGCGAAGGGGCCGCGCGGTATCTGCCACAAAGGCGGATGCCGCGCGCGGCCAAGCGCCGCTATGATGGAGCGTTTCCCTCTTTGTCGCATTTGTCATGCCGCACGCCGTCTTTCCTGACATTTTCCTGACTCCCCGGTTGCGTGCCCAGCGCATGCGGCAGGGGCATTTGCCGTTCATCACCCAGATGCATGCCGACGCCGACCTGATGGCGACGATGGGCGGCACGCGTGATGCCGCCGCCAGCCGGCTGTATGTGGCGCAAAACGTCTCGCATTGGGTCGAATTCGGCTACGGCATGTACGTGCTGGACGACCGGCGCACGGGCGCAATGGCGGGGCGTGCCGGCCTGAAGTACACCGTGTCCGACGAGCAGGGGGCGATAGAGCTGGCGTACGCGTTTCAGCCCGATTGCTGGGGCCAGGGGTATGCCGGCGAGATCGCGGCGGCGTTGATCGCGTTGGGATTCAAGCTGCTGCCGGTGGATGTGTTGTCGGCCGTGGCCATTCGCTCCAACGTGGCGTCGCGCCGCGTGCTGGAGAAGACCGGCTTGCGCTATGTGGGTGAAAGCGCGGCCGGGGGAATCGCGGCCAATGAGGACAACATCAAGGTCCGCTACGAAATCCGCCGCGCCGAATGGCGGCAACTTCAGGGGCAGGCGGGCGATGAATTGCTTGCGCAGCAGCGTTAACATTCGGGCATGAGCACGACGACTATTCCCGACGACGACCCGCAGCCCGTTCCCCCCGAACGCCCCGCACCCGAAGAATGCTGCAACAGCGGCTGCATCCCTTGTGTCTACGACATGTACGACGAGGCGATGGAGAATTATCGCCAGGCGCTGAAGGCGTGGCGGAGCCGGCACGAAATGGCCGGCTCGCCGGGCGGGTAAGCGCATAACCGCCAAACCGCCTAATGGCTCAATCGCCAAACGCAGCGATTACCCTGCCAGCGTCATATGAATGATCGGGAACGGCCGCCCGGCGTCGTCGTGGGCGGAGCGGCCCACGTCCACAAACCCGTAGTGCTTGTAAAACCCATGCGCCTGCGGGTTCTGTTCATTCACGTCCACCTGTAAGGTGCCGTGCAGCGAACGCGCAAAGTTCAGCAGGCGGCGGCCTGCGCCTTTGCCGCGCTTGTTGGCGTCGACGAACAGCATTTCGACCTTGTTGCCCGTCAGGCCCATGAAGCCGGCGACTTCGCCGGCATCGTCCTCACAGACCCAGACCCGTACCGACGGCAGGTAGGTGTTGAGCACCTGCGGGTACATGGCCTGGATTTCTTTTTCCGTCAGGAAAGAATGCGTGGCGCGCACCGAGCGGAGCCAGATGTCCGCCAGGGCCAGATCGTCGCCGTGATTGCGTTCTCGGATATTCATTTTCTTGTTGATGCTTACAGCCCTGAACGGTACAGCTCGGTCGCCGCCAGGACGGTTTCCATTTGCACAGTATGCGCGAAAACGAAGCGGTCGCCGTAGACCGTTTCATCTGGAAATTCCGAAATCAGCGCCAGCGGCAGTTCTTCGCGATCGCCTTCCGTGATCTGCACCGGGATGCCATTCATGACGTCGAAACCGCTTTCCAGCGCATGCGCATGAAACAGTTCCAGCTGCCGCGCGTTGAACTCCACCAGGCCCGGCACATTGCGGGCCAGCCGGGCGGTGACGCCTTCGATCAGGCGGCGCGCGCGTTCGCCCCAGCCCGGGTGATGGCGCAGCACCAGGAAGAAGCCCTTGGGCACCGTCCACAATTCGAAATTGCGGGGCAGGTAGCCCGATAGCGGACGCGTCCATTCATGCGCGGGGTAGCCGTGCAGATTGATGTGCAGCTGCGCGCCGCTGATGGCCTGCGCCTGGTGGCGGCCGTCGCGTTCAAAGTACGGCGCGTGTTCGCGGTATGCGATGTCGTCGCCCAGCGCGCTGTAGCGCGAGGCGTGCAGCATGTGGCGCGGATGGTGTTCGCGCAGCCGGTTAAAGAGCGCATAGCCGTCGGGGTTTTCCGCGGCGATCAGCGCGAAGTGCGCATTGCCGCTTGCCGCCAGCGCTTGCGCCGCCCGCAACGCGCCGACCACCCCGGACGTCTCGTTGGCGTGTTGCGCACCCGAGATGAATACCGCCGGACCCGGCCCGCGCACATAGGTGCCCAGCACGGGGCGGCCCTGGCGCGACACAGCCTGGAAGTCGTCTCCGCCAAACGCCGCCATGCAACCGGCAATCTGCGCGGCCGACAGCGGTTCACGGCGCGCCGAGAGCGGCGCATCCGGCAGCACCGGCGTCACGGGGGCAACCGCGGCGAACGGTTCCAGCGAGATCTGCACGCGCGCCGCGCCATCGTGTCGGCGGATGTCGGGAATGATCTGGCCGGGCTGCAAGCCCCGGTCACCGGACGGGCGGCCGGAATGCTGCTGGAAGTGTTCCAGCAACGAAAAATAGATATCTTCGTGCAGCGCTTCAAACGTGCTGACGATTTCTTCGTCCACCGGCAAGGCGAAGTCCATGCCGGGCAGGTCGACGCGAATTTCCAGACGGTCGAAGTAGGGCTCGTGCGCGCCCCAGGCGTGGTTGCGCACCGTGTCGACGATGCTGCGGAATACCTGCTGGTATTCGGTGGTCTGGGCGGCGTCGGTCTGAATGGCGCCCTCGGCGTCGCGCACGCGCAGCCAGCCGGTGGGTGACAGTTCCGGCTTGCCGTCCTGCGCATGGCCAACGAGGTTGGGGGCGAAGACGCGGGTATCCACGCGGCGGCCATCGGCATAGGTCAGCGTGACGTCGTAGTGCAGGTCGGACGCGCCGGCTTGCATCGTGACGCGCACGCCTTCCATCAGCGCGACCAGCGGGTAGGCTTCCAGCGTGAAGCGCTTGGCCTGCGCGTGTTCGTGCAGCGGGTAGCGCACCAGGGCGGAGACCAGTCCGTCGCGGTCGGCTTCTTCCAGGAAGAAGTGCACCAGCGGCTTGTACGCGCTGCGAAAGCGCGCCGTGACGCCCGCCTGGGCCAGCCGGGCTTCTGCCGCGCGGCGGGCATCCACGCCTTCAAACAGCCAGCCTTCCACCACCGCGCCCCGCCAGGCTGGGGCCATGTAGGCGTGCGTCCAGGCGTCCAGCGTGCGGTCGAATGTTTTTTCAAGCAAAGACATGCTTCATGTTCCTTCGGGTTCTTGCGTATCTGATGCACAGACAAATGCCCCTTGCGGGGCATCTGATCTTTTACACCTTTCCGGTCGGGTCCAGACGGTCTCGCAACCAGTCGCCCAGCAGATTCAGGCCCAGCACGGTCAGCATGATCGCCAGACCCGGGAAGACGCTGACCCACCATGCGGTCTGCATATAGGTACGGCCATCGGCCAGCATGCCGCCCCAGCTGGGAATCATTGGGTCCACGCCCAGGCCCAGGAAGGTCAGGCTGCTTTCCAGCAGGATGTTGTTGGCGACGTTCAGCGTCATCAGGATAACCAGCGGGCCCAGCAGGTTGGGCACGATGTGGTGGCGGATCATGGCCAGGTCGCGCACGCCGAAGGCGCGGGCGGCCAGCACGAATTCGCGTTCACGCAGCGCCAGCACTTGGGCGCGGACCAGACGCGCATACTGCACCCATTGCGACACGATCATGAAGAAGATCACGTTGAACAGTCCGCCGCCCAGGATGGCGATGAACGTGATGGCCACCAGGATGAACGGCAGCGCCAGTTGCACGTCGGCAAAGCGCATGACGATCATGTCCCAGAAACCGCGGTAGTAGCCGGCAATAAGGCCCATGACGATGCCCAGCAGCGCGCCGCCAATCACGGACGCAAAGCCCACCATCAGCGAGATCTTGCCGCCGACGATGACGCGGGCCAGCACGTCGCGGCCCAGCGGGTCGGTGCCGAAGGGATGGGCGGCCGACGTGAACGGCGCCATCAGGCGGGCGGCCAGGTCCATGGATTCGCCGCCATCGGGGAAAATCCACCCCGATGTCAGCACCAGCAGGATCATGACGCCGGTCAGCACCGCGCCCAGCACGAATTCCAGCGAACGGTAGCGGCTGCGCGGCTTGATAGGCTTGGGCGCGGCGGCGGTAGTAGGGGTTGTCTGCATAAGGCTTACCGCGTGCGGATACGGGGGTCGACGATGCCGTAGGCGATGTCGACGATCAGGTTGACCAGGACGATGACGGTTGCCAGCACGGTGACCGTGCCTTGCAGAACCGGGTAGTCGCGGCCGGAAATGGCGTCAAACGCCAGCGTGCCCAGGCCGGGCCAGTTGAAGACCATTTCAATCACGACGATGCCGCCGATCAGGCCGCCAAATTGCAGGCCCAGATACGTGATGAGCGGAATCGCGCAATTGCGCAGCGCATGCTTGTACAGCACCACGCGTTCCTTCAGGCCCTTGCTGCGCGCCACCATGATGTACTGCGCCGACAGCGTTTCCAGCATCGTCGTGCGCACCAGGCGGATGTTGGTGGCGCTAAGAATGATGGCCATCGTCAAGGACGGCAGCACCAGGCTGGCCGGGCCGCTCCAGCCCGAAGGCGGCAGCAGCGGGAACGTGATCGACAGCAGCAGCACCAGCATCAGCGCCAGCCAGAAGTTGGGAAACGACAAGCCCACCAGCGACAGGATGCGAATGGCCTGGTCAGTGGACTTGCCGCGCTTGATGGCCGCCTGGATGCCCAGCGGCAGCGAGATCAGGATGGACACGATCAGCGACGTGAAGGCCAGCATCAGCGTGGCGGGCAGGGCGTCGCCGATCAGCTTGGCGACAGACGTGCCGCCCATGAAGCTGCGGCCGAAATCGCCGTGCAACAGGCCCTGCATGTACGACAGGTATTGCTCGTGGAACGGGCGGTTCAGGCCCAGCGCCTGGCGGATGTTGGCCAGGTCTTGTTCGGTGACGCTGCCCGAACCCTGGCTGAGCATCAGCGCGGGGTCGCCGGTCAGGCGTACGGCATAAGAGACAAGCAGTGTCACGGCGACAATCACGAAGACGGCCTGCAACACGCGTTTAATGAGAAATCCGGTCATGAGGCGCCGCCCCGGCTTCACACCGGGGCGGATCGTTGGGTTAATGCTTAATCGACGCTAACTTCAAGGAAACGGAAGCGGATGTCGCCCGGAACTTCCAGATTCTTCACACGCTTGTTCACGCCCACGATGGTGTTCAAGCTGTACAGCGGCAGCTCCAGCGCCTGGTCGGCGACATACGCGGCGATCTCTTGCAGCATGGCTTCGCGCTTCTTCACGTCATAGACGGTGCGTTGCGCTTCCAGCATGCCGTTGAGCTTGGCGTCGTTGTCATACGGGTTCCACTTCTGGCCCGTGTGATACATCAGGTACGCGGTGTTGTCGTAGTCATACGTCCAGCCGCCCCATTGGTTCTGCCACATCTCGCCCGTCTTGCCGCCCGGGATGATGTCGTTCAACAGCACGCCGGTTTCATACGGCTTGATGGTGGCGCGCACGCCCACGGCTTGCAGGTAGCCCGACACGGCCTGGGCCACTTCGCGGAAGTTGGAATCGCTGCCGCGCACGTCGATCTGCACGGTGGCGCCCGGCTTCACGCCGGCCGAGGCCAGCAGCTTCTTGGCTTCGGCGGGGTTGAAGGGCAGGGGCTTTTGCTCGGGGTTGTAGCCGAACGATTGCGGGCCCTGGAAGCTGGCGATGACTTTGGCCTGGCCCAGCAGCAGCTGCTTGACGATGGCTTCGCGGTCGACCGCCATGATGAGCGCGCGGCGCACGTCACGGTTCTGCGTGATGCCGCCCGTGGTCTTGTAGCGCAGGGCAAAGGCGACGGGGCCGCCGGTCGAGATGACGTCGGCGTTGCCGGATTTCTTCACGGTCTCGATCAGGCCCAGCGGGATCAGCGTGGCCACGTCGATGCGGCCGGCTTGCAGCTCGGCGACTTGCGTGCCGGGTTCGCTGATGAAGCGGTAGACCACCTTGTCCAGCTTGGGCTTGCCGCCCCAGTACGCGTCGTTGCGGGCCAGCGTCACGTTGACCTTGGGCTGGTAGCTTTCAAACTTGAACGGGCCGGTGCCGACCGGGTTCGTGTTGAAGTAGTCCTCGCCCTTTTCCTTGATGTACTTCGGCGGCACGATCATGGCGCCGTAGCCGGCCAGCTTGGTCAACAGAACCGGGTCGGGCTGCTTCAGGATGAAGTCCACGGTGTATTCGTCCACGACCTTGATCTCGCCGATGGAGTCGTAGTTGGACTTTTGCGGGCCCTTGGCGCCTTCAGCGCCCAGCAGGCGTTCGAACGTGAACTTCACCGCTTCGGCGTTGAAGGGTTCGCCATTGTGGAACTTGACGCCTTCGCGCAGCTTGAAGCGCAGGCGCTTGTTCTCGTCCAGGTATTCCCAGCTGGTGGCCAGGCCCGGTTGCAGCTTCAGGTCGGCGCCGCGCATCGTCAGGCCGTCATACAGGTTGCCGCCGACGGAACCCCAGAAGGTCACGAAGGTGTCGATGGGGTCCCAGCTGCCCGGGTCCTGGTTGATGGCCACGCTGAGCGTGCCAGCGGCATGCGCGGTCGAGAAGACGGCGGGCATCGCGCCGCCCAGCGCCAGGGTCAGGGCGGTGGCGGTGAAGGTGGTGCGTAGGAATTGCATGTTCGCTCCAGGGACGGGAACTCGGATCACACCGAGGGAAAAAAAGGTTGTCTTCACGCCGCGCGGGCCACTTGATGGCCGGGCGCGAATTCGATCAGGGGAATGATGGCCGGCTCGTCGCCCACGCGGCGCACCGGGCTGGGGATTTCGCCTTCGATCAGCGACGTATCAATATGGCGGCCGGGTTCGGCCACCGGCACGGCGGCCAGCAGCTTGCGGGTGTAGGCATGCTGCGGCGATTCGAAGATCTGCCGGCGCGTGCCCAGTTCCACGATCTGGCCCAGGTACAGCACCGCCACGCGATGGCTGACTTTTTCCACCACCGCCATGTCGTGCGTGATGAACAGGTACGACAGGCCGCGGTCTTTTTGCAGATCCATCAGCAGATTCAGAATCTGCGCCTGAATGGACACGTCCAGCGCCGACACGGATTCATCGGCAATGATCAGCTTGGGGTTGCTGGCGAGCGCGCGCGCGATGCACACGCGCTGGCGCTGGCCGCCCGAGAATTCATGCGGGTAACGCTTGGCGTGCTCGGGCTTCAGGCCCACTTGCTCCAGCAGTTCGCCCACGCGGCGCGCGATGGCGTCTTCGCCATGCAAAAGCCCGTGCGTGCGGATGGGTTCGGCAATGCTGAAGGCCACCGTTTTGCGCGGGTCGAGCGACGCGTATGGGTCTTGGAAGATGTACTGGATTTCCTGGCGCAGGCGTTGGCGGCCCGCGGCGTCCATCGAGAAAATGTCCTGGCCGTTGTAGCGCACGGCGCCTGACGTCGGCGCGACGAGCTGCTGCAAGGTCTTGCCGATGGTGGACTTGCCGCTGCCGGATTCACCCACCAGCGCCAGCGTTTCGCCGGGGTAGACGTCAAAGCTGACTTCTTCCACGGCGTGCACGCGGTGCGTGACGCGGCCGAACAGGTTGTGGCCCACGTCAAAGCGGGTGGTCAGCTTGTCTACGCGGAGCACCGGTTCGTCGTAGCGCGCGGTGTCTTGCTCGCGGGTTTCGCCCACTTCGCGCAGCGTGTCGCCGTCCAGCACGGTTTGCGGCGTGCGCAGCGGCAGGTCGCGGCCGGTCAGGCTGCCCAG
>Ga0256906_1000711_pt1 | contig 10464 bp, 9 predicted proteins | sample MC6MC0744MT_FD_190186 | JGI IMG/M metagenome (GOLD analysis project Ga0256906, IMG submission 190186) | Metatranscriptome of enriched soil aggregate microbial communities from Iowa State University, Ames, United States - MC6-MC0744-MT... | ecosystem: Environmental > Terrestrial > Soil >... | reverse complement strand
GGCAAAAACGCGAAAGCGCGGCAACAATCCGGAAAATCCTTCCGATTGTTACCGCGCTTCCGCAGTTAAAGCGTGGGTGGTGGGTGGGGACTAGCGCACGCCCACCAAGTCCACGACGAAGATGAGGGCTTCGTTCGGGCCGATCGCTCCGCCGGCACCGCGCGAGCCGTAGGCCAGCTCGGAGGGGATCTCCAGGCGGCGGCGTCCGCCCACCTTCATGCCGAGCAGGCCCTGGTCCCAGCCCTGGATGACCTGGCCAACGCCGACGCGGAAGTCCAGCGGGGCGCCGCGGCCCCAGGACGCGTCGAACTCTTCGCCGGTGGACCAGGCCACGCCGACGTAGTGCGTGGAGACGGTGTCGCCGGCCTTGGCCTCGGGACCGTCGCCTTCAATGATGTCGGTGATGACGAGTTCCGTGGGCACCGGGCCTTCGGGGAAGTCGATTTCGGGCTTTTCGCGGTCGAGCTTGCGCTGGCCAAATGACATGGTTGCTCCTTCTGCTGGTGGAACTTGGGTATTCGCCTTGATACTTTACGCTGTGGCGTTACTTGGCGCCGAGGATGTCGACGACGAACACGAGGTCTCCCTTGGCGTCACCCTGGCCCTTATCGCCGTAGGCGAGGTCCTTGGGGATGACGAGCAGGACGCGCGAGCCGACGGTCTTGCCGGTCAGGCCCTGGGTCCAGCCCTTGATGACCTGGTTCAGCGCGAACGATGCCGTCTGCTTGCGGTCGAAGCTGGAGTCGAACTTCTTGCCGCTGGCCAGGGCCACGCCGACGTAGTTGACGGTCAGGGTATCCGTGGCCTTGACGGCGGCGCCCTTGCCCTTGATCAGGTCCTGGGCGATGAGCTTCTTCGGGGTTGCGACACCCTTGACCGAGATCTCCGGAACGCCGTCCTTCTCGGTGACGGTCGGCAGGCCGGCCGGCGGGGTGACCTTTTCGCCTTCCGGCTTCTCCAGGACCTTCGGGGCCTCCTTGGCCGAGATGACCTTGATGATCAGCAGCTGGGTCGGCTGGGCGGCTGTGCCTTCGGCTGCTGCCTTGCCAGGGATGGCGAGGGCAAGCTGGGAGCCCACCTTGGCGCCCACGAACGCGTTGTAGACGATCGCGCTGCTGGTCTTGAGTTCCTCGTTCAGTTCAAGCGGCTCCGGGTCGCGGGGGAAGCTGTCGTCCAGCGTGGAGCCGTCCTTGGCGTTGAGGGCCAGAACCGAAATCTCGGCGACCTGGTTGGCCTTCACGCGGTCGCCGCCGCCTTCGGTGACAACCTTGACGGTGGGTTCGGTCACCTCGAGGGGTTTGGTGAACTCGACGCCCGGGGCTTTCTTGTCCCCCTTGTCCGTCAGCTTGAGCGAATCGAGCTTGGCGGTCTCACCCGCGGACTGGCTGGTCGGTTCCGGGGCTGCGGGCTCCTGGCCGCCACAGGCGGTCAGCAGAAGCAGCGCGGGAAGAAGGATTGCTAGTAGTCGGCGCACGTAAGAACTTTCGTCGGGGCAAGATGGATGCCCTGCCGGTGGCGGTGCTGCACACGGCAGGGCAGTCAGGACCGCAGAACGGCCTCTTCCAGAGTAACGCGGAAAGCTGGGTATCAGCCCATAGAGTCCAGAAGGGCGTCAACCCGCTCGTCCACGTTGCGGAACGGGTCCTTGCACAGAATGGTCTGGTGCGCGCGATCGTTAAGCTTCAGATGGACCCAGTCCACCGTGTAGTCCCGGCCCAGCTCCTGCGCCTTGCGCACGAAGTCGCCACGCAGCTTGGCCCGGGTGGTCTGCGGCGGGGCGTCCACGGCGTCCTTGATGGCCGTCTCCTCGGTCACCCGGCGGACGGCGCCGCGGGACTGGAGCAGGTAGTACAGGCCGCGGGAACGGGAGATGTCGTGGTAGGTGAGGTCCAGCTGCGCGATCCGCGGGGCGTCCAGGCCCAGGCCGTGGCGCCTGCGGTAGCTGTCCATCAGCTTCTTCTTGATGGCCCAGTCAATTTCGGTGTCAATGGTGCTGGAGTCCCCGCTTTCGATGGCACGCAGCGTCCGCCCCCACAGGTCCAGGATCAGCGGGACGTGCGGGTTATGGGCGCCGTTTTCCTCGACGAAGGACGTGACCTTGGTCAGGTACTCCTGCTGGATCTCCAGCGCTGTGAGCTGGCGGCCGTTGGCGAGCCGGACCAGCGCGCGGCCGCTCAGGTCGTGGGAGATCTCACGGATGCTGCGGATGGGGTTTTCCATCCGCATGTCCCGCATGATCACGCCGGCTTCGATCATCCGCAGGATGAGGTCTACGGTGCCCACCTTGAGCAGCGCCGTGGTCTCGGACATGTTGGAGTCCCCGACGATCACGTGCAGGCGGCGGTAGAACTCGGCATCTGCATGCGGCTCGTCGCGGGTGTTGATGATCGGCCGGGACCGCGTGGTGGCCGAGGACACGCCTTCCCAGATGTGGTCCGCCCGCTGCGAGAACGCGTAGGTGGCCCCGTGCGGCGTCTTCAGGATCTTGCCCGCACCGGCGATGAGCTGGCGGGTGACGAGGAACGGGATGAGGATCTCGGCCAGCCGGGTGAACTCGCCGCGGCGCGGAATGAGGTAGTTCTCGTGGCTGCCGTAGGAGTTTCCGGCGGAGTCCGTGTTGTTCTTGAACAGGTAGACAGTCCCGTTGAAGCCCTCGGCTGCGAGCCTGGACTGGGCCTCGTCCACGAGGTCGTCCAGGATGAGCTCCCCGGCGCGGTCATGGGCGATCAGCTGGGCGAGGTCGTCGCATTCCGCGGTGGCGTACTCCGGGTGGGAGCCCACATCGAGGTACAGGCGGGACCCGTTGGTGAGGAACACGTTGGAGGACCGGCCCCAGCTGACCACCTTGCGGAACAGGTAGCGGGCCACTTCCTCCGGGGCGAGGGGCCGGGAGTCCGGGCTCGAATAGGAAATCCCGAATTCGGTTTCAATGCCGAAGATCCTCTTGTCCATGTCAGCTCTCCTCAGCCAGCAGTTCCACAACGTCCTGGTCGGACAATCTGCGGAAAGCCCTCCGCGTCCCCCTGTTGCTTTCCGAACTGCGGTGCAGCACCGCCACTTCCAAGGCCTTGGCCGGCAGGTCAGGTGCCTCGTTGTCCGTCACGAGGCCCCTGATGGCGAGCCGGATGGCCGCCGCGAACGACAGGTCGCGCTGCCAGCCGCCCTCGATCGAACCGGACACCTTGTCCGCCTGGCCGCCCATCACGATGAAGTTGTGCTCGTCCGCGATCGAGCCGTCAAACGTCAGGCGGTAGAGGTGGTCGAGGTCCTGGCTGGCACCAACTTCGGCCACTGCGAGCTCGACCTCGAACGGCTTCTGTTCCGCGGTGAAGACGGCACCAAGGCTCTGGGCGTACACGCTGGCCAGTCCCCGGGCGGTGACGTCCTCGCGGTCGTAGGAATAGCCGCGGACGTCCGCGTAGCGCACGCCGGCCTGGCGGAGGCTTTCAAACTCGTTGTACTTTCCGACGGCGGCGAAGGCGATCTTGTCGTAGATCTCGCCGATCTTGTGCAGCGACGGTGACGGGTTCTCCGCCACCAGGGCGATCCCGTCCTCGCAGCTGATCACGATGACGGACCGGCCGCGGGCGATGCCTTTCCGTGCGAAGTCCGCACGGTCCTTCATCAGCTGTTCGGGAGAGACATAGAACTGCTGTGTCATATCAGGCCTCCCTCCTGGCAGCTGCCCTGGACTCGATGATGTTTCCGGCCATCGCCGCGAGTTCCCGCTCGGAGACCCGCCGGGCACCGGCCCGGTTGACGGCATAGACCACGGGCCACAGTTGCCGCACGGGGTCGGGGCCGCCAGTGGCGGAGTCGTCGTCGGCGGCGTCGTAGAGGGATTCGACAGCCACGGCTATGGCTTCCTCTTCGGGCAGGTTGGGCCGCCAAAGTTTTTTGAGGGCGCCGCGGGCGAACATTGATCCGGAGCCCACGGCGTGGTGTTCCTGTTCCTCATAGCGGCCGCCGGTTACGTCATAGGAGAAGAGCCGCCCTATCCCGGCGGCCGTGTCGAAGCCTGCGAAAAGCGGGACCACTGCGAGGCCCTGCAGCGCCATGGGCAGATTGCCCCGGATCATGGCGCCGAGCCGGTTTGCCTTGCCGTCCAGGCTCAGGAGGGTGCCCTCGATCTTCTCGTAGTGCTCGAGCTCCACCTGGAACAGGCGGGTCAGGTCGATCGCGATGCCTGCCGTGCCCGCAATTCCGAGGACCGAATACTGGTCGGCGGGGAAGACCTTTTCGATGTGCCGGCTGGCGATGATGTTGCCCATGGTGGCCCGGCGGTCGCCGGCCATGACGATGCCGCCGGCGTAGGTCATGGCCACGATGGTGGTGGCGTGGGGCACGGCGAGGGGCTGGCCGGCGGGCGTGCCCGTGGCGAATGGTGCGTATTGGGGAAGCAGTTCCGGACGGTCGCGTTGGAGATGCTCAGTGAACGACGACGTCGCGTGGGCGGCTACCTTGTTGGCTGTTGTCTCCTGCACTGGTGCACTCCTTCAACGTGATACTTCAGCGGCTGTCCGGTCCCTTGGCCTCCGTGCCCGGTGCGGGTGGTGTGGCTGCCGGTCTACTGGCCGCCCTTTTGCACGAATGCCCGGACGAATTCCTCCGCGTTGGACTCCAGGACGCCGTCGATCTCGTCAAGGAGATCGTCAACACCCTGCGTCGAGGCGGATGCCTGACCATCTGCGGGCGCCGGCGGTACGGGGACCTCTTCCTCGACCTCGGTGTCGCGTGGCTGTGGCTGCTGTTGCTCCTGGCCTGCCATGTCCTTCTCCTTTATCCAGTCCCCCGTTCCGGAGGACATCTTGTATGCCCATATTGCCACGCAAAGGGCCTTTTCGGGGTGCATTATGCCGGTGGCGGAGCCGGTGCCGATCCGAGGAGTTCGGCCAGGAAGGGGCCCGCCTCGCGGTGCCGGTCAAACAGCGCGCCGGTCAGGGCTTTGGTGCCGCGCAGCGGCTCCCGGGTGGGGACGCGCTGCAGCCGTCCGTAGCCCGGCACGTCGAAAATCACCGAGTCCCAGCTGGCGCCCACCACGTCCTTGCTGAAGCTGCTGACGCAGCGTCCGCGGAAGTATGCCCGGGTGTCCGACGGGGGTGTGGTCACCGCGGCGGCGATGTCGGCGTCGTCCACGATCCGCTGCATCCGGTTCCGGGAGAGCAACCGGTAGTAGAGCCCCTTTTCGGGGCGGAGGTCAGCCCACTGCAGGTCCACCAGGCCCAGCCGGGCGTCGGCCCACTGGAGCCCGTCGCGCTGGCGGTAGCCCTCCAGGATGGACAGCTTGGCCAGCCATTCGACCGACGTTGCCGCGGCGGCCCGGTCGCTGTCCAGCTGCGTCAGGGTGGTGGCCCAGCGCTCCAGCACGGCGTGGGTGTGTCCATCGCCGTCAACGGCGTCCCCCACCCCGGTGTCCTGGGCGAGCTTGGCGGCGGCCTCGTGGTACATCCACTGCAGGTCCAGCGCAGTCACCCGGCGGCCGTCCAGCAGCCTGACCTTGGTGGTCAGGGTGGTGTCGTGGCTGATGGCCTGCAGCGCGGCCACCGGCTCGTGGACCTCAATCCGCGGGGCGAGGCCCGCCTCGATCAGGCTCAGCACCATGGCGGTGGTCCCGAACTTCAGGTAGTTGGACACCTGGCTCAGGTTGGCGTCGCCGATGATGACGTGCAGCCGCCGGTACTTGTCCGCCGTTGCATGCGGTTCATCGCGGGTGTTGATGATGGGGCGCCGGATGGTGGTCTCAAGGCCCACTTCCGCCTCGAAGAAGTCCGCCCGCTGGCTGATCTGGTAGCCGGACCGGGAACTGTCCTGGCTCAGGCCCACCCGCCCCGAGCCGCAGATGATCTGTCGCGAGACGAAGAACGGGGTCAGCCCGCGGACAATGTCGCCGAACGGCACTGATCTCGGCATGAGGTAGTTCTCGTGCGACCCGTAAGACACGGACTTGTTGTCCGTGTTGTTCTTGTAGAGGTTGACGGCGGGAAGTTCCGTGTCACTGGCCAGCCTGCGGACCGCAGCCAGGCCCACAAGGTCACCGGCCGCGTCCCAGGCCACTGCCGCCGCGGGATTGGTGACCTCCGGGCTGGAGTACTCGGGGTGGGCATGGTCCACGTAGAGGCGTGCCCCGTTGCCCAGCACCATGTTCATCAGCAGCGAGCCCGATTCGTCCTCGCCGTCAAGCGCAAGCTCTTCGCGGCCGTAGGCAAGCGCCACGGCCTCGGCGTCGAGCACCGGCGGCTGGTCGGTCAGCTGGCTCGGGTGGGCCTGGCCGCGTTCCAGCGTCCAGCCGCGGGCGTCGTGCAGCGGTTCTTCGTCCGTGTAGTCCCATCGGGTTTCGGCGCCGCCGGCGGCCCGCAGCCGGGTGACCTGGGCGTAGGCCTGGACCACCCGGGCGGACATCATGGTGGCATTGGCGCCCGGAGCAGCCGGCGCGTGGATCCCGTATTCGGTTTCCGACCCCATGACGCGCATGGCGCCGCCAACCGGCAGGCCACCTCCCAGCGCTGATTCGGAGCCGGCCGTCACAGGTACTGGCCCGTGTTGGGCATTGTCTCGATCGATTTGCCGGGCTCCTGGCCGGCCTTGCCCTGGACGATGGTGCGGATGTACGTGATGCGCTCACCCTTCTTACCGGAGATGCGTGCCCAGTCATCGGGATTGGTGGTGTTGGGCATGTCCTCGTGCTCTCGGAACTCATCGACGACGGCACGCAGCAGGTGGTCGATGCGCAGGCCCTTCTGCTGCGTAGTCAGGAGGTCCTTGATGGCGTACTTCTTGGCACGGTCCACGACGTTCTGGACCACGGCACCGGAGTTGAAGTCCTTGAAGTACAGCATCTCGGTGTCGCCGTTGGCGTAGGTGACTTCCAGGAACTCGTTGGATTTCTCCGTCGAGTACATCGACTCCACGGTCCGCTGGACCATGGCGTCGACGGTCGCCAGCACATCGCCGTCGTGCTCCACCAGGTCGTCCTCGTGGAAGGGCAGGTCCGGGGTGATGTATTTCCTGAAGATGTCCGCCGCGGCCTCGGCGTCGGGACGCTGGATCTTGACCTTCACGTCCAGGCGGCCCGGGCGCAGGATAGCGGGGTCGATCATGTCCTCGCGGTTGGAGGCACCGATGACAATGACGTTGTCCAGCCGCTCCACGCCGTCGATCTCGCTCAGCAGCTGCGGCACAATCGTGGTTTCGACGTCGGACGAGATGCCCGTGCCACGGGTGCGGAAGAGCGAATCCATCTCGTCGAAAAAGACCACTACCGGGCTGCCGTCCGAGGCCTTTTCGCGTGCCCGGGAGAAGATCAGCCGGATGTGGCGTTCCGTTTCGCCGACGTACTTGTCGAGGAGTTCGGGGCCCTTGATGTTGAGGAAGTAGCTCTTCAGGTCTACGTTGCCCGAGCGTTCCGCGGCGCGTGCGGCCAGCGAGTTTGCCACTGCCTTGGCGATGAGGGTTTTGCCGCAGCCCGGTGGGCCGTAGAGCAGGATGCCCTTGGGCGCCTTCAGCCCGTGCTCGCGGTACAGGTCAGGGTGCAGGAACGGCAGTTCGATGGCGTCCCGGATCTGCTCGATCTGCGGGCCCAGTCCACCGATGTCCTCGTAGGTGATGTCCGGGACTTCCTCCAGGACGAGGTTCTCAACCTCGGAGCGAGGGACTTTTTCGAGGGCGTACCCTGTGCGGGAATCGATGGACAGGGCGTCGCCTACCCGCAGCTTCTCGCTCAGCAGCGGGCCGGCGAGCCGGATGACGCGCTCCTCGTCGGCACGGCCCAGCACCAGGGCCCGGTCCGGACCGAGCATTTCCTTGAGCGTGACGAGTTCGCCCGCGCGCTCATAGCCAAGGCCGGCCACCACCAGGAGCGCCTCGTTGAGGAGGACCTCCTGGCCGACGGCCAACTGGTTGATGTTGACCAGGGGGCTGATGCCAACCCGCATCTTGCGGCCGGCGTTGAAGATGTCCACCGATTCCTCGGTGGCTGCCTGCCCGCTGCCTGTGGCCTGCCGCCGCGGGTTCAGCTGGAGGATGGTGCCGAAACTGTATGGCGGCTGCCCCTCCTGGTCCAGGGCGTTCTTCAGCCGGAGTATTTCGGCCTTGGCAGTTTCCAGCATCGCCACGAGCTTGGTGTTGTTTTGCGTGGCAGCTGCCAGTTGGCGGTCGATATGCCTCAGTTTGTCCCTAAGGATATTGACCTGCCGGTCCGCGACAGACAGTTCGTTGGCGCCAGCCTGTTCAGCCGGCGTTGGCACGGAGTCGTTGTTTGGAGTCTCCATGATCATCAGCCCCTTCCTGCGCTTCTCTTAAGACCATAGCCCCAAGTTGGCTGGTAGAGCCGACGACATCCGAAATACGGACTAGTTTGTAATCTCCGGATCGTCCTTCACGTTGGTGCCGGCGATTGCGTCCCGCGCGGCCCGGCGGAGCTTCTTGTCGGAGACGAGGCGCTCCCCCACGGCGCCGGGTGTCCAGGCGTTGACGTCCTCCTCGTTGAACTCGGTCTTGGAGGGGCGCCGCTTAACGGAGATGCCGGTGACGCCGTCCGCGAGCCGCCGGGTGACCAGGAGGAAGCCGGTGTGGGCCACCATGCGGTGGTCCGGGCGCACGGCGAGTCCTTCGAGGTGCCAGCCGCGGACCATGGATTCCCAGGCGTCCGGTTCGGTGAAGCGGCCGTCCGCGCGGATGGCCTCCGCCGTGCGGGAGAGCTGGGTGACGGTGGCGACGTAGTTGATCCACACGCCGCCGGGAGCCAGGACGGTGGCCACCGCGTCAAGGCATTCCCAGGGTGCCAGCATATCCAGGACCACGCGGTCGATGGAGCCGGGCTCTTCGGTGCGGACCACTTCCTCCTGAAAGTCCCCGAGGGAGATCTGCCACGCCGGGTGCGGGCCGCCGAAAATGGTCTCCACGTTGCCGCGGGCGATAGCGGCGAATTCTTCGCGGCGTTCAAAGGAGTGCAGGTAGCCCTGGTCCCCCACGGCACGCAGCAGCGAGATGGAGAGCGCGCCTGAGCCCACGCCTGCTTCCACCACACGGGCACCGGGGAAGATGTCGGCCATGGTGATGATCTGGCCGGCGTCCTTGGGGTAGACCACCGCCGCGCCGCGGGGCATGGACAGGACGAAGTCGGATAGCAGCGGGCGGAGCGTCTGGTACTGCTGGCCGACGTTGTTGACCACCACCGAGCCGTCCACCTTGCCGATGATGTCATCGTGGTTGAGGAAGCCCCGGTGGGTGTGGAAGGCTCCGCCGGACTCGAGGCTGATGGTGTTCATGCGCCCGCGCTCGTCCGTCAGCTGGACCCGTTCGCCTTCCCGGAAGGGGCCGCGCCGCCGGGCAGCGCCCACCGGCTGGTCCGCCGTCCCGGCTGCAGTGCCGGAGGAAGGGCCCGTGCTGGTTCCGTTGGCGGCAGATTCGCTGCTCATGACTGTGTCCTCGCTCCTGTGAAAGCTGTGTTGGCGTGCACCGTTGCGGTCGGGCAGGGCGCCGTGCACCCGCTGCCGATTTCACGACCGGCACGTAACTCTACCGGTTCCGGACGTGCCGGCGCGTGTTTAGCGGGGGGCCTTGCCTGTTATGGCCGTCACCACGGTGGACTGCCGCAGCAGTCCGGTGACCCGGCCGTTGTGGTCGACCACCGCGTAGTCGTGTCCTTCGAGCTGCGCCAGGTACTGGAGCAGCTCCTGCCCCTTGGACCACTCAGGCACGTAGGCGCCGGCTCCGAGGGGGTAAGCGACCGCTCCGGCGGGGGTGCTGCGGGCCACTTGGGCCGGTACGGCGGCCAGGGCCGCGGGGTCCACCACGCTGTTGGGCCTGCCGTCCGGAGCACAAAGCACGACGGCGGTCCGGCCGCCTGCTGCTGCCCCCAGGACGTCGCTGACGCTGCCCGTTTCGGGAAGGCCGACGGCGGGTTCGGCCAGCGCGGCGGCGCTGACCAGATGGAGCCTGCTGCGCAGGCGGCCCTGCTGGATCGAGGCGGAGGCGCCCATCCACAGGAAACCGCCGACCAGGATGGTAATGAGCAGCATGCTGGTGTCCGGAACGTCCCCGCTGAGCAGGGGCCGTACCAAAAACCACAGGCCCAGCGCGATGACGATGATGCGTCCGCCCCAGCCCGCGGCGATAGTTCCCTTGGCATGGCTGCCGGTTGCCTTCCAGACGGCGGACTCCACGAGGCGGCCGCCGTCCAGCGGCAGCCCGGGCAGCACGTTGAAGATGCCGATCACGAGGTTGGCCCAGAAGAAGATGTTCAGGAGGGTGTCCGCGACGCCGGACAGCCCGCCCGAGGAAATCACCAGCCAAGCCGCCCCGGCGAGCACAAAGTTGGCGGCGGGTCCGGCCATGGCTACCAGCACGGACCGCCCGGGGGTGGCGGTGAAGCTTTCAAGCTGGGTGTGGCCGCCCCACAGGTTGAGCACGATCTTCTCACTGGGCCAGCCGTAGATCTTGGCCGTCAGCGCGTGCGCGAGCTCG
>Ga0256906_1000708_pt1 | contig 10495 bp, 1 predicted proteins | sample MC6MC0744MT_FD_190186 | JGI IMG/M metagenome (GOLD analysis project Ga0256906, IMG submission 190186) | Metatranscriptome of enriched soil aggregate microbial communities from Iowa State University, Ames, United States - MC6-MC0744-MT... | ecosystem: Environmental > Terrestrial > Soil >... | reverse complement strand
CGAAAATGTTTTTTTTTTTTTTTAATTTTTTTGATGTATTTAAGGAAATATCCGAGGTCAATCCATTTTGGTTCTGTATTTTTTTGTCGAAAAGTAAACAAACATAACCAAAACAATCGACCTGGGAGAGGAGAAATATCAAAATGTTTGATCTGATTAGAAAAAAGAATACTCATAAAGAGTATTAAGAGTGTTATATAGAGGAGAGGATAAGAAGACAAATATTCAAAGGGGTGATAAGTGAAAGGGAGAATAAGAATAAGAAGGAGTAAGAAAGAGAAGGGGGGGGGGGAAGATTTATAAAAAATGTTGTATTTTTTGGTTTGAACGGTTTATTTATGATTTGTAGGATGGCTTTTCTGATTTGTATTGATAAGTAGTTTTATCTTAAATGTTTAGACCAATTAGGGCCATAAAGGGAAAGGAAATGTCACTTTTTGGGTCTTTTGTACTATTTTTACAAATTTTGTTCCCAAAAATACAATCTAAAAAGACTGCATAGATTCACCATCGGAATCTTCCATATAAGGTGGCACAGATTGCGTAAGTTTTAATTCTTGATGGAAATAAAAAACTTGCCCAGTTTCAAGATGAGATTGTCTGACCCAACCAGGTTTGAGAGGGAAATCAGTAACAGTATCATGAACAACAGACTGTTGGTATTGGGCTTTATCAGCTCGTTTCATTTTTGATGAATGTCTACTGCTTTTACTACGACTGCTCTTACTTCGACTACCAACTTTTGAACCCTTACGAGGACGTGATGATGTCGACGGTTGGTGGTCGGTGAGAGTGGAGTGATGTGCGGCGATTGGTTTTATATCAAGAGTGACTTTATCGTTGATTTCATTGGAGTCGTTGGAGTTATTGGAACCATCCGAAGCTTTTGAATTAAAATCTCCAGCTGGGGCGATCGGGATTTGATAATTTGTTTTTTTTAAGGCAGTTTTTAATGGTTTTTTTTCAATTTGAATCTTGTGATTAAATTTGTCGAGATTATGGGGATAGTTTGCATCATATAGGTTATTATTTAGATTTGATTTTTCTTCGTCACCATCACAAATTTGTGAATGGCGAATAGAGACTTGACCAGTAGCACCGAATTTATAATTATTCGGTGCTGATGAGATATTACTAAGTGGTTCAAATCTTGAATCGTTAACAGCGACAGCACCGTTTTGGTCAAAATCATCACCGTTCTGATCTGTTGAATCAAAATTGGGAGGATTTGCTTGATTTTCAAGTGCTCGTTGTACTGCGAGTTCCATTTGGGCTTGTTTTGGTGTTTTTTCGTTTGGATAAATCTTTTTTCTGATAATAAACGCAAAGGGTAGTGCAAATGGTGAAATCTGATGAAAACAAAAAACACTCAAAATGCACCAAAAAATGAATAAAATAAACAACCCAAGTACAATTAGGCCAATAATTAACCCAATATTAGTCGTATTGTAATCATCTGGTCTCTCAGGGGTTGCTGTATAAAATGGGTTCAAACCAGATGGACATTTAACAGAAGCCGTGGTTCCATCGAGTAAAGTATAGACTTGTGAGTTACCAGGTGGGCAATTTGGATCGTATAATGACGGTAAACCGTATAACTGGCCAAGTTCAGTTTGTGTTTCAGTATAACCAAGTTGGCGATATGAAAAATCGACAAGTAAATTGTCCCAATATGAGTATAATGATAATAATGGTACGGTATCATATTCGTCAATTTCAATCTCTTCAACTTGGAGGGATGAAATTGGGTGAGCTGGTAATTGAACGGAAGATGAGGTTGATGGTGGGAGAGCTGATATTTCAGTTGAACTTAAAATACCGAAAAGAGCGGTGAAATAGAGTTGGTCAGTTTCACCATTGGCGGTAGTAATCATGATATTATCATTACTACCAGTTCGCGCATTTTTGGTGTTTTGTTTTGGTAAAAGTGTCGTTCCAGGGAGTGCTTGTTTACTTGGCATTAAATCAAGTAGAGTAATGTGAGAAATAGGGACACCAATTGATAATGAAATATCACGTTGTATTACCGAACGACCTTGCAGTGATAACATTTCAAGATTTTGGGAGATATAAGATGGATTGGAGATTGGTAGGGTTGGGATTGTTGTAGTAGAAATCATACTTTCCAAAGTGGAAGCGAAGAATGAAACTTGAGAATATACTTCTCTATATTGACATTTATTCCCACCAAAACCAGTTTTACATTCACATTTAGTGCACTTTAGTGAGGTCCTTTGTAAATCTGTCCCAGCTTTTTCACAAAAATCGTTATACAGAGGGCAGATTGTGCATTGGTCATAATTCCCTTGATCCAAATTGGAGGAGAATTGTGGGGATTTCCATGGTTCGTAACATGTACAGGTCGTACCACAACGACGATTGAAGAGAGAAAATGATGTATACCCGTTACCATTACAGCTAGCGTCTTCAGTTAAACAAAGAGGTGTATTTCTACAAAAAAGACCAGTAAATCCGTCTGAACAAATACATTTAGACCCAACAACAATGCCATCATTATCAATATCATCGCTGCATGTACCGTTATCACCACATAACCCATCACAGGATCGTTTACACGAAAAGGAAGTGCTGTTTTGGAGGGAAATTTTATCAAAACCAGGTTGACAAACACATTGTCCGTTTTCAACATCACAAGCGCTATTTTCAACATCGCAAGTAACCCCCCCATCACACAATGACGACTGTACAATTGTAACCGCGCTAGGGAGGGTGGCAGTGGTTGTAACGTCCTCGTTTACGACGAGTCTAAAGTATGCGTCGGATGTTGTCTCAATTGAGTTGGGGACGAGAATATAAGTCCAATTACGTGCTGCAGGGAATGAACCAAGGAAGAGGCTATAATTAGTTGGATGCTGAGCAGGAGGAATGGGGGAGGTTTGCTTAACACCAGTTAAATATGCATCGACTGAGTAATGGGCAGTTTCTGCGGGGGATGGGGATGAGAATTGCCAAAAAAGTGGCACAATATCACCACCACGACATTCTGTGAGGAAATTGTCTTGCATTTCGAGACGAGTTGGTGGTGGTGGGGGGCGAGGTGTTGGAGGGACAACAATATTTGGAATACATGGAAGAGAGGTAATGAATGGGTAACGTGGATATAAATCATGTTTACAGTAGTTTAGTAAATGGATCTGAGAGTTTTGAGTGGGGGAAAAATGAAAATTTTGAGAATTTTGAGGATATTGAGAATTTTGAGAATTATTGCGGACATTTTCAATATTAATGTCATTATCTGAATCGTTACCAAAACCATCAAAACCTCCATCTTGGACTTCAAATCCTTCCGCATTATTATCCCCCCATGCGATTTGATTCAGATCAAAGCATCTAACTTCTAAACTTTTTGTGTAAACAATTTGACCTTCTTTTTTGCTGCAACTAGACCAAAATGGACTTGAATTGGCAGATAAAATATCTGGGCAATTACCCCATAAATTTGTAACAAAGTTCTTACATTTTGCTACCAAATCAAGTTCAACTTTTTGAGCGGAAACAAAGGGTAGTAAAGGTACTTCTGGATTACTTAATGCAGTGGTATAGGTCCGGTAAAAGGCGTAATCAGGATGAATAATATTACTGATAAGGGAATATGGAGACAATGGACTAAATTCAAGACTTTGATCAAGAATGGAAACAGAGACGAGTTTTTTAAAGCGGTCATTTTCGGTTACCATTTGAGTATCAGTCAATGGGACTACAGTGTATGGTAGTAATGGTCCAGGGACTGTATTAGGATTAAACTGGGAGGTGTAAGTATATGGTGAGATGAGTTGTTTGATAAAAATAAAATGCAAGACAAATGGAATAGTTGGGGGAGTCGTACTTAACTCTTCAAGAGTATCATTTTGGTCCATATTATCAACAAAAGGCACCGGTTGGGTCGGATTAAGAGGGATTGTCATTGTCACTTGACTCGAAATAGGCTGAACAGAAACAAAAGTATAAGCTTTGGGTAGATCAGCTCCATAATAGTTCAAACTAGCATAAATATATGCCGGTAATGGCATAGAATTAATTGATTCTTGGAGATATGAGGTTAGTAGGTATGACTGAATGGTTACAGTATCAGATGGGGTACGAGGGTGAGTGAAATACTCACTAAAGGTAGTTGGGGGATCTGAAGTATCGATCGTGGGGGCATCCGCGGATTGTAGAGTTGGGAATAAATTTGAGAGAATATTAGGTTGAATATTATTTAACATTTGTTCAGCATTGTTGATTTGATCATTTTGTTCAGAAAATCCCCCCAACAATTCAAAATTCCCACTTCCACCTTGATAACCACTTTCATTAGGTCTAATATATAACATTGTAGAACTAACAGCGCTACGACACTCATCTGATGAACATACACATCTCAAACAATCGTCTGATTTAACCATTGGATATGGGCATTCAAGTCTGCATTTTGTAATAACGCTGAGGAAATTTGATGAGAGCACACATCTCGGTGTTGTAAAGATTGAAGCCGGTGACATTGATGAACAATCACAAAATGGCCGGTAATGGGTCGATAGGTTTGTATTTGTAGGACACCAAGTGGGTAAATCAACAGTGAAAATAGCCTGGGTGAGTTCCTCTTTACCAGAAGTAGCTAACCAACTGCGTAAATCAGCTGGTAGTGCCTCGTTTTGTGAAATCGGTATTGAGGGCTTCATATGAATAATTACACGACCGGAATAGTTCAAAAGTTTGGGTAAGACGAGGGTAATTTCTTGCAAAAATTCCGGGGCGGTAATAATACCGTCAAAAACAGGCGGGGATTGACTAGTATTACCATTAGGATCGTTAAACGCAGGGGGTGGGATAGAATAGCGTAATTGTAACGGGATTGCAGGCTGTTCTGGCACCTCTTGAAGGAATCTAAGGAAGGTTTGGAGATCTAAAGGAGTAGTCGGCGGGGTTACATCGGTCGGGACGGGGTTCAAATACATTGTAAACGTGTACATAATCGGTAATGGGGTTTGTGGAGATGATGGGGTGGCGGAAGAGATCGATGGATGACGTTGAGTGGACCATTGTGCTGTGATGGTATTGGGGGGAATGTTATAAGTTGCTGAAACTGGCTGTAGTGGTAATAAATCATCACAATTAAGGATACTTGGGCAGGGGTTATAAAAACTAGTATATAATTGAGTATCCCAATCGTATGTAGTGTAATCAATCACACATTTTGAACCAGCACCTGGACAATATTGAGGCCAAGTTTTCAATAAAGGGCCGAATTTAAGCGTTTGTTGTTCGACCAAGTATTGATTTGGGCTGTAATGAGTTTCCCAAGGTGGTTGAATAGCAATATTAGTGGAAAGGAGGAGGGAAAGTTGTAAATCTGGGGTTGTCATTGAAGCTGGAATGGAATTCTGGGTAAGAATTGAGTCAATGTCGGAGATATCCAATGAAAAGAATTCGGTAATTGCGCCAACAGTTGGGGTGTATTGAAATGGTGGTAAGCTTTGATCGTATTTAATACTGATTTTAATTGTTGTGGGGATCCAGGTGGGAAAATGTAAAGGAATGTGTGTTTGTTGAACAGTAAGAGCAGATGGGGTGTTAATAACGCGGTTACAACCTGGCCCAGAATAACCAGCAGGGCAAACACAGATATAGAGACTAGGATCATTCGGAGTAGAGCTTTGGTTAATATTGGAAAAATAAGCATCCGGGTTGGATAAAAATAGACTAAATTGGGTAACAGAGCAAGTAGTAATAGAGGAAAGCGCACAAAATATATTTGATGTCCCAAAGAGTTGTTCAGAAGCTTGTTTGATGTAACCACAATTATCAAGAAGTTGAAAATTTTGACTCATTTTGTTCGAAATAAGCCTAGTCGTGATAGCTTGGGTACGGTAACTAAATGAAACGGAATATGAATCAGGTGGTGTCGTCGGGACGGTTGGGAAACTGGCCTTATCAAGAGTTACACTACCTTTTGTAGTACTCATTGAAATTGCAAATTGTGCCGCAGGAGTGGTGAGGTTTTCAAAAGTGAGACTTGAGATGAGGGAATTATATGTGGCCCATTCAAGGAATGAAAATGAACGATAACCAACAGAAAAATTAAAAAAGAGTTCTTGACCTAAATAAAAATCAAAAAAACGATTGGGGGTGTTAGGAGGAGCAGATTCATCCCAATTATCAATTCTAACAATTTCGTTAGGATTGTTAGGGAATTTTGCAAATAAACTAACCGGGACACCACAATTTGGACCAAAATAATCCGGAGTACGTAACTCTAAACAGCTTCGATACTTCACCATAGTGCCCAATGGCCATGTAAGAACACCCATCTCATCCAAAGGATCTTGAATCGATAGAGTGATTGAAATGGTAGTTCCTGGATTAACAATTAATGAATCAATTGGGGAAAGAGTACAAACCGTTATAAAAAACGGGAGGGAATTATTGGACCAATCACAAGGCGATGCAAATGGAGTAGATGATTCTGGGGCAATTTTAATATAAAAAGTTGAAGAGATATCAGTTGGTAAGGTCTCAACATAGAAATAAACCGGGGATGAAACGAATTGGAAAATAGAAAGTGTATTTCTTGATAAAGTTGCCGGTAAAAATGCATCAACCTGGGGTTCAAAGGGGATGTAAAGCGGTATAGTATGTAAGTAAGCCTGTGGTGAACCATTGTTATAATCAGTTTTGATTAAATTACTTGAACAAGTTGTTAAAGATGGGATGTTTAATGGGACTTTAACATGGGAAATGATGGATGATTTTGTCGATCCGTATGGGAAATAACGGAATTCAACATAAGTATCAGTTTTGTACGCATCAGGAAGTTGTAAAGTGAAAAGATATGATAATGATGAACCTGATTGATTTGGTTGGTAAGATTGCCAGGTTGGTTGTGATTGAAATTTGTATTGTGTGTATGAAAATGATGTTGGTGTGTGTTGAAAATGAGTAAAATTTGTACCTTGTATATTAAACAACAAAGATGCGTTGGTATCGAAACGATTTTGAATAATACAATTACTAAGTTGTAAATAATTTTCACAACGTGGTCCATAATACCCATCACTACAACTACAAGGTGGAACTTGAGTTGTTGGGTCGAAAACGTCCTGATTGAAATTGGCCCCAAACTGGTTTAGGTCACAATCGAAGGTATTAACCCCGGGTTTGTAACATCCACCAGGTACCGTAGTTTGTTGTGCGGTAGTAGTTGAGATTGTAGGTTGGTTATAATCATCCATATTACATGAGGTTGAAGTAACTTGAGTTTCGGCTTCAAGGAAGAACGAAACTGGTAAAATTGTACGGTAGAGACGAGGGTCAATGGACTCAGGTGATGTATTACCGAGCTGATCTTCAGCCCAGTTGTAGAAAAGAGAATATGATGGGCGGGCTATGGTTGCGGTTGTTGGAGAGGTAGAAAGAAGGGAAAATTGATCATTTTGGTCATTATTCCCATCACTCCCATAACTTGACTCATCTTCATCATTATCATCGTCACTCCGAACAGCAGATTTTGACGGTGTCGAAGGTGGGGAATATAAGGATTTTAACGCGGGGGAATAATACCATTTATCAATTTGTAACTCTTTGGAATCGTCAATAGTAATAAAGACCATATCGTTCCGAGACACTTCAAATCCAAGTTGGATTGCTAATTTGAAATATTTTGGAAGGATTTGAACCGAAGTTGGGGAGAACTTTTGGACATAATTTTGAACAACATAATTTTGATTATTCAAAACGACTTTATACCCGATAGATTGTGATGGTGAGACTTGTTGGTTATTAAGAGTATCAACAAGGATTGAATATTCACAATTATCACCAAAACGTGTTGAATCATCACAAGAGAGATGATAAGCAACACTTTTTGTTAAAAAAGCACGAGGAAAAATTTTGAGAGTTATTTCAATAAAGTAGACTCCCGGTGGGGGACTGCCTTGAGCCTGAAATGGAGGTATATCGATGCTGATCAGATTGGAACTATGACTAGTCCATGTTAGTGGGAATTTAGCATTAGGGATGCCATTATAAGGATGGGATTGTAAAACAAGTTGGAAAGATGAAGGGAGTAGGGTTGATAAAATGTTAAAGTAGACCTGTTTACCATATGAGATATTAGCATTATTGGCAGTGGTAGTTTGGACAGGAGAGAAGGCATCAAATGGGAGGATTCCGTCGCAAAAAAATGCACAACTGCCAACCCCAACGGAGTCGTTAGTTTGGGTGATTGTAGGATTGATTGATGGTGAAGAGGAGTCAGCTGTAGGGATCTGGATGGAGCTGGGGTCTTCTAGCGGGGGATTGATAGCGGCAGAAAATGTCAACGTTGTTAAGAAAAGACACAGGAGGGCGATATATAGGGCCAATTTGGGGTAATGTGGGAGAGGAATGGGTAGTACCATTGGAAAATTAAATTGGGGAAAAGGGGAAGTGTTGTGGGTCTGAAAAATAGGTATTCTTTTTGTTTGAATTGGGTTGCAATGTGTTAGGGGAATTTAGTGGGGAAATGTTGAGTATAAGGGGTAATTCTTATCGTAGATAACACCTATTGATGTAACCAGGCAGAGATATAAAATAGATGAAAGGTTTTAAAAATTCAAATTTTTGTCAAGAAAAGTTGAAAAACCAAAGAAAATAAAATTTGGATTTTGACAATCAAAATGTCGTATAAATCTTGTAAAATTTAAAACAATAACCGCAATTGAGCAATTGGGATTGATTAATTGAGGTTAGGCTAGGGGTTAAGGCGGTTGTAAGGAGATTTTCGACATGAGAATGGACACAAAGGAAGAAATTTTGGAGGGGAAAAGGGAAAAGGGAAAAGGCGACATAATGATAGTAGTTGGAGATGTGTAATATACAAAAGGTAGATATTAGAGAAGGTAACAATATAATCGAATATTCAATCAGATTGGACGAAATTGTAGCCCGAATTGGGCCAAAATAACGAGTCGAATTGAATCCTAAAAAGTGCAAAAATGATCAAAATTGGGTCAAAATGAAGGTAATATGATGGGAAGAATCAATTATGGACGAGGTGAAGCATGATGTAGAGGAATAGTCCCCGTGAATGTTCTATAATAACGCGATTTTCACCAACTTTGAAAAATAAAGCCAGTCAAGAGGCGTGGAATAATTTTTTTTGAACATTTAAACTCGGACTAATTTATAAATATGAGCGTAATAGGTCGCTGGGTTGGAAGCTTTTGCAAAAATAACCCCAGGTATGTCATTTTTGAAGTTTATTAAGAGGTCAGTATTGAAAATAAAAAAAATTGTTTCGTATTGCGGAAAAATTGAACAAAAATGGTCAATCTTGGAGGATTCCGCAGATTTCCCGCAAATTCCCCGCAGATTTCCCGCAAATTCCCCTCCCTAGCTCATCCTCATTTTACCCCCCTTCGCAATCAATCCGGTTCTGCTGGAACTCCAGTGGGACAGGTTCAGAAATCGAAAAGAATAAAAGTAGTCTGAATAATGCTGAAATTGGGATTATCGTGTTTGGGTGTGTTGTTGGGGTCGGTGTGACTACTGGGGTCGCTATTTGGTGTCGTTTTGATCGAGAGTGCCGCCGGAATTGATTAAAAAACAAGAAAAAGAGGTTCAGGAAGAAAAGATTGAGTTGAGGTGGATAGTGAGAAGTGTGCTATGAGAAGGGTACATGTTTTGGGTTTCAGTATAAACTCCTGTGATCCAAAACTCAAGCATGGGATTGATATAACCGTAAATATAAAAGCGAAACCGAGTATAATGTCGAATTATGTCTCAATGTGAACATATCTATGACCAACACTAATAAATGTTATTGCAACCCCGGTAATACCATCTGGAGCAGATTTTCAATCAATATGGTAGGCCAGAAAATGATCAATTTATTATTTTTCTGATTGGTTTTTGAAAAATTGTTGTTTGAAAAATTGTTTTTTGTTTTTAATGCCTAGTCGCATTTATACCCATTGAAAACGGGCTCTTCTCTTAATACCCATGCTATATTAACAATATACCCTCTTTTTACCCAATTCCAGCGTTCATTTCCAATCCTCAATTCACATTCAAAAACATTCTTCATTGCCATCTTGTCATATTCGGATCATTTACATTCAATAGAGCTACTTTTACGATTTAACCCCTACACAAGGAACATCTTATCAAAGAAGCCTCAATTGAGACATAAATGAGGTTTATCTTCCATCTTTTTTGCGAAAAAATCCGAAATTTCCCTCTTACTCAATTTTCTTTAAAAACCCCCCTATTTCTCCCTTTCACCCGCGCAGTCCGGGAACCATACCAACGATTCATTCATTTTTGGCGTGCCATGACTCGACCTCCCACCGGTTTAGTGTTTTTTTCATTATTCCTGATTTTTATTCTTCTCTCCCTCCCATCGACTCGGTCTGAAACGACCTACACCACGACTCCAGTACGTGATAATTTTGGCTGTCTTGCCCCACCTAATTCACTTCATAATGGGGCCCAAAACCCCCCTGCTCTAAATTTT
>Ga0256906_1000707_pt1 | contig 10496 bp, 7 predicted proteins | sample MC6MC0744MT_FD_190186 | JGI IMG/M metagenome (GOLD analysis project Ga0256906, IMG submission 190186) | Metatranscriptome of enriched soil aggregate microbial communities from Iowa State University, Ames, United States - MC6-MC0744-MT... | ecosystem: Environmental > Terrestrial > Soil >... | reverse complement strand
GTTCTCCCGCGGAACGTTCGAAAGAAGTGGCAGAAATGCCTAAAAAGTACAATTTTCTGCCATACTGGAAACATGCTCAAGACAGTGGCAGTCATAGCGGTTCCCAATTTCTCGATCTTCGAGTTCGGTACCGCGTTTGAGGTGTTTGGCATCGACCGTTCGGACCGCGGAACCGGGGTGCCGCAATTCGACTTTCGCGTGTGCGCTCCGGTGCCCGGGGACGTTCCGTTGAAGTCCGGCCTCACCATGAACGTGAGCCTCGGCCTGGAAGCCGCCGCCGATGCCGACCTGGTGATCATGACGCCTTACGGCCGGGAGGAAGATGTGCCGGAGTCGGTCCTTGATGCACTGCGGGCGGCGCACGCGCGGGGGGCCTGGGTGATGTCGATTTGCTCCGGCGCTTTTGCTTTGGCCCGGGCCGGGCTGCTGGACGGACGCCGGTGCACCACGCACTGGCACTACTCAGGCGAGCTGGCCGCCCAATACCCCAAAGTCCTGGTGGACGAGAACGTCCTTTATGTCGAGGACAGCAGGATCATCACCAGTGCCGGAACAGCAGCGGGCATTGACGCCTGCCTGCATCTGGTGAGGACCGAGTTCGGGGCTGCCGTGGCGGCCGCCATCGCCCGGGACATGGTGGTTCCGCCGCACCGCGACGGCGGCCAGGCCCAGTTCATCGACAGGCCCATGCCCGAGTGCGGCTCCCAACCCATGGAGGAACTCCTCCGGTGGATGGTGGAGAACCTGGACGAGGAACATCCCGTCCAGGAGCTCGCCGCCCGGGTGCACATGTCGCCGCGCACCTTTGCCCGGCGGTTCCGCGCTGAAACAGGGACCACCCCGGCCGCGTGGCTCAATTCGCAGCGGGTCCTGCGCGCCCAGGAGCTGCTCGAGTCCACGGAGCTGAACATTGACGAGGTGGCGCGGCAGTCGGGGTTCGGCCACCCCGTGCTGCTCCGGCACCATTTCGCCAAGGTGCTGGACACGAGTCCGCAGTCCTACCGACGCGCCTTCCGCGGTCAAATGGCTCCGGCGGGCTAGGTCCCGGTCTTCAGCCGGAGCGTGATTCTTCAGCAGCCGCCCGGGTCGACTCCACGAGGACGCGCCACGGCCCGGTGACTGCCGTCTCCGGCAGTGTGGCGCGGCGCTGGCCCGCGCGGATGGAGTACATGAAGCGATCCGGCTGACCGTCCGCCGCCTGCCGGGGATCGTCGACGGCGTCCCAGGGGCACGCTTCGACGAGCGGCTGCCATCGGCTTTTGTCAGTGGACGTCACGGCCAGCACCGTCCAGACACGGGTGACTGCGGCTATTCCGCCGCTGCGCTCGACTGTGATTTTCATGGCGAGGTTCCCGGGTTTCCGCGGCTGCCGGGAAGCGGAGTGTCACATGCCCGGCGTCGGTTAGAGCTTTACCTTCACAGTCTCCCACGCCCCGCGCACGGCGTCATGCTCTGCGGACTCCTCTCCAAACAGTTCCTTCGCCGTTGCCGCGGTGGCTTTGGCGAAGGCTGTGAACGTGGTGGTGGGGCTCAGCGAGCCGCCTGTCAGTGTCTCGTACCAGATCTGGCCCGGAGCATCCCAGGCGTTCCCGCCCAGCGTCTGGGCGACGAGGCAGAACGCCCGGTTCGGAATGCCGGAGTTGATATGGACCCCGCCGTTGTCTGACCGGGTGCGGATATAGGAGTCCATGGAGTCCGGCTGCGGGTCCTTGCCGAGGACGTCGTCGTCGTAAGCCGTTCCCGGTGCCTTCATGGAGCGCAGGGCGGATCCCTGGACCTGCGGCGTGAACAGGCCCTCACCGATCAGCCAGGATGCCTCGGCGGTGGTCTGCTTCCGGAAATACTGCTCCACGAGGGCGCCGAAGACGTCGGAGACGGATTCGTTGAGGGCCCCGGCCTGGTTGCGGTAGGCGAGCCCGGCTGAAAACTGCGTCACGCCATGGGCCAGTTCGTGGCCGATCACGCTGAGCGATCGGGTGAAGCGTTCGAAGACCTCGCCGTCGCCGTCGCCAAACACCATCTGCTGGCCGTCCCAGAACGCGTTGTCATACAGCTTTCCGAAGTGGACGCTGGCCTTCAGCGGCATTCCCATGCCGTCGATGGAGTTCCGCCCGAACGCGTCCGCGTACAGGCTGTGGGTGTGGCCCAGGCCGTCATAGGCCTCGTCCACCGCGGGATCGCCGGTAGCGGCGTCCCCCTCTTTGCGGACAACCTGCCCGGGCAGCGACTCGCCGGCCTGTGCGTCGAAGACGGACCTGTTGACCGGAGCGGGCTGCAGCTGCCTGACACCGGCAGGAGCCGACGGCGCCGACATGCGGGCGGCGTGCACGGCACCAACGTGAAGCAGGGCTTCCCTGGCGGCGCGGGCAACTTCCGAGAACCGGGGGGACTCCTGGGCGGCCAGGCGGCGGAGGATGTACGGCGGAACGATTGAACAGACCATGCAACTCACACTACGAACGGCCTCTGACATTCTGCGTCAGGCACACTGGAAATGCAGGAAACCCTGGAGACGGAGAAAACCCGGCAAATGCAGGAAACCCCCGCCGCTTTGAGTAAGCGGCGGGGGTTTCGGCTGTGCCCTCGATAGGATTCGAACCTACGGCCTTCTGCTCCGGAGGCAGACGCTCTATCCCCTGAGCTACGAGGGCATCCAGGGATCCTGCCGTTCCCGGCCGGACGTCCTAGAGCTTAGCAGGAAGGTGGGCCGGAAAGGAAAACGGGACCTCCCCTTTAGTATCCCGCGAACGAATCCACGTGGATACGGCGGGCGTTGGCATGCCGGGCGGCACGGCGCAGCGAGCCGACGCTGGCCGGTGAGCCCGAGATGAAGACCCTTCGCTGGCCGATGTCCGGCACCAGCCGGTTTCAACAATTTGACAGGTGAGTAAAGGCTAAGGGCAGTTCCTGTGAATTCCCGACTATTTGCTGTGACGCCAGGGGGCCGCGGTTGGGGTCGCCGGATTCCTCGCCACGACGGGCTCCCCGGTAGTCTAGGAGTGTGACTCCCGAAGAACTCTCCCTAGCAATATCCGCCTGCCTGAAAGACGCCGTTGCCGCCGGCGACATCGCCCTTGCCGAGGCGGCCATACCGGACTCCGTCCTGGTGGAGCGTCCGAAGAACCGGGAGCACGGCGACTGGGCAACCAACATTGCTTTGCAGCTGGCCAAGAAGGCCGGTACCAACCCGCGCGAATTTGCCACTCTGCTCAGCGCGCGTCTCAAGGACATCAACGGCGTCGACGGCGTGGACATCGCGGGCCCCGGCTTCCTCAACATCACGGTTGACGCTGCAGCCGCCGGCGCGCTGGCAAAGGTCATCGTCGAAGCGGGCAGGGAGTACGGCACCAACGACGCGCTCGCCGGCCACACGGTGAACATGGAATTCGTGTCCGCCAACCCCACCGGGCCGCTGCACATCGGCCATACGCGCTGGGCAGCCCTGGGCGACTCGATCGCAAGGGTGCTTCGCGCCTCAGGTGCTGACGTCACCGCCGAGTACTACATCAACGACGCCGGCTCCCAGATGAACGTCTTTGCCAACTCGGTGCTGTCGCGCCTGCACGGCCGCGACGTGCCTGAGGGCGGCTACCCGGGAGAATACATCCGCGACCTCGGCCACGAGGTGCTGACGCGGCACCCGGACATCCGAGAACTGACGGACGCGGCGGCCCTGCCCGTCATCCGGGCCGCGGCCTACGAGGCCCAGCTCAAGGACATCAAGGACACCCTGGCGGACTTCGGGGTCTCCTTCGACGTGTTCTTCTCCGAGCAGGAACTGCACGACGCCGGAGCTATCGAAAATGCCGTTGCCCGCCTTCGCGAGCAGGGCCACGTGTTCGACGACGGCGGTGCCGTCTGGCTGCGCACCACCGACTTCGGCGATGACAAAGACCGCGTGATGATCCGCGCGAACGGCGAACCGACCTACTTCGCCGCCGACGCCGCGTACTACCTGTCCAAGAAGGACCGCGGCTACACGGAAAAGATCTACCTGCTGGGAGCCGACCACCACGGCTACATCAACCGGCTCAAGGCCATCGCCGCCGCGGCCGGGGATGACCCCGAGGTCAACATCGAAGTCCTGATCGGCCAGCTGGTCTCCGTCAACGGAGCCAAGCTCTCCAAGCGGGCCGGCAACATCATTGAGCTCAAGGACCTGATTTCCTGGCTGGGAACGGACGCGGTCCGCTATTCGCTGGCACGCTTCCCGGCCGACTCCCCGCTGACGCTGGACCCTGAGCTGCTCAAGAAGCACTCCAACGAAAACCCTGTGTTCTACGTGCAGTACGCCCATGCCCGCTCATGCGGCACCGCCCGCAACGCCGTGGCTGCCGGAGTGGACCGGAGCGCCTTCGACGCCTCCCTGCTGGACCACGCCACGGAAAACGAACTGCTGTCCTACCTGGGCAGCTACCCCTCCATTGTGGCCAAGGCCGCCGAACTCCGGGAGCCGCACCGCGTGGCACGCCACCTCGAGGTCATTGCCGGCGCGTACCACCGCTGGTATGACGCCTGCCGGGTGGCGCCCATGGGCGACGAAGCCGTCACGGACACCAACCGCACCAGGCTGTGGCTCAATGACGCCACCAGCCAGGTGCTCGCCAACGGACTGGAACTGCTGGGCGTTTCGGCGCCGGAACGGATGTGATTGGCGTGCAAGACATAACCGGCAACACTGCCTTCAACAGCGCAGCCTCGCCACTGGCTCCGGAGTGGCTCGCCGTCCCCGCGGACCTCAACGCCCTCCACACCCCGGCGTGGGCAGGCGGGGTGGAGCGGAACGACGGCGGCGAACTCGCCATCGACGGCATCCCGGTCAGCGCCCTCAAGGAGCAGTACGGCACGCCGCTGTTCGTCATGAGCGAATCGGACTTCCGCGCCCGCGCCCGTGCCTTCAAGGATGCGTTCGATGACGCTTTCGCCGACATCTGCGGGGGAGTGGACGTTTACTACGCCGGCAAGTCATTCCTCAGCATCGCGGTCGCGACGTGGGTGGCCGAGGAAGGCCTGCGGCTGGACACGTGTTCCGGCGGCGAGCTTGCCGTCGCAGCCCGTGCCGGCATCGATGGCGCCAACCTGTCGCTGCACGGCAACAACAAGTCCGACGCCGAGATCAACCGGGCGCTGGACATGAACCTCGGCCGCATCGTCGTGGACAGCCTGGACGAGCTGGACCGCGTGGCCAAGATCGCCTCCGGCCGCGGGGGGAAGGCCAACGTCATGCTGCGGCTGACGCCGGGCGTGCACGCCCACACCCACGAGTTCATCGCCACCGCCCACGAGGACCAGAAATTCGGCCTCTCCATGGCGGAGGATTCCACCGACGAAGCAGGCCTGTCCGCCGCCGAGGAGGCCGTGGCTGCGGCAACGTCCTACGACAGCGTGGAGCTGCTGGGTCTGCACTGCCACATCGGGTCGCAGATCTTCGAGCCGGACGGCTTCGCGCTGGCCGCCCAGAAGCTCCTGACCTTCCTGGCCGCGGTGCAGGCCAAATATTCCATCATCCTTCCCGAGCTTGATCTCGGCGGCGGCTACGGCATCGCCTATACGCCGGTGGACACGCCCCGCCCGGCAGCCGACATCGCGCAGGCAATGGCCGCCGTCGTGCGTTCCAAGTGCGCCGAGCTGGGGATCACAGCACCCCGGATTTCTATCGAGCCCGGACGCGCGATCGTGGGCAGCAGCACCTTTACGCTGTACGAGGTGGGCACGCTGAAAACCGTCCGCGTGGACGCCCCGGCCGATGGCGACGCCGCAGCCGGTGAAAATACTGCTAAAAACGTTACGCACCCGCGACGCTATGTGTCAGTCGACGGCGGCATGAGCGACAACGCCCGTCCGGTGCTGTACGACGCGGATTATTCGGCCATTCTCGCCTCACGGACCTCCGTGGCGGCCCCGCAGCTGTCCCGCGTAGTGGGCAAACATTGCGAGAGCGGCGACATAGTTGTTAGAGATGTATATCTGCCCGAGGACGTGGCAGCCGGTGATCTGCTCGCTGTACCGGGGACCGGCGCCTACTGCTGGGCCCTGTCAAGCAACTACAACTATCTGGCCCGGCCGGGCGTTGTCGCTGTGCGCGACGGATCTCCCCGGCTGATTGTCCGCGGGGAAACCGAAGAAGATCTGCTGAACCGCGACATGGGAGCCTGAATGACCGAATTGCGAACCCTGAAAGTGGCCCTGCTGGGCTGTGGCAACGTCGGGGCTCAGGTGGCGCGGATTCTGATTGACGACGCCGGCACCCTGGCGCCGCGCACCGGCGCCCGCCTGGAACTGGCCGGCATCGCCGTCCGGAACCTCGACGCCGAGCGCGAAGTTGACCTCCCGCGCGAGCTGTTCACCACAGACGGTGAAACGCTGGTCAAGGACGCCGACCTCGTGATCGAGCTGATGGGCGGCATCGAGCCGGCCCGGTCGCTGATCCTCTCCGCCATCCAGAACGGCGCCAGCGTGGTCACGGGCAACAAGGCCCTGCTCGCTGCCGACGGCCCCGCCCTGTACGAGGAGGCGGACAAGGCAGGCGTCGAACTGTCCTACGAAGCCGCCGTGGCAGGCGCCATCCCCATCCTGCGCCCCATCCGCGACAGCCTGTCCGGTGACCGCATCACCCGTGTGCTGGGCATCGTCAACGGCACCACCAACTTCATCCTGGACCAGATGGACTCCACCGGCGCGCAGTTCGCCGACGCCTTGGCCGAAGCCCAGCGGCTCGGCTACGCCGAAGCCGACCCCACGGCCGACGTCGAGGGCCACGATGCCGCTGCGAAGGCCGCCATCCTGGCGTCACTGTCCTTCCACACCCGCTTTGACCTTGAGCATGTCTACTGCGAGGGCATCACCCGCGTCAGCGCCGCCGACATTGCCGCCGCGAAGGAGGCCGGCTTTGTCATCAAGCTGCTGGCGATCGCCGAGAAGATCGGCAACGGCGACGGCAGCGAGGGCGTTTCCGTCCGCGTCCACCCGACGCTCCTGCCGCGCGAACACCCGCTGGCAGCAGTCCGCGGTGCGTTCAACGCCGTCTTCGTCGAGGCGGAGAACGCCGGCGAGCTGATGTTCTACGGCCAGGGCGCCGGCGGAACCCCGACGGCGTCTGCCGTGCTGGGCGACCTCGTCTCGGCCGCCCGCCGCATTGTCCTGGGCGGTCCCGGACGCATCGAGTCCACCACCGGCCACGTTCCGGCGCTGCCGATCGATGCCGCGACCACCAGCTACTACATCGGCCTGGACGTTGCGGACCAGCCCGGCGTGCTGGCGAAGATCGCCCAGCTGTTCGCTGAGCACGGCGTTTCCATCGAAATCATGCGCCAGACCATCCATCGCGATGCCGACTCCAACGTGGAATCGGCCGAGCTTCGGATCGTCACCCACCGCGCAAGCGAAGCTGCACTGGCAGCAACCGTCGAGGCCGTGAAGGGCCTGGACGTGATCAATTCCGTTACATCCGTACTGCGGGTAGAAGGAGCTTAAGTGGCTCACCAATGGCGCGGTGTCATCCGCGAATACGCTGACCGTCTGCCCGTCACGGCGGCCACCCGGGTCATCACCCTGGGCGAGGGCGGCACGCCCCTGGTCCACGCCCAGAAGCTGTCCGAGCTGACGGGCTCGGACGTCTACCTCAAGGTCGAGGGCATGAACCCCACCGGATCCTTCAAGGACCGCGGCATGACCATGGCCATGACCGCTGCCGTCGAGGCCGGCGCCAAGGCCGTGGTGTGCGCGTCCACCGGCAACACGTCCGCTTCCGCTGCCGCGTACGCGACCGCCGCCGGCCTGACATGTGCCGTGCTGGTGCCCGAGGGCAAGATCTCCATGGGCAAGCTGAGCCAGGCCATCGCGCACGGCGCCACGCTCCTGCAGGTTGACGGCAACTTCGACAACTGCCTGGACATCGCCCGCAAGCTGGGTGAGTCCTACCCGGTGTTCCTGGTCAACTCCGTGAACCCGGCCCGCATCCAGGGCCAGAAGACCGGCGCCTTCGAGATCGTCGACGCCCTGGGCGACGCCCCGGACATCCACGTGCTCCCGGTCGGCAACGCCGGAAACATCACAGCCTACTGGAAGGGGTACAAGGAGTACTCCGCCCCGTTCGAGTCCGCGACCGCGGGCACGCTCGCTCCCGTCGCCACCAAGACCCCCGCCATGTGGGGCTTCCAGGCCGCTGGAGCCGCGCCGTTCGTTGCCGGCCACCCCATCACGGAACCGGACACCATTGCCACCGCCATCCGGATCGGCAATCCCGCCTCATGGGACGGCGCCATCGCCGCCCGTGATGAGTCCGGCGGATTCATCGATTCCGTCACCGACGAGGAGATCCTGGCCGCGCACCGCTGGCTGTCCTCCCGTGAAGGCGTTTTCGTGGAGCCCGGCTCTGCCGCAGGCGTCGCCGGCCTGCTCAAGAAGCACGCCGCCGGTGAGGTGCCCGCCGGCAAGACTATCGCCATCACCGTCACCGGCCACGGCCTTAAGGACCCGCAGTGGGCCCTCAGGACCGAGGACGGCAGCGACGTCCAGCCCGTCAAGGTGCCGAACGACGTCGTGACCGTTGCTGCGGAACTGGGACTGGAAGACAAATAACAGTGGAAACCATGCTGCCCCAGACCGCCCAGCTGCCCGCCATCCAGGCCGGGCAGCAGGTGACGGTGCGGGTTCCGGCCACCAGCGCCAACCTCGGTCCCGGCTATGACAGCCTCGGGCTGGCACTGACCCTGCACGACACCCTCACCGTGGAGAGCCTCGACAGCGACGAGCTGGTCTTCGAGCTCAGCGGTGAGGGTGCGGATTCCCTTCCGCGGGACGCCAGCCACCTGGTGGTCCGTGCGATGAATGCCGCTTTCGGACGGCTGGGCTACCGCCACACCGGCCTGAAAATCACGGCCGAAAACGTCGTTCCGCACGGCCGTGGCCTGGGATCGTCGGCCTCCGCCGTCGTGGCAGCCGTGACGGCGGCCAACGCGCTGCTGCCGGCGGGGGAGCAGCAGGACAAGAACTGGATCCTGCAGCTGACCAGCGAGATGGAAGGCCACCCGGACAACGTCGCTCCGGCGATCTACGGCGGACTGGCGCTGTCGTGGCAGGACAGTGACCAGTACAGCAGCACATGCACCACCGTCGACGCTGCGGTCGTTCCCGTCGTGGCAGTTCCGGACTACGAGCTCTCCACCGAGGCCGCGCGCGCCCTCTTGCCGGCCTCCATCGGACACCACGCGGCCGCGATGAACTCCGGTCGCGCAGCGCTTCTGATCCATGCCCTCACGCAGAAGCCTCAATTCCTGCTCGCCGGCACCGAGGACTTCCTGCACCAGAGCTACCGTGCAGAGGCCATGCGGCCCAGCGCCGGCCTGATCAAGGCACTGCGGGAAGCCGGCCACGCCGCCGTTGTCTCCGGAGCCGGCCCCACGGTTCTGGTCCTGGCCAGCGGCGAGGAAGAGGCCGCCGTCGTCCTGGAATTCATTGCCGCGTTTTCCGAGGCAAACACGCCGGACATCAGCTGGCGTGTGATGAAGCTGGCAGTAGACGTCGAAGGTGCTAAAGTGGGAGTGCACCGGCGGTAACACCGCATGCAGTCTCCGCAGTCACACCGCATTCACTGAGTCATAACCGCATTCATTGATGCAGCCAGACGGCGACTCTGCAGTCGAGAGGGCCCTGCAGCCAAGAGACCGTGCAGTCAACGACTCCGAGAACGGCCTTCATCGGTCATCGGGTCAGAATCTGCTTCGATCTGCTGCTGCTGCTTCGATCTCTTATTGCGCAATATCCTCCGGTGCCACCTGCTTGGCCTGGCCAGGAACCTACAGATGGATTTCTGTTCCCTGAACCGCCAGTCCGCCGCCCCGCCAGCTATGCGGAGCATTTGAAGGTGATCAGTATCCGGCCCTGCTGGCCGAACTCCAACCGGCAAGGCCGACATCCCGGCTGCAGATCTGAACTGCAGCCCAGATCCAATCATCGCGTCCAGCTCACAGTCTGGACGCCGTCGAGGGGGAAGGATCCTTCGTGACCGAAACCACTGAGCTGTCGCCAGCTGTGGACACACCATCTTCTGCTTCCGGATCGTTGACGGAAGCTCCCGCCAAGAGCAGCGGCCTTGCCGGCCTGAAGCTCGCCCAGCTGCAGGCGCTTGCCAGCCAGCTCGGTATCTCCGGCGGATCCCGCATGCGCAAGGGCGACCTGGTGACTGCCATTTCCGCGCACCGTGCAGGCACGTCCGCCACCGCCACCAAGGCCAAGACACCGGCACGGACCGCCGCCAAGGCTGCTGCACCGGCTGCCCCCGCCGCCGAAACTGCCGCAGCAGCCCCGGCCGCTGAAGCAGCCGAGGCTCCGGCACAGGAAACCCGTGCCCGTGGCCGTGGCCGCAGCCGCCGTGCAGTGAGCGACGGCATTGTTGCCGCCACTGCAGCCGAAATGGCCGCCGAGGCTCCGGCGGCCGCGCCGGCAGAAGCGCCGGCCGCCGCCGAGGCTCCCGCCGTTGCTCCGGCCGAGGGCGC
>Ga0256906_1000704_pt1 | contig 10530 bp, 7 predicted proteins | sample MC6MC0744MT_FD_190186 | JGI IMG/M metagenome (GOLD analysis project Ga0256906, IMG submission 190186) | Metatranscriptome of enriched soil aggregate microbial communities from Iowa State University, Ames, United States - MC6-MC0744-MT... | ecosystem: Environmental > Terrestrial > Soil >... | reverse complement strand
GCAGGATCCTTGGCTTTCCCGCCCCAACCGGGATTCGCACCTCCGGGAACCACAGGTCGCACTGCGCCTGATCCCCGGGTTCGTAAGTGATCCGGTCAGCAGGGTCAGCCGGGGCATACTCCGGCCGGATCCTGGCCACGTTTTCCCTGAACCAGGCCGGCGACCCGGACCAGCCCACGCGTTCTGCAAGCACCGTGGCCGGCATCCGCGGGTTCTCCCTCAGCAGCGCCCGTATGGCCGGCTCGACCACTTTGATCCCGGAGTCCCGAGGCGCCCGAACATACGTCGGCGGGCTCTCAGCGCTGACCGCTTTCGCGACCGTGTTCCGGGAAATGCCCAGCCGCGCCGCTATCGACCTCATCGACTCACCCTCGGCAAGATGCAACCGCCGAATAAGCGCCCAATCCTCCACTGTGATCACCCACCCAATCGTTTGGAACGGGTGGCTCAGTTTTCAACCGTCACAATGGCTCAGTTTTCGACCGTCACCGACAGCCAGCATGAAACAAGGAGCGTCCTATTTGGTTCCGACTAGCTCGATCGTATGAGACGATGCCCGGCAACCCTCACACCAGCCGCACTCAACGTTGCCGCCCACCCCTTCAGGTGTCCGATTTGCTCGGGGTGGGCATAAAGTCCTGCACGTATCTCTGATCGGGTTAATCTGCTGTAGAGGCCTCTCCGGCTATCTCCCAATCCGAGAAATTCCTCTTTTCGGTGCAACAGGGGCGGGTTTTCCGACCGGCTGTAGTCGCGGAAGTTAACGGTCAGACTGCGCAGGTTCACAGTTACTGCTGATTCCAGAACCGGGTGGGCGTCACGATCGAAGCAAGGGTATGACAGATACGACACTTGCGGCTCGACCACAGACAGCTTGAGAACTTTGGTACTCGTTACGTTTCCAGAGAGAATCCTCGCGCATGCTTCATATACTTGCAGCACGGGTGGCAACTCGCCCAACGCAGAGACGTGAACATACAGGGCGGTCGGCGTCTGCTTTCCCACCTTAGAACTGCGAGCAGCTAGGTACACTGCCACAGGGTTTCCTGCCGCTAAAAGCAGCTTGTCCGCTTGGATGCACGCTTGGCGGTAGGTTCCGAATAAAACACGAAGATCGCCTGCTAGCCCGGGTCCCAGCTGCGTGAACTTCGGCCTGGAAGTAAACCGTGAGAGCGCGACGTAAATAAGGAGCTCTTCCCGCCGCCGTCTGACCAGTTCCTCCCATTGAGCCTCCTCAATCATCTGCAGAATGAGACTCGAAGCAGCACGGAGGGAGCCCAAAGCAGAGCAGATTCGGTCCCCCTCGGCTTGTGGGAGCTCCCCTTGTCGGGGCGGACGGGCATGGTTGGTGATGAAGGCCAGCAATGGGGCCAGATCATCAGCATGTTGCTCATACTTCGTCCGAGGATCCACTTGGATCCTCGGACGGTAGCTGTAGACCCTTCTACTCAGGAAATCTTGTTCTGCCGCCGAATCCCGGAACACATAGAAAATCCCCGGCGCGGCGGCCAGTGGACGGACGTCAAGAGTCGAAGCAATCCAATCGGCAAGCTCGGCTTGCTCGAAGAACTTTTGGAACGTACCTATTCTGGTGAGAATGCCATCCCCAAACCGGTTTCCCACCAGCTCACGTGCTTCCCAGGTCAGGCGACCCGAAACGACGAGAACTTTTGTTGCAAGCTCCCAGGCTCGACGTAAGGTGCTCGCCCGCTCGGCAGGATCTTCGATGACGTTGACCACGTACCCCAAATTCACCACGTCAGCCACTCTTAGGGGTGCCTCCGGCCGGAAATGCGGGTCCCATCCATCCGCGGTATAGCCAAGTGTCCGAAGCGTCCGGAGATCATGGCCCCGCCCACAACCGAAATCGAACAGCGTTCCGGCAACCTTCAAGATGCCGTCCCCGATTGCTGCCGACATCGGTCGCGACAAATTGACTCTCGTCATGGCGGTGCGGGCACGATCGACTGATGGCGTCATGGATCAGCTGTTCTGGTTACTAGCGCTGCAGGGCCCTGATCCGCCCCCGAAGATCATGTAAATCAACAGCCGGATTTCCCCACCAAGAAAAACGGATCGAACCATCGATCTGCTCCCTCTCAATAGACATGGCTTCAAGAACATGGCTTGGAGCATAGCTAGCGCTCGTGCAGGCGGAACCGGTTGAGATACCGATGGCATCTTGGAGCGTCAAAACCAGGGCCTCACTGTCCACGCCTGGAAACGAGACGTTTAGGATGTGGGGCGCGGTGCTCTCGGCACCTCCGTTGACAGATCCGTTGAGGTCGCGGACCATTTCGCTGAGGATCTCACGGAACCGGAGCGTTTCACGAGTCCAGACTTCGTCCTCTTCCAGTCTTTCCCTAAGTGCCTCGCAGAGCCCCATTACAAGTGGGACCGGCAGGGTGCCTGGCCTAAGCTTGCGCTCTTGCCCTCCCCCAAACATGAGCGGTTGCAGGGGGACCGGCGCCCATCCTCGCCTGCGGATAATGAGACCACCAATTCCCTTCGGTCCACCTATTTTATGGCCGCTGAAGCTCAGCATATCTATAGGCGCTCCCAGCTCCTTGTGCCGCACTTTCCCAAAGCTTTGTGCAGCGTCGACGTGGAAAAATGTAGCAGTGCTGACCAGTCTTTTTGCCAGCTCTTCCACAGGCTGAACCACGCCCGTCTCATTGTTGACATGCATGAGAGAAACTAGAAGCGTGTCTTCCCGCACAGCCGCCATGACGTCGTCAACCAAGTGGCGTCCGTCACTCTGAGGTTTCAGAAAGTCAACATCGAACCCGTTATTGGCCAAATACTGTAAGGGCTCTAAGACAGCCTTGTGTTCTGCGGCAGAAGTCACTATGTGAGTACGACCCGTTGATCGACCGTGAGCAGCCAACCCGAGCAGAGCGATGTTGTTTGATTCTGTAGCGCCTGAGGTGAAGATCAGCTGGTCGGGCCCCGCGCCAACTGACTTGGCAATAAAAGCCCGCGCATCTGCAACGGCTTTCTTTGCGACGTTGCCCCACGCATGAGTCCTGGAACCGGCGTTGCCGAATTCTTCCCGCATGTAGTGACTAACTACAGCATCCACTCGAGGGGACACGGGAGTGGTGGCCGCGTAGTCAAGGTAAGCTGTCATACTCGGATCATACCCGCTCATGCAGGTTGTACGTCATTCTAGATCGCCTTGTATGTTACTGATTTAACGTACTAGAATGAGCTCATGGCCTCCCCCAAACGTACAGTCTCAGCCCGTACAGGCGGAGGCTTCTCAATCTCGTTTCCTGCCATGAGGGGCATCCAGGCGGGGCGAGAGTTCTACGTAATCATGTGCCCATTGAGGCACCTTCCGAAGCTCTTCCTCTTCGATGAGGAACCGGTACCCGCGGAACTGCGCGCTCAGAGAGCACTAAACCGGAATCGCGTGCCGGCGCTGGTCAAATACATCGTGGACAACCGGCAGGATTACGTGTTCAGTGCGCTGACTGCGAGCATTGACGGGGAAATGGCTTTCGAGGCTGTCCAGGACGATGCTGGACACACGAATCGTCTCGGCGTTCTGAGCATTGCTATGGATGCCCGCTTCCTAATCAACGACGGACAGCACCGACGTGCCGCTATAGAAGACGCGATGGCAATCGATCCCACGCTGATGGAGGAGACCATCCCAATTGTGATTTTCGGGGACGAGGGTCTGAGTCGATCCCAGCAGATGTTTGCTGACCTGAACCGGCACGCAATCAGACCCGCCAAGAGCATCGGTGTCCTTTATGATCATCGCGACGACGAGTCCGCCGTCGTTCGTCTTGTCGTTTTGAAGTCCGCCTTCTTCCGAGGAGTTGTCGAAACGGAAAAGAGCAACCTTTCCCCACGTTCGGGCAAATTGTTCACACTCTCGGCGCTCTACAACGCCACACTCAGCCTCTTCGCAGGCTTGGAGATCGACTCCATTGAGACAGGAGCCGCCTTGGCTAGAGATTACTGGGAAGAGGTGGCCCAACATTTCCCGGAGTGGCAGCAAGTAAGCGAACGGGCGGTGTCAGCGGGCGAAATTCGAACTGAGTATCTTCACAGTCATGGCATAGCTCTTCATGCATTGGGAAAAGTTGGAAATGTTCTCCTCAAACACAGCATGAAGAAGGAAGACTGGGCGCCGTCACTGCAGAAGCTAGACAGCATTGATTGGCGCCGATCGAACACAAAAACGTGGGAAGGCCGTGCCATGATCGGCGGCCGGGTCTCGAAGGCAACAAACAACGTCGTCCTGACCACTAACTTCATTAAGTCCGAATTAGGCATCGCCCTGACTCCAGAAGAGCAACGAGCCGAAGATAACTACCTAGAAGGAGCTCGATGAGCAAGGTCAGCGTTAGCCTGCCGTTTGGTGGCCGCACGCTCAGCACGGCTGTGGATCACCTGGTGACTGAAATCCAGAACTTGTATCAGGAGGACAATACGCCCTGGGTTGTTGGCTACTCCGGGGGCAAGGACTCGACGGCCGTCCTCCAACTCGTTTGGCTCGCCCTCAAGGGATTGCCCATCGAAAAACGCTCCAAGACCGTGCATGTCATCAGCACGGACACATTGGTCGAGAACCCAATCGTGGCATCGTGGGTAACTTCGTCGCTAATAACAATGGAACGGGCGGCTCAGGAACAAGGCATTCCCATCGAGCCGCACCGGCTGACTCCAGAGATCAAAGACACCTTTTGGGTAAACCTTGCTGGAAAGGGCTACCCGGCTCCCCGCCCGAAATTCCGCTGGTGCACGGACCGGCTCAAGATCAAGCCGTCGAACAAGTTTATTAAGAGTCAGATCAAACAGTACGGTGAGGCCATTCTCGTTCTAGGAACAAGAAAGGCCGAGAGCTCGGCGCGCGCAGCATCCATGATGAAGCACGAAAAAGGACGGATGAGGGACCGTCTTTCTCCGAATGGCAGCCTCCCAGGCAGCTTGGTCTACAGCCCTGTTGAAGACTGGTCGAACGATGACGTTTGGCTCTTCCTCATGCAGGTCGCGAACCAGTGGGGCTATCCCAACAAGGACTTACTCACCATGTACCAGGGGGCAAGTGCCGACGGCGAATGCCCGCTTGTCGTCGACTCATCCACCCCCAGCTGTGGGGACTCGCGATTCGGATGCTGGACCTGCACTCTCGTCGAGAAGGACAAGTCGATGACGGCAATGATCCAGAACGATGAGGAGAAGGAATGGATGCTACCTCTCCTCGAGCTTCGCAACGAACTTGATATTGTCGATGACCGACCACTGCGCGACTTCCGTCGCATGGCGGGCAACGTGACGCCATTTCACGACTCGACTGTGCCCGGCCCATACACGCAGGAGGCACGGGAAAACTGGTTGCGAAAGTTGCTGCAGGCTCAAGAGTGGGTCCGCGAACATGGACCAGAATCTACCGTGGAAATAGAGCTCATTACCATCCCGGAACTTCACGAAATTCGCAGAATTTGGGTATTCGAGAAACACGAGATTGAAGACTCATTGCCGCGGATCTACCAGGAAGTCACCGGACGGGAATTCCCAGGTAGACCTCTCGAAGAAAACATGGTTCTAGCAAGTGACGACGTAGAGATTCTGAAGGAGATCTGCGGAGACGACAGGCTGCATTTTGAAATGACTCGGTCACTTGTTGCAGTCGAGCGGAGTCACCGGACAATGGCCCGGCGAGCCGGGTTGTATGACCAGCTCGAAAAGGCTGTTCGCCGCGCGTTCTACGACGGCGAAGAGGATGCCACGGAGAGGGCTCAAACCCTCAGACAGGCTAAGGAACTCCGCAAGGGCGGACTGATGGTCGCGCTTGATGACGAGTCACCTTCCGCGATTCCTCTGGAAGATCCAATCGAAGCCACCGAGATCGAGTCGAGGCTGGACCGTGTTTTTTAGTGAATTGAGCATTGAAAACGTCGGGGTATATCGCGGGCGACAACGCCTTGACCTACGAACAGAGAAGGCTCGGCCAATTATCCTCATCGGGGGCATGAACGGCTGTGGAAAGACCACGTTGCTTGACAGTCTCCACCTGGCGCTTTACGGTCGCCGTGCGCGGCTGTCGAACCGAGGCAACCTCGGGTGGGAGACTTTTCTGCGCGAAAGCATCAGCCGAGGAGTCCCCGCCTCGCAGGGTTCTAAGCTCACGCTGACTTTCCGGATCGATCATGAAGGATCCGAAAGGGAGTATCGGATCGAAAGGTCATGGCGAGTTCGGAACTCATCGCTAGAAGAGAGTGTGCATGTGTTCCTTGACGGGAAGTACAATCGCACTCTTTCAGAGGGGTGGGCCGAACACGTAGAAGAGATCCTCCCCTTGGAGATCGCCAGCCTTTTTCTTTTTGACGGGGAGAAGATCGAATCCCTCGCAGATCCGGACACCGCCGCAACGGTGGTTCGTTCAGCGATCGATTCCCTTCTAGGCATCGGCACTATTAAGCAGCTTCGCTCGGATTTGAAGGCTTTGCAGCGTCGGCAGCCCTCAGTCGAGGCCGACCCCGCTTCGGAAGCAACACTGAGAGCGCTCGAGGCGGAACGCTCAGTGGCCAGTGACGAGTTAGACCGTCTCGCTCAAGCTGAGGCTGCCGCATCAAATGAAGTCCGTTCCGCCCAAAAACTGGTACTGGCGGCCGAGCGCCAGTTTGAGTCGGATGGCGGCAAACTATTTCTGCGGCGAAAGGAATTGGAGGACAAAAGGGCAAGTCTGCAACGAGAGATTGCCAACTCACGCCAGCTTCTTCATGAAACTGCGGCGGGTACCTATCCCCTTATTCATTTGTTGGAACAGGTGCGCGAACTCTCAACACAAGTTGAAATAGACGACGACCAACGGCTTTCCAGTCGCATGGCTCGTATCCTCGAGACTCGAGATAAAGAAATCGTTGCGAAGATGCCGGCTGAGTTCAAGCATCTTCTTGCCGCGGCTCTCGAATCGGATCGTAGCGGAAGGCTCACGGAAGGCAATGCTTATCCAATTACAGAGCTCTCCACTTCCGGGCGGGCACAATTGACGACGCTCGAGAGCACGCTGTTGGGGGAGAAGCCCGCCGTCAACGAGAGGCTGGCCGTACTAGAGTCGCTGAAACGCGAATTAGATGAAGTAGACGCCCAATTAGGCGGCGTCCCTGACGACGCTACGATAGCCACACGCATCCACGAATTGAATGAACGTCGTGAGCAACTCTTGCGAAGTCAAGCGAAGGTTCAGTTCCTCCAAGAAGAGCACGCGCGCGGCATCGCAGTTCTCGAGTCTGTAAAGTCCCGCCTCGCTGTTGCCGAAGCGAAGAGAATCGAACTCACGGTGCAAGCCGAGGACGTCCAGCGCGTTGTAGAACATTCAGAGCGAGTGCGGGAGACGCTTGTCACGCTGGCTGCGCGCCTCACGGAGCGGCACCTGGGCAGGATAGAGGTCGCGACGCTGGACAGCTTACGGCGACTAATGCGTAAGGATTCGCTCGTACGGGATCTGAAGATTGAACCTACGAATGGCCGCATCATCCTCTTCGACTTCGACGGTGAGGAAATGTCGTCGAGCCGCTTAAGCGCAGGTGAACGGCAGCTCTTAGCTGTTGCGCTCCTGTGGGGACTCGCCCGTGTCGCCGGACACCGGCTGCCCACTGTCATTGACACTCCGTTGGGTCGCCTAGACAGTCAGCACCGGATGAACCTCGTTGATCGCTATTTCCCCGTTGCCGGCAACCAAGTGCTCCTACTTAGCACCGACCAAGAAATTGACGAGGACTTGATGCGACGAATGTCCGGATCGATCAGCCGGAGCTATGTGCTTTCTAATGATGCCACCACCGGCTCGACGACGGTGGAAAATGGCTACTGGTGGGACCTGGAGGAATCTGATGTCGCTTGATTCCGTGCGTATTTCTCAGTCCGGACGCGATCAACTGATACGTCTCAAGAGGCACACAGGTATTCAGAACTGGAATGTCCTGTGCAGATGGGGCTTTTGCCTCTCCTTGAAAGACAACACTCCTCCATCGAGGTCCCCGATTGTCACCGATTCCAACATAGAAATGTCTTGGAAAACGTTCGGCGGCGCACACGAAGAGATCTATAAGGCACTCATTCAGGTCAGGGCCAAAAAGGACGGCTTCGAGACCGACGGCATGGCCCTCACTGCACATGTCCACCGGGGCCTAAATATGCTCCTCGCCAAGGATATAAAGGCCATTGAGGACCTCCTCGCTCTTGACTTCGATGGAGCGTGGGCGCTGACGCAAGCGAGCTATGAGGACTAGTCATATCTGGCTAAATGCTGCAGCCTGGCAGGACTGAGCATGGACATCGTTGCGTGTGGGTGATTTTGGCGGAATGACGTTTATTGGCGTGAGGTCCAAGACCTCGAGTGTCGCCGTCATCAAAAGTCGCGGCTAGCGTTGCATGAGGTGGGGTGTGAGGCTGTCGCCTCACACCCCACCTGTCGAAGCCAGACAGGGTTAGAGCACGTCCTTAACCTTGCCCATCATTGAGTCGAGGAACATGCCCCAGTAGCCACGCAGCTCAGCATACTGCTCGTTAGGATTCTCGTTCATGGACTCAGCCTTGCCATAAGCGATCAGCAGCAAAGTCAGAGCCTCTAGGGTGCGGCGGGCGGTGTGGACCGACTCACTGCTGTGACGAGCACCCGGTTCACTATCCGCAATGGCACGCAGCGGCGCCCACATCTCGCGGTAAAACCGGTGGCGGGTGTTGAGTTCAATAATGACCTTGCCATTGACGTGCCGGATATCGATGAACTGCTTCCCGGGGAAGTCAACGGACTCGACGACGAAGGGCAGATCTTTGATGCGTCCAAGGTAGTTCTCGCGTTCCTGGTCCGTTGCGCTGGAACCCAAGACATCGGTTGCGAGGTCCTGGAAGACGCGCTCCGGCTCGGGGTCACCTTCGGCCCGGGCCTTGGGCATCGTACGGTTCGCCTCGGCCACAGCCTCAAGAATCGGGCCGTGTTCTCCCGAATGTTCTTTAGCCTCCCGCTGGGCGTCGCCCCAGTACGTCTCGAGGCGTTTCCTCGCTTCAGAGACTGCACCATCCAGGAGCTTGCGAATCTTTTCGCGTAGCTGGTCGTGCGGTTCAGCACCTCGTTTTACATTGCGAACACCAAAATATTCATCGAGCTCCGGGCTGAAGGAGACGGTGATGCCGATAAAGCGGTCGGGATCCTGCACGCCCCGGGGAAAAATCTTGGGAACGTTCGTGTAGGAGATTTCCCTGTCATGACGCATGAAACTGATCGCCCCCTGGTTCTCAGGGATGCGAAGGTTGTTGGCCAGCTTGTCGCCACCCAGTCCGCGCCTCCGGACGACTGAGCGGGGGTAGAGCGTAACCGTAAGCCACGCGCTGGACTCGCCGATCCGAATTTCTTCGTTACGAATGACCTCTGCTGCGAAATCCAGGGGTTCCGGCTTCCAAGGCGCGTTCACCCCCTCTCCCTTCCTGTAATAGTCCATGAGAACTTTTTCGGACCAGGTGCCGGTCATTTGCATCAGGGGGTCATGCGGGAGAAGTTCCTGACCATTGACTTCGAGGGTGATGCCGTCGTTGATGAACACACGGAAAATGCGCGAGAGTTCCTTTTCGACTTCCAGCCGCAGCTTGTCAAAGTTGTCGGCCCGCATTCCATGCTCAAGCCGGTCGACATTGGACCAGACAACCATGGTGCCAGCATTGTCCGGCAGCAGGTCCTGAAACTCTTCAGGCACGTCAGCAGGTTGCGGCGGGACGATCCGAATTTCCTCGCCGCGCTTCTCGGTCTCGAGGGCTTCCATGAGATCGAAGTGAACACGGAGCCACGGCTCGTCCGCTGTCGTGCGCGACCAAACGTCCAGACGCGTACCGAAGTTGAGTGCCGCAAGCTTGGCGCCTACGCCGAATTTGCCGATGGTATCGGTTCGCATGTAGCGGGTGGAGAAGCCGATCTGCGGGTAGTGCTGCAGGATATCGGCAGGCATGCCGTCACCGTCATCTGCGAAGACAATGCGATGGACGTGCTTCTTGCCGCGCACATTGGTTCCCTCATCGAGACGGATCCGGATGGCGTTGGCATTGGCCTCAAGGGAGTTGTCGATAACCTCGCCCAGCGCGGCAGGGAGGCTGTAGCCGGATTCGCGAAGCGACTGCAAGGCCTGCCCTGTAAGAACCACGGGAATGCCGGTTGTCATAGAGGTGGTAGTAGTCATGGTTTAACTCCGTTCAGCGTTATTAGGTGTGAGAGCGTTCTGCACGGCCTTCATAAGGTCGGGATCGCAGAAGGGACAGATGATTGATTGGCCGGCAGGGCTTGCCGGGTGGATCTGGTTGAGCTCAAGGTCGTGATGGTGGAACCAGTAGGCCTCTAGCATGTAGGCGCACCTAGGAGTTCGGGCTATCTCCCACAACACATGCGTGGCTCGGAGCCGATGATTATGGCATGCCAATCGAGTTCGCAGGCAGGCATCCGAACGACCTACGTAGATTGGAATCTCTCCACGGAGCAACAGGTATGTCCCGCACGTATTCTGCGGAACCAGGGCACGGATT
>Ga0256906_1000703_pt1 | contig 10567 bp, 11 predicted proteins | sample MC6MC0744MT_FD_190186 | JGI IMG/M metagenome (GOLD analysis project Ga0256906, IMG submission 190186) | Metatranscriptome of enriched soil aggregate microbial communities from Iowa State University, Ames, United States - MC6-MC0744-MT... | ecosystem: Environmental > Terrestrial > Soil >... | reverse complement strand
CTTCTACTACGCCGAGCAGGTCCTGCGCGTGATGAAGGGCTACGGCTGGTCCATCTTCCTGTACAGCGTGGGCCAGCCCGCGGCGTACCTGTTCGCGATGGGCGTCGGCCTGGCCACATTGGTGGACACCAACAGCGCCTCGGCGTTCGGCGGGGTCAGCTACATCGCCTTCATCGCCCCGGCACTGCTCGTCTCCGCCGCGGTCATGACGGCAGCCAATGAATTCACGTTCCCGGTGATGGACGGCTTCAAATGGCGCCGCGTCTACTACGGTCCGCACGCCTCCCCGCTGACCCCGGAGCAGATCGCGGCCGGTCAGATCATCGCCGTGACCCTGCGGTTCCTGCTGCAGTCCGTCATCTACTTCGTCATCGTGGCCATGTTCGGCGCATCACCCAGCGGCTGGGGCTGGGGCTCGGTGCTGGTGGCAACTCTGGCCGGGCTCGCGTTCGGCCTGCCACTCATGGCCTATGCGGCCTCCATCAAGGAGGACAAGGGCCAGTTCGCCATGGTGATGCGGTTTATCGTCATGCCGCTGTTCCTGTTCTCCGGCACGTTCTTCCCGCTGGACACCCTCCCGCTGCTGGTCCGGTGGGTCGGCTGGATCTCGCCCATCTGGCACGGCACGGAGCTGGGCCGGGTGATGACCTTCGGCTATGAGGAATCCCCGGTGCTGACCATCATCCACATTGTGTTCCTGCTGGTCCTGGCCTGGTTCGGCTGGATCCTCACCAAACGCCAATTCGCCAGGAGGATGGGGCAGTGACAATCCTGACCCAGGGCCACACAGTCACGGAGGAAGCCCGGAACCGGCGCTTCGGCCCGCTGTACTCACGCAACGCCCGCGCGGTCATCGGGCGCGGGCTGATGGCCACAAAGAGCAGTAACTGGCTGGTCATGCTGTCCGGGTTCTTCGAACCGGTGCTGTTCCTGATTTCCATGGGGGTCGGGATGGGTGCTGTGGTGGGCTCCGTTGCCGGGCCGGGCGGCCAGGAGATCAGCTACGCGGCATACATCGCACCGGCACTGCTGGCGGTTTCGGCGATGAACGGGGCGGTGTACGACTCCACCTGGAACGTCTTCTTCAAGATGAACTTCGCCAGGCTCTACCAGGGGATGCTGTACACGTCGCTCGGGCCTCTGGACGTGGCCATCGGCGAGATCTTCCTGGCCCTGCTGCGCGGCCTGCTCTACGCTACCGGGTTCACTGCGGTCATGGGGGTGATGGGCCTGATCACCACCCCGTGGGCGCTGCTGATGATTCCGGCCTCGGTGCTGATCGCGTTCGGGTTCGCCAGCTTCGGCATGGGGATCACCAGCTTCATGAAGACCTTCCAGCAGATGGACTGGGTGAACTTCATCATGCTGCCGATGTTCCTCTTCAGCGCCACGTTCTATCCGCTGAGCGTCTACCCCGAGTACATCCAGTGGCTGATCCAGGCCATGCCGCTGTGGCACGGGGTGGAGCTGTTGCGGCAGATCAGCGCCGCGTCCTTCACCCCGGCCACGGCCATCCACGTGGGCTATTACCTGGTGATGATCGTGCAGGGCCTCATGCTCACCACCGGCAGGCTGCGGAGCCTGTTCCTCAAATAGGGCTGCTGTCCCGGCGGTGCCCCGCCCGCGCCCGCTGAACAGGTGTTCGCCGCCGGTGGAAGCGTTCTGGGGCGCTCCGGGGATTTGAGAGAATAGCGTCATGCAATCTCTGGGCAGCTCCAAGTCGTCATCCACCCCGGGCCGGGGCGGATTCTCCATGTTCCGCATCAGCGGTCCGGGCCTGCTGGTCCTGGTCACCGCCTTCCTGGTGGCTGTGATCTTCGCCGCCAACCAGAACGACGTCGTCGGCTGGGTTGTTGCGGTCATCGCGCTGTTCTGGCTGGCGCTTGCCTCCTTCGTGGTCTTCAGCATCCAGCGGGCGGCCAAGAAGGCCGGGGCCAAGATCAACGAGGCGCACAATGCGTTCAACGCCGCCACCGGCCGTGCGCCCTCCACTGTTTCGGCCGACCACGGCGGAACCCGTCTGGTGCGTGAACGCGGCGAGGCCGAGGAACTCCGGGACATGAAGCTGGACCACTCCTTCAAGATCGTGCAGGTGCAGGTGCGCGTGGTGGAGCAGGAGCGGGCCAAGGGTGCGGCCGCGGACCAGGACACCATCCGCCGTGCCCTCGAGACCATCGAGATCACCGCCACCAACGCCCGTGACATGATCAAGTCGTCCGGCGGCTCCGGCGAGCCCGTGACCGGAACCATCATCGACTAGAGTGGAACGGGTGAGCTCGGCATTGAAGAAGGACCACCTTCGCATCGCAACAGTCAACGTCAACGGCCTCCGCGCTGCCTACAAAAAGGGCATGGCCGAATGGCTCGCGACCCGCGAAGTGGACATCCTGACCCTGCAGGAAGTGCGTGCACCTGACGCCATCGTCCGCCAGCTCATCGGTGAAGGCTGGCACATCCTGCACGCCGAAGCCGAGGCCAAGGGCCGCGCCGGCGTCGCCATCGCCTCCCGCGAGGAGCCCCTCGTCACCCGCGACCACATCGGGGACGACTACTTCGCCACGGCCGGCCGCTGGGTGGAGGCGGACTTCCGGGTCCGCGACGCCGAAGGCAATGCGTCCCAGCTGACCGTCGTGAGCGCCTACGTGCACTCCGGTGAGGCCGGCACCCCCAAACAGGAGGACAAGTACCGCTTCCTGGATGTCATGAGCACGCGGCTGCCCGAGCTCACCAAGCACAGCGACCACGCCCTGGTCACCGGTGACCTGAACGTGGGCCACACCGAGCTGGACATCAAAAACTGGAAGGGCAACGTCAAGCGTGCCGGCTTCCTGCCGGAGGAGCGCGCCTACTTTGACCGTTTCTTCGGTGAGGAGATCGGCTGGAAGGATGTTCACAGGGGCCTGGCGGGTAACGTCAACGGCCCCTACACCTGGTGGTCGCAGCGCGGCCAGGCCTTCGACAACGACACCGGCTGGCGCATCGACTACCACCTGGCCACCCCCGACCTCGCGGCCGCAGCAGTGCAGGCCGTCGTGGACCGGGCACCCTCGTGGGACACCCGCTTCTCTGACCATGCCCCGCTGGTAGTGGACTACCGGCTCTAGTTCCAAAGGCCCCAACGAATGACCTCCACTTCCACCGTGACCGACGCCGCAGCTGTTCAGCCCGAAGCAGCCAACGGAACCCAGCCGGCCGCCGCCATCCGGCACCGCATCCTGTCCGGCATGCAGCCCTCGGCCGATTCCCTGCACCTTGGCAACTACCTCGGCGCACTCGTCAACTGGGTGCGGATGCAGGACGAGTACGACGCCATCTTCTTCATCCCGGACCTGCACGCCATCACCGTCCCGCAGGACCCGGCCGAGCTGGCCCGCCGCACACGGGTCACGGCCGCGCAATACATCGCCGGCGGCGTGGACGTGGACAAGTGCACGCTGTTCGTGCAGTCCCAGGTGCCCGAACACGCCCAGCTGGCCTGGGTCCTAAACTGCATCACCGGCTTCGGCGAAGCGTCCCGCATGACGCAGTTCAAGGACAAGGCCCACAAGCAGGGCTCCGAGCACGCCAGCGTCGGCCTGTTCACCTACCCCATCCTGCAGGCCGCTGACATTCTGCTCTACCAGCCGCACGGCGTCCCCGTCGGCGAGGACCAGCGCCAGCACGTCGAGCTCAGCCGTGACCTCGCCACCCGGTTCAACTCCCGCTTCGGCGAGACCTTCACGGTGCCCAAGCCCTTCATCCAGCAGGAATCGGCGAAGATCTACGACCTGCAGAACCCCACCGCCAAGATGTCCAAGTCCGCCGAATCCCCGGCCGGCCTGATCAACCTGCTCGACGAGCCCAAGGTCACCGCCAAGCGGATCAAGTCGGCGGTCACGGACACGGAAACGGAGATCCGCTTCGACCGGGAAACCAAGCCCGGCGTCTCCAACCTGCTGACCATCTACTCGGCCATCACCGGCAGGTCCGTGGACGCCCTCGTCGGCGAATACCAGGGCAAGATGTACGGCCACCTCAAGGTGGACCTCGCCGAAGTCGTGACCGAGCGGCTGACGCCCATCCGCGACCGGGCCAACGAACTGCTGGCAGACCCGGCGGAGCTGGACCGGCTGCTGGCCCACGGCGCCGACAAGGCCCGTGCGATCGCCTCCGCCACCCTCCAGGATGTCTATGCCAAGACTGGCTTCCTGCCGTATGCCGGAGCCCGCTAGCGAGATGCCGGCCCCCAAGCGCGCCAACAGCGGAGTCAGCGACGGAATGAGCCTCGGGGTCATTCTGGGCTTCCCGCCTGAAATCGCCGAGGAACTGCAGCGGTGGCGGGCATCTTTCGGGGACCCCATGGCCACCGTCATTCCGGCGCACATCACCCTCGTCACCACCACACCCACGCATGACTGGGAAGCGGCCCGCGACCACGTGCGGGAGGTGGCCCGGACGCAGGCCCCGTTCATGGTGACCATCTCGGGAACGGGGTCCTTCCGGCCCGTCTCCCCGGTGGTCTTCATCAAAGTGGAGGACGGCTTCCAGGAGTGCGTCGAGCTGCACGAAAAACTCCAGACCGGACCGCTCGCACGCGAGCTGCCCTTTGCTTACCACCCCCATGTGACCATTGCCCACGACGTCGCACCCGAAAGCCTTGATGAGGCCGAAACGGTGCTGAAAGACTACAGGGCGACCTTCCCCGTGGTTAGCATGGGACTTTACGAGCACGACACCGGCGGTATTTGGCAGCTACGGGAAGAGCTTGACTTTGGTACCGAACCAGACCATGAACGGGACGCCCTCCGAGCAGCACCAAACGCCAACGGAGCCACCGCTCCCCACTGAGCGTGCACAGCTGAAACTGGAGGTCATCCGCAAGCGGGTCGTGTGGGGCAAAGCCCGGAGGTCCGGCCAGGGGACCTTCCCACAGCTCATGGCCCTGGCCCAGTTTCTGCAGGCCCGGCTGAACACCCTCCGTCCTGTGCGGGCGCTCCAGCACTACACCCGGCAGCACGGACCGCTGATGAGTGCGGGCATCGGCTTCAACATGTTCTTCTCCATCACCGGCCTCCTGGCCACGGGGTTCTCCATTGCGGGGCTGGCCTTGCGCGGCCAGCCGGCGCTCCTGGACCGGATCATCGCCAGCGTTGCCGAAAGTGCCCCGGGGCTGCTGAAGGTCGACGGCGGCGACGGGCTGGTGGATCCGAAGGACCTCCTGAACCCTGACGGTCTCGGGTGGACGGCAGTCATCGCCGCCCTCGTCACGGTCGTTACGTCACTGGGCTGGATCGCGGGCCTCCGGGAGGGACTCCGGGGAGTGATGATGCTGGGCCCGCTCAAGCTCAACCCCGTGGTTATGAAACTGCACGACGGGGGAACGCTGCTGCTGCTTGGCGTCGCCCTGGTCATCAGCTCGGGTGCGTCCCTGGTGTTCGGCACCGCAGCAGGCTGGGCGATGGAGCAGTTCCGCCTGGACCCGGCGGTGGCCGGGCCGTTGTCGGCGCTGATCAAGATCGCCGTGCCGCTGCTTCTGAGCTGGATTACGGCGCTCATCATGTTCCGCCTGGCCGGCGGCCTGAAGCTGTCCCGGCAGGCACTGCTGGAAGGGACCATCCTCGCTGGTGTAGGCACCACTGTCCTGCAGGTCTTCAGCACCGAGCTGCTCGCCGGCGCCGGACGGAACCCCATCCTGGCGCCGTTTGCCATCATCATCGGCCTGCTGATCTGGTTCAACCTCGTCAGCCGGGTCTATCTTGTTTCCGCGTCCTGGTCGGCCATCCGTGAGGAGGACCTGAAGGCCGCTCCGGCAGCCAAAACCACCGGCTGGGGGTCACGGCAGGTGCAGCCCGGAAAGACGCCGGTGGAACGGCACCAGCCGGCCGAGCATCCGCGCCCCGTGGGCGTCAGTGTCCGGCGTCGAGGTACTGGTCGGCCCACGCTGCGATAATCTTCGCGGCCCGTGCCGCCTGCCCCTTGCCGGTCAGCAGGTGGTCGCTGCCCTCAAGCGAGACGAAGTTCCGCGGATGGCGGGCGGTCTGGAAGATTGTGCTGGCGTTCTCGATGCCCACGGTGTTGTCCGTGGGGGAGTGCAGCACCATCAGGGGCTTGTGCAGCCGCCGGATGCAGTCCGTGAGGTCGGCGTTCTCCAGGTCCTCCACGAAGTGCCGGCGGATTTCCACGCGCTTGCCGCCGAGGTCCACTTCGGCGCTGCCCTCGCTCAGGATCCTGTCCAGGGCGGCATCAAAAACATGGGCGACGTGCTTGGGGGAGAAGGGTGCCCCGACGGTCGCAACGGCGTCGACTTCAGCGATTTCGGACGCGGCCGCGAGCACGGCGGCGCCGCCGAAGGAGTGCCCCACCAGCAGCGAAATGGCCCGGCCCTCGGCCCTCATGTACTCCGCGGCCCGGACCGTGTCCGCCACCTTGTGGCTGAAGGACCCCGCAGACCACTGACCAGCCGAGCCGCCGAGGCCCACGTTGTCGAAGCGGAGCATGCCGATCCCGTTGTCCGCCAGCGCCTTGCACATCCGCGACGCCGCGGGGCTGTCCTTGCCCAGGGTGAAGCCATGCGAAAAGACGCCCCAGCCCTTCACCGGGCCTTCCGGCACATCGAGGATCCCGGACAGCAGTTCGCCGGTGGTGCCTTCGAACGAGACTTTTTCGGAGCGGTGCATCTGTTCTTTCCTGCCGGTTGATTCCCCACCCGCACCCTAACCTCGCAAGCTCGGTCAGGGAACCCTGCGGGTGTGGGCCCTGTTCAATCAATTGGAATACGACGACGGCGCCGCTCACCGTACGTTTCCCGTACGTGGTGAGCGACGCCGTCGTCCGTTACTAAACTGGCTCAGATCTTGCGGGCCAGGATGGCCTGCTTGACCTCTGCAATAGCCTGGGTGACCTGGATGCCGCGGGGGCATGCCTCCGAGCAGTTGAAGGTGGTGCGGCAGCGCCACACGCCTTCCTTGTCGTTGAGGATCTCCAGGCGCATGTCGCCGGCGTCGTCACGGGAGTCGAAGATGAACCGGTGTGCGTTCACGATCGCTGCCGGGCCGAAGTACTGGCCGTCGGTCCAGAACACCGGGCAGGACGACGTGCACGCGGCGCACAGGATGCACTTGGTGGTGTCGTCAAAGCGCTCACGGTCCTCGGCGGACTGGAGGCGTTCCTTGGTGGGCTCGTGGCCCTTGTTGATGAGGAACGGCATGACCTCGCGGAAGGACTGGAAGAACGGCTCCATGTCCACGATCAGGTCCTTCTCCACCGGCAGGCCCTTGATGGGCTCGACCGTGATGGGCTTGGACGTATCCAGGTCCTTCAGCAGGGTCTTGCAGGCAAGGCGGTTGCGGCCGTTGATGCGCATGGCATCTGAGCCACAGACGCCATGGGCGCAGGAACGGCGGAAGGAGACGCTGCCGTCAATGTCCCACTTGATCTTGTGCAGGGCGTCCAGCACGCGGTCCGTGCCGTACATGGTCAGCTTGAAGTCGTCCCAGCGGGCTTCGGCGGAAACCTCTGGGTCGTAGCGGCGGACGCGCAGCGTGATGTCGAACGTCGGGATTTCCCCGCCGCCGCCAACACCGGCGGGAAGTTCGATCTTGGAGGCTGGCTCAGCAAGTTCAGCGGACATATTAGTACTTCCTCACCATCGGCTCGTAGCGCGTAAAGACAACCGGCTTGGTGGCAAGCCGGACACCGGCGATTGCCTCCTCCGCGGAACCGTCGGCCGGTGCGTGGTCTTCTTTGTACGCCATGGAGTGCTTCATGAATTTTTCGTCGTCGCGGTCCGGGAAGTCCTCGCGGAAATGGCCGCCGCGGGATTCCTCACGGTGCAGGGCAGCAACCGTCATGACCCGGGCCAGTTCCAGCAGGAATCCGAGCTCAACGGCCTCCAGCAGGTCAAGGTTGAAGCGCTTGCCCTTGTCCTGGACGTTGATGCGCGTGTACCGCTCCTCGAAGGACTCGATGTCCTTCAGGACCTGGTTCAGCGTCTCTGCCGTGCGGAACACCTGCATGTTGGCGTCCATGGTGTCCTGCAGTTCCTTGCGGATCGCAGAGACCTTCTCGGTGCCGTTCGCGTTGCGGGCCACATCCAGCAGCTGGATGGTGAACGCTTCCGGGTTCTCCGGCAGCTCCACGAAGTCAGCCGTCTTGGCGTACTCGGCGGCGGCAATGCCGGCGCGCTTGCCGAACACGTTGATGTCCAGCAGGGAGTTGGTGCCCAGGCGGTTGGAGCCGTGCACGGAAACGCAGGCCACCTCGCCGGCGGCGTAGAGGCCCGGAACCACGGTGTCGTTGTCCTGCAGGACCTCGGTGGTGATGTTCGTCGGGATGCCGCCCATGGCGTAGTGCGCCGTCGGGAAGACGGGGACTGGCTCCGTGTAGGGCTCAACGCCGAGGTAGGTGCGGGCGAACTCGGTGATGTCCGGCAGCTTGGCGTCGATGTGGGCCGGCTCGAGGTGCGTCAGGTCAAGGAGCACGTAGTCCTTGTTCGGTCCGCAGCCGCGGCCTTCGCGGACCTCGTTGGCCATGGAGCGGGCCACGATGTCGCGCGGGGCGAGGTCCTTAATGGTGGGGGCGTAGCGCTCCATGAAGCGTTCACCCTCCGAGTTACGCAGGATGGCGCCTTCACCGCGGGCGGCTTCGGACAGCAGGATGCCGAGGCCGGCGAGGCCGGTCGGGTGGAACTGGAAGAACTCCATGTCCTCCAGGGGGATGCCGCGGCGGAACGCGATGCCCATGCCGTCACCGGTCAGGGTGTGGGCGTTGGAGGTGGTCTTGAAGACCTTGCCGGCGCCGCCGGAGGCGAACACCACGGACTTGGCCTGGAAGACGTGCAGCTCGCCGGAGGCGAGGTCGTAGGACACGACGCCGGCGACGCGCTTTTGCTTGAACGGCGTGCCGTCCTCGCGCACGGCGTCTTCCTCGACGGTCAGGAGGTCCAGGACGTAGTACTCGTTGTAGAACTCAACGTTGTGCTTGACGCAGTTTTGGTACAGGGTCTGGAGGATCATGTGGCCCGTGCGGTCGGCGGCGTAGCAGGCGCGGCGCACCGGAGCCTTGCCGTGGTCACGGGTGTGGCCGCCGAAGCGGCGCTGGTCAATGCGGCCCTCGGGCGTGCGGTTGAACGGCAGGCCCATCTTCTCGAGGTCCAGCACCGCGTCGATGGCCTCCTTGGCCATGACCTCAGCGGCGTCCTGGTCAACCAGGTAGTCGCCGCCCTTAATGGTGTCGAAGGTGTGCCATTCCCAGTTGTCTTCCTCGACATTGGCCAGGGCTGCACACATGCCGCCCTGGGCCGCACCCGTGTGGGAGCGGGTGGGGTACAGCTTGGTCAGTACTGCTGTTCGCGCACGCTGACCGGACTCGATCGCGGCGCGCATCCCGGCGCCACCGGCACCGACGATGACGACGTCGTACTTATGGACCTGCATACCAGACGCTCTTTCTCTCAAAATTCGCAATAAAACAGCGGGCGGTGGAAGCCGTCTCCGCACAAAATTGCGGCCCGCCAATGGATGGCGGGCCGCCACGGGATGCTACGCGGGGCAGAAGCCGCCGGGCAGCTGGACGCCGTCCACCACAGGGCACGGGTTGAAGGTGAAGATCACCAGGGTGCCGAGGATGATGATGACGGCGGAGGCCGCGTAGAGGACCATCTTGAGCCAGAAGCGGGTGGAGTCCTTCTCGGCGTAGTCGTTGATGATGGTGCGGACGCCGTTGGTGCCGTGCAGCATGGCGAGCCACAGCATGGCCAGGTCCCAGAACTGCCAGAACGGATCGGCCCACTTGCCGGCGACGAAGCCGAAGTCGATGGCGTGGATGCCTTCGCCCACCAGGAGGTTCACGATGAGGTGGCCGAAGATCAGCACAACCAGGACTACGCCGGAGAGGCGCATGAACAGCCAGGCCAGCATTTCGAAGTTGCCGCGCGAGTTGCCGTTGCGGCGGTACTTCGGGGCGATCTTGCCGGACTCGGGCTTGCCGCCGATCTGTCCGCTGCGCGGGGGCTGGATCTCAGTTGCAGACATGGCTTAGTGACCTCCGAGCGCGAGGGACAGGTGGCGGATGGCGAAGGCGACCATGGTGACGACCCACAGGCCCAGCACCACCCACAGCATCTGGCGCTGGTACTTGGCGCCCTTCTTCCAGAAGTCGACGGCGATGATCCGCAGGCCGTTGAAGGCGTGGAACACGATCGCTGCGACGAGGCCCGTTTCACCCAGGGCCATCAGCGGGTTCTTGTAGGCACCGATTACCGCGGTGTAGGCCTCAGGCGACACCCTCACCAGCGAGGTGTCCAGCACATGGACCAACAAGAAGAAAAAGATCACTACACCAGTAATGCGGTGTCCAACCCAAGACCACATGCCTTCACGGCCGCGGTACAAGGTGCCAGCTGGTTTCGTCGGCACTGAATAAACCTCCCTGCGACACAGCGGCGCTGGCGTGGGATCCACGCGGGGGGAACGCCTACTGCGAGAGCACTCGTAGCTCAGGCCTAAATCTAGGCTTCGCTCACAGCTTATTCAATTCAGGCGTTCCTTGCCCGCCAGCTACTGTACGGATTTTCGGTTATTTTGAGACG
>Ga0256906_1000702_pt1 | contig 10605 bp, 8 predicted proteins | sample MC6MC0744MT_FD_190186 | JGI IMG/M metagenome (GOLD analysis project Ga0256906, IMG submission 190186) | Metatranscriptome of enriched soil aggregate microbial communities from Iowa State University, Ames, United States - MC6-MC0744-MT... | ecosystem: Environmental > Terrestrial > Soil >... | reverse complement strand
GTCTCGTTGTCCTCATTCAGGGTGATGACGGCGTCGACCACGTTCCCGGCCAGCGCCAGAGGCAGCCAGTGCTCCGCATCCTGCCACATGCGCTCCAGCGGAAGGGCGGAAACCAAAAACCACTCCGGAACGATCTCGGAGCTCTCCACCGGTTCGCCCGCCCATAGGCGGGTGGTGAACAGGCGGGTGGACATGTCCCAGTCCGGCCGGGCGGGGAAAACGAACTCCACCTTTCCCGCATCGAACAGGTCCTCCTCACGGACCACGACGCCGGCCTCCTCCAGCACCTCCCGGCATGCCGCCTGGGCATCGGTTTCGCCGGCCTCCACGTGGCCGCCGAGTCCGACGATCTTGCCGGTTCCGAAGCCGGTCCTCTTCAGGCCCAGCAGCACCTCAGGCCCAGCCTCCACGCGTTCCCGTAGCAGGAAACAGAGGGTGACGGGCACGGAAGTCATGCAGACCAGCCTAGCGGTGCCGGCGCTGTCCGGATGGCTATACGCGGGCCGGATTACCCCAAAGCCCGGGGATTATCCCAGCGCCCGCGGGTGCGCCGCGGCGTAGACTTCCCGCAGCGTGTCGGCGGTGACGAGGGTGTAGACCTGCGTGGTGGTCACCGAGGCGTGCCCCAGCAGTTCCTGGACCACGCGGACGTCCGCGCCGCCTTCGAGCAGGTGGGTGGCGAAGGAGTGCCGGAGCGTGTGCGGGGAAACGTCCTTGGTGATGTTCGCCTTGTCCGCTGCGGCCTTCAGGATGGTCCAGGCGCTCTGCCGGCTGATGCGCCCGCCCCTGGCGTTCAGGAACAGCGCAGGGGTCCCCGTGCCTTTCCCGGCGAGCAGGGGCCGGCCCCGGACCAGATAGGCGTCCAGGGCGCGGGCCGCGAAGGAGCCCAGTGGCACGAGGCGCTCCTTGGAGCCCTTGCCGAACAGCCGCACGATGGCCGGCCCGGATTCAGTGGCCTGTACAGAGAGGTCGTCGACGTCCAGGCCCACGGCTTCGCTGATCCGGGCACCGGTGGAGTACAGGAATTCCAGCAGCGCCCGGTCCCGGAGGCCGGTTGCGGTGTCTGTACCGGCGGCTTCCAGGATCCGCGTGACTTCCTCCACTGTGATGGCCTTGGGGAGCCGTTTGCCCGGCATCGGCGGGTGGACATCGCTGGCGGGGTCCGCCGTCGTCGTTCCTTCCAGCGCCCAAAAGCGGTGCAGTCCGCGGACGGCCACAACGGTTCGCGCCGCGGACCGCACCCCCAGCGGAGTGCCGCCATCGGCGCCGTCAGACAGCGCCTGCGCAAAGCCGGTCACGTGGTGGCGGGTAATGTCAGCCGGGCTGCTGAGGCCCTGCCCGGCGAGGTAGGCCGCATATCGCGCGAGGTCACGGCGGTAGGCGGACAGTGTATTTGCTGCGAGGCCCCGTTCGACGCCCATGTGCTGGAGGTAGTCGGTTACGCCGCGGTCAATCGCGGTGCGCGGCCGTTCCGGCGGCGCCGTTTCCGCGCCATCTGCCGGCTGGGGTGCCGACGTGGCCACGGATTTCTGCGGTGCCGCCGTGTCCGCGGACATCAGCGCTGGCTGGGGTGTGCCGGCCAGGGGGCGTCGCCCGGCCGTAGTCCGCTGAAGCCGTCCGCTTTCGCGGCGGCGGCAGCAAGGATTCCGACGACGGCCGACGGGTTGTGCAGGCTTCCGTCCAGCACTGCGGCAACGGCGTCCGCCAAGGGGATCCAGTGCAGCTCTATTTCCGCCTCTTCGTCCGTGCGGACGTGCAGCTCGTGGTGTGGGACCTCGGTGAGCCCACGGGCGAGGTAAATGCGGATCGCCTCGCTGGAGGAGCCGGGCGAGTTGAAGAAGTCCACCAGGACATTCCAGTCGCTGGCGATCAGGTCCGCTTCTTCGGCGAGCTCGCGTGCGGCGCCCACCAGGAAGTCCTCACCCTCAATGTCGAGCAGGCCGGCGGGAATTTCCCACAGGTCCATGCCCACGGGGTGGCGGTACTGCTTGATCAGCAGCACCTCGCCGTCGTCGTTCATGGGGAGCACGGCAACGGCACCGGGGTGTTCAATGTAGTCCCGGACGAGGGGGTCACCCCCGGCGGTCAGCTTAAAGCTGTCGCTGACGACGTCCCAGATCCTGCCGTTGTAGACCCGTTCCCGGGAGAGCAGACGGCGCGGGCTCGGCGCATCCGAAACCTGCCGGTCAGCAGGGGTGTTTTCAGATGTACCGGGCATCGCGCCGTCCTTACTCTATGGGTGTTGTGGAATGACTCTGCGGGTGTTCTATTCTGCGGCGGCTTCGCCGGAGGCGGCCGCGGCGGGTTCGAAACCGGTGACGTTGCTTCCGCTCTGGTGGTCCAGGGCAGCCTTCACCAGGCCGGCAAAGAGCGGGTGCGGCCGGGTGGGCCGTGAGCTCAGTTCCGGGTGCGCCTGGGTGGCAACGTAGTAGGGGTGCACCTCGCGGGGCAGCTCCACGTATTCCACCAGCTTGCCGTCCGGGGACGTGCCGGAGAACACCAGGCCCTCGGCGGCAATCTGTTCGCGGTACTTGTTGTTCACCTCGTACCGGTGGCGGTGGCGTTCGCTGACGGTGGTCTTGCCGTAGGTCTCGGCGATGACGGAGCCCTCGTCCAGCTTGGCTTCGTACAGGCCCAGGCGCATGGTGCCGCCGAGGTCGCCGCGGCCCTCAACGAATTCCAGCTGCTCTTCCATGGTGGCGATGACCGGGTACTTGGAGTCCGGCTCGAACTCGCTGGAGGAAGCGCCCTCCAGGCCGACCACGTTGCGGGCGTACTCGATGACCATGCACTGCAGGCCAAGGCAGAGGCCCAGCACGGGCAGACGGGATTCGCGCGCAAACTTCAGCGCGCCCAGCTTGCCTTCCAGGCCGCGGATGCCGAAGCCGCCCGGAACGCAGATCGCGTCGACGCCCTCGAGGGAACGCACTGCGCCCTCGTGGGTTTCACATTCGTCCGACGGCACCCAGCGGATTTTGACCTTGGCGTTGTTGGCGAATCCGCCCGCGCGCAGGGCCTCCGTGACGGAGAGGTAGGCGTCCGGAAGGTCGATGTACTTGCCCACCAGGGCAACCTCAACTTCGTGTTTGGGGTTGTGGACGGCTTCGAGGAGCTTGTCCCAGCTGGTCCAGTCCACGTCCTTGAACGGGAGGTCCAGCGCCCGGACGATGTACGAATCCAGGCCCTGGGTGTGCAGGGTCTTGGGGATGTCGTAGATGCTGGGCGCGTCGGCGGCGTTGACCACGGCGTCGATGTCGACGTCGCACATGCGGCCGATCTTCTCGCGCATGGCGTCGGGGACTTCGCGGTCCGAGCGGATCACGATGGCTTCCGGCTGGATGCCGATGGAGCGGAGGGCGGCCACGGAGTGCTGCGTGGGCTTGGTCTTCAGTTCCTGCGAAGGACCGATGTACGGCACCAGCGAAACGTGGAGGAAGAAGACGTTGGTCCGGCCGATGTCCTGGCGGACCTGGCGTGCGGACTCGAGGAAGGGCTGCGACTCGATGTCGCCGACGGTGCCGCCGATCTCCGTGATGATGACGTCCGGTGCGTTCTTGCCCTCGGCGGGAAGCCGCATCCGCCGCTTGATCTCATCGGTGATGTGCGGGATGACCTGGACGGTGTCCCCGAGGTACTCGCCGCGGCGTTCCTTGGCGATGACCGTGGAGTAGACCTGGCCGGTGGTCACGTTGGCCGAACCCTCGAGGTTTTCGTCGAGGAAACGCTCGTAGTGTCCGATGTCGAGGTCGGTTTCAGCACCGTCGTCTGTGACGAAAACCTCGCCGTGCTGGAAGGGGTTCATCGTGCCCGGATCCACGTTCAGATAGGGATCGAGCTTCTGCATAGTTACTGACAGGCCGCGTGCCCGAAGCAGGTGGCCGAGGCTGGAGGCCGTCAGTCCCTTGCCGAGTGAGGACGCCACACCGCCGGTGACGAAGATGTGTTTGGTCGTCTTGGAGGAGCCCGGGAACCGGGAATTTACACGGGAATTTGATCGCTGCACCACGGAATTCGAGCCTATCATCAATTGAGCCTTCCACGGATCGGGTATGCGGTCCCCAAATGCCTCAGTTTTCCCTGTCCACGCCCCGCAGGCAATAGCAGAGCCCGCTTGGCCTGCCGGGCCCGGGCCGGTTCAGGTCATGCCCGGGGCCAGCGGCTCAGGCCTGCTGCGGCAGGAGCTTGGCGTCGTCCAGAAGCTCCTGCGCGTGCGCCTGGGCGGTTTCGGAGTCTTCCTGGCCTGCCAGCATCCTGGCGAGTTCCCGCACGCGTTCGGCCTCGTCCAGGAGCTGCACGTCGCTGGAGGTGAAACCCTTGGCCGTGGAGCCGTCGGAGCCGCGCACCGAGGTTTTGGTCACACGGATGTGCTGGTCGGCGAACGCCGCGACCTGCGGCAGGTGCGTCACCACCAGGACCTGGACGTGGCGGGCCAGCATGGCCAGCCGCCGGCCGATCTCGACGGCGGCACGGCCGCCAACGCCCGCGTCCACCTCATCGAAGACGAACGTGGGCACGGGGTCCACCGCGGCCAGCACGACCTCAATAGCCAGCATGACCCTGGAGAGCTCACCGCCGGACGCGCCCTTGCCCAGCGGCCGGGCCGGTGCGCCGGAGTGCGGCTGCAAAAGGAACGAGATCTCGTCCGCGCCGTGGGGTCCCAGCTGGGCTGCGGCCTCGATGGTGATCACCAGGGTGGCGTCCGCCATGGCCAGGGCCTTCAGTTCGGCGCTGACCCTGGCGGAGAGGTCCTTGGCGGCCTTGGCGCGGACCTTGCTGATGGCCGCGGCCTGCTTCTTCAGCTCGGCCGAAGCCCTGGCCACCTCGGCTTCCAGGTTCTCGATCCGGGTGGAGTCTCCCTGCAGTTCATCAAAGCGCGCCCGGGCGTTCTCCGCCCATTCGAGGACCTCATCGATGCTGGGCGCGTACTTCCGGACCAGCTTGGCCAGGGACGCCCGGCGTTCCTCGATTTCGGCCAGGCGCTCCGGCCCCTCCGAGTCCAGCCCGGCCTGGTAGCTGGCCAGTTCGGTGGCGATGTCGTTGAGCAGGAATCCCACCTCGGCGAGGCGGGCTGCTGCCGATCCGAGTTCGTCGTCGTGCTCGGCCACGTGTTCCAGGGTCCGTTTGGCCGCATCCACGAGGGACGTGGCGTCGCCGGTCTCGCCGAAGTCCTCGGCAATCAGTGCCTGGTGTGCGGTGGTGGCGGCGATCCGGAGTTCCTCGACGTTGGCCAGCTTCACGGCCTCCGCCTTCAGGGCCTCGTCCTCCCCCGCCTGAGGGTCCACGGCGTCGATCTCCGCCAGCGCGGCTTCCAGGGATTCGGCCTCGCGGAGCCGCTCGCGTTCCGCGCTGCGGAGTGAGTCCAGCTCGGCCTGGCTGGATTTCCAGGAGCTGTAGAGGTCCTGGAATCCGGCGAGCGTCGAGGCCAGCCCGTCCCCGGCGAATTTGTCGAGTGCCTCGCGCTGTGCCGCGGCCCCTTTGAGCCGGATCTGGTCGGTCTGCCCGTGCACCACCACGAGCGACTCGCCGATTTCGGCCAGCACCCCCACCGGGGCAGCCCGGCCGCCGAGGAAGGCCCGGCTGCGTCCATCCGCGCCCAGGCGCCGTGAGAGCAGCAGTTCCGCGCCGCCGTCGAACTCCTCAACCTCGGCCCCGGCGTCCCTGGCGCGCTCCAGGGCGAAGTGCCCGGATTGCAGCTGCACCACCGCTTCGGCAGAGGCGCTCTTGGCGCCGCTGCGCACGGCCCCGGCGTCCGACCGGGCTCCCAGCAGCAGCCCGACGGCGGTGACCACCATGGTCTTGCCGGCACCGGTTTCGCCGGTAACCACACTGAGCCCGGGGCCCAGCGGCAGCGTGGCATCGGTGATGACGCCGAGATCGCGGATTCTCAGTTCTTCAAGCATGGTTCACTTTTCAGTCGGAGGATCGGATTCTGAACCGGGTTCGTACGGCTGAAGGCCCGAGGGCGGCGCCATAGTCCGCGGCGTGCGCACGATCGGCACCGGACCGGTGTGGATCTGCTCGGATTGCGGCACGGGCCCGCGCCAGCCGTGGATGGGAAGCTCGAACTTGCGGACCAGCCTGGCCGAGAACGGGGTCTGGTGGGTGCGGGCCAGGCGGACCGGGGTGGTGGACCGGGTGACCTCCACGCGGGCACCGGGAGGCAGGTCCACCGAACGCCTGCCGTCGCACCACAGTACGCCGAGCGCGTCTGTCCGGTTGAGGACTTCCACGGCCAGCCGGGACCGGGGCGAGACCACCAGCGGTTTGGCGAAGAGGGCGTGCGCGCTGATGGGCACGATGAGGAGGGCTTCCACCTCGGGCCACACGACGGGGCCGCCGGCAGAGAACGCGTAGGCGGTGGATCCGGTGGGCGTTGCCAGCACCACGCCGTCGCAGCCGAAGGAGGTCAGCGGGCGCTCGTCCACCTCGGTGACCAGTTCGAGCATGCGCTCCCGGTCGCCTTTTTCGATGGCGGCCTCGTTCAGGGCCCACGTGTGCCAGATCTTCTGACCGCGGACCCAGACCTGCACGTCGATGGTCATGCGCTCCTCCACCGTGTACTCACGGCTGGCGATCCATTCGACTGTCTGGGCGAGGTCCGCACGCTCACTCTCGGCGAGGAAGCCGACGTGGCCGAGGTTTACGCCCAGCAGCGGTACGTCCTCTTCGCGGACCAGTTCGGCCGCCCGCAGGATGGTCCCGTCGCCGCCCAGCACCATGACCAGTTCCACGTCCGGAAGCTGGATGTGGTCGTGGAGGATTTCAACCGGCTGGTCCATGGCGCCGAAGAAGCCCTCCATGTCGGCCAGTTCGGACTTCTGCATGACGGGGATGATGCCGGAGGCGTGGAGCTGGGCGCACGCCTCCCAGGCCGCCTTTAGGGATTCCTCGCGGCCGGTATGGGCAAGTACCAGTACACGCCTGCTCATCGGGTTCCGCTCTCTAGTGGTTCGGCCAGATCTTTCCCAGCAACACAGCAACGGCTGCGTCCCGCTCTTCGATCTTAGGCAAGTCTTCGGACATTCTTTGCGTTATCCACAGGAAGTATTCGACATTTCCGTCCTGGCCCGGCAACGGGCTGGTGGCCAGCCCCCGCAGTTCCAGGCCGGCGTCGAGCGCTGCCCCCGCCACTTTACCGACAGCCAGGCGCCGTTCGCGTTCCGACGTGACCACTCCGGTGCGGGCGAGCCGTTCCTTGCCGATCTCGAACTGTGGCTTGACCATGAGGACCAGGTCGCCGCCCGGGGCGGTGCACGCTGCCAGCGGGGCCAGCACCAGCGTCAGGGAGATAAAGGACAGGTCGGCTACCGTGACTTCTGCCCGCCCCCCGATCTGTTCGGGTCCCATGTAGCGGACGTTGAGCCCTTCGTGCACGCTCACGCGCGGATCGCTGCGGAGCTGCGGCACCAGCTGTCCGTGCCCGACGTCGACCGCCACCACGTGCGCGGCGCCCCGCCGCAGCAGGACGTCGGTAAAGCCGCCCGTGGAGGCTCCGGCGTCAAGGCACCGTTTACCGCCGACGGCGACCTCGGGGAAGGCGTCCAGCGCGCCGGCCAGTTTGTGGCCGGCGCGGCTGACGTAAGCGTCCGCCGCGTCTTCCGCGACGTTCAGTTCACGGTCGTCGCCCACCTGCAGCGACGCTTTGGCAAGGACGTCGCCTTCGGAAGACACCTTGCCCTCGGCGATGAGCCGGGCGGCGTGTGTGCGGGACCGCGCCAATCCCCTGCTGACGAGCAGTTGGTCGAGTCTGGGCATGGTCAAGCGGCACCCGGCCCGTGCCGGGAATCCTGGTGCTCCGGCTTTTCGTGCTGCAGCTCTTCGTGCTGCGGCTCTTCGTTCAGGGCTTCCAGCAGGGCGTCGTGCATGCCTGCATAGGCGGCCGGGTGCTCCGAAACCGGGAGCCCGGGGACCTTGCTGGCCCGGTCCAGGATGGCCAGCACCGCCGGGTCGGCGATGCCGGCACCGTCAGCGCGGCTGCCGGGCAGGGACAGGTCCGGCCAGGCGGTGTCTGACACTGCGGCGTCAGGCACCGGACCGTCCGGCGCTTCGTTGTTCAACTCGGGCATGGCACCAGTTTATTGATCCAGCCACTCGAGTTCGGGAGCCGTGGCGACGTCGGCGTCGGGCCGGGCGGCCCACCACGCGGCACACGCCGCCCGCCACGAGTCAAGGTCGTCCTTGGGCCCGGAGATGCGGATGGCGTCTCCGGCCACGGTTGCCGAGGCGCTCCCGCAACGGTACGTCCCGCCGTCGTTATCAATTTCCGGATATGCCTCGTACAGGCCGGCCAGGTCCTGGATGATGTAGCCGGGACGCTCCTCGGTCCGGGCCGCCAGCATGGTTTCCAGGGTGTCGATGCCGGTCAGCACGGCCACCGTGGCGAAGCCTGCGCGGTTGCCACCCAGGATGTCGGTGTCGAGGCGGTCGCCCACAACCAGCGGCCGGTCCGAAGAAAGCCGCTTGGCCGCGGCGTGGAACAGCGGGGCCTCCGGCTTGCCGGCGACGAGGGGCTGCCGGCCGGTTGCGGCCGCCACGGCGGCCACAAGGGACCCGTTGCCGGGCGCGGTTCCCCGCGTCTGCGGGAGCGTCATGTCAGTGTTCGTCGCAACCCACAGCACGTCAGCGTCCGCCAGGACGAATGATGCTTCGGCGAGTTCCTTCCAGCCGATCCCAGGGTTGAAGCCCTGCACGACGGCCACCGGGTTCTCCTCGGCGCTGTGCACCGGCTTCAGGCCAACAAGCTCGACCTCGTGGGCCAGTGCGGGGCTGCCCGTAATCAACACGGCGGCGCCTGGGGAAAGCAGGGACGCCAACAGGTCGGCACCGGCCTGGGAAGAGCTCACCACCTGGTGGTCTTCGGCGGGGGCGCCAAGCTCACGCAGGTGGGCCGCCACCTGGGCCGGGGTACGGGAGGCGTTGTTGGTCACGTAACCGAGGCCGACGCCGATCCCATCCAGCCGCTGCAGGGACTCCACAGCTCCGGGGATGGCGTGGGGACCCTTGTAGACCACTCCGTCCAGATCAGCCAGCAGCGCGTCGAACCGCGAAATCAGTTGTGCTCCACTCATCCGCGATCAGTCCTCCGAGCCGTTCTGGCGGCCGTCGGCATGCTCACCGGTGTGCCCGGTCTCGACTTCGCCTTCAGCGTCATCATCCTGCTCGACGGAGTCCTCGTCGGATTCGGCGTCGTCGGGTTCGAAGTAGTCCGCTTCAGCGTCATCCAGGTTTTCTTCCGCTGCGGTGTCTGACGGCCGCTGCGCTGCAGTTTCCTCCGCGGTGCTGATTCCTGGGGTGCGGTTGTCTGAAGACTCGCCTCCGTCCTGCGCCGCCGTACCTGCTGCCTGCGCAATCCGCTTCCGGCGTTCGGCCTCTTCCCTGGCTTCCTCTTCCTCGTCCCAGCCGAGGTCGATGATTTCGGGTTCCTCTGCCATGCCCAGGCCCAGGGCTTCTTCGGCCACGACAGCCTGCCGCTGCCACTTCCCGGCTTCGGTTTCGCGGCCGGCGGCGGTCAGTGCGTCAGCATAGGCACGGAACAGGCGCGGGCTGTAGGAAAAGGCGCGGTTGATGTCCAGCTGCGGGATCTCCAGCTCGGCCACGGCGGCGTCCGGCTGGCCAAGGTCGGCGCGTGCACCGGAGGCGACAATCGCCAGCTCCACCTTGCCGGGCGCGTCGAGGTCCTGGGCCTCCTCGGACCGGACAACGTCCAGAGCACGGTCGGGCCGGCCCAGGCCGCGTTCGCAGTCGGCCATCACGGGCAGGTGGACGTTCGAACCGCTGATCCGCCGGTAAGTGCGGAATTCGCGCAGGGCTTCGCCGTAGTGTCCGGCGGCATAGGCGGTGAGGCCCACTGCCTCGCGGACAGCGGCCAGGCGCCCGCCGCGGCGGCTGGCGGCAAGGGCATGCTGGAACGCCAGTTCAGGTTCCTCGTCGATGAGCCGCCCGGCCATCACGAGGTGGCGGGCGACCCATTCCGCGCTGTTGGATTCGAGGGTCTTGATCTGGTGCTGCGTGGCCCGGTCGAGTTCCTTGCCCGTGACGTCCTCGTCGATTTCGGGCGAACGCTCACGGTCCGGGCGGTTGGCACTGCGCAGGTCGCGGGCGTTGGGAACGCGGGCCGGGCGGTCCTCAGCCCTGTCGCGGCCGAACTGGCGGGGGCCGGAGTCCCCGCGGTCAAAGCTGCGGGGACCGCGGTCCTGCCGTTCACCGCGGTCCTGCCAGCCAGCACGGTCTTCGCGGGGTGCACGGTCCTGCCGTTCACCGAAGGGCCGGCGGTTGTCTCCGCCACCAAAGCTGCGGCGGTCGCTCTCGCCGTCGCGGCGCGGACGGTCACCAAATGGCTTACGGTCACGGTCGCCAAACGGCTTACGCTCGCCACCGCCAAAGCTGCGGCGGTCACTCTCGCCGTCGCGGCGCGGACGGTCACCAAATGGCTTACGGTCACGGTCGCCAAAGCTGCGGCGGTCACCCTCACCCTCGCGGCGGGGACGGTCACTAAAACCGCGGCGGTCACCGTCGCCAAAGCTGCGACGCTCGCCGTCGCCCTCCCGGCGCGGACGTTCAGAGAACGGCTTACTGTCACGTTCACCAAACGTCCTACGCTCACCG
>Ga0256906_1000701_pt1 | contig 10608 bp, 2 predicted proteins | sample MC6MC0744MT_FD_190186 | JGI IMG/M metagenome (GOLD analysis project Ga0256906, IMG submission 190186) | Metatranscriptome of enriched soil aggregate microbial communities from Iowa State University, Ames, United States - MC6-MC0744-MT... | ecosystem: Environmental > Terrestrial > Soil >... | reverse complement strand
TTTGATTTTGTTTAACTCATCAGCCCATGCGGCTTCGATATGACCACAAACAATTAATTCTCTTTTATATAATGGCAAATCCATAAGACGATATGGTAACGATAATAAATCATTTGAGTGTAAAGTATTATTATTTTGATTATTATTATTATTATCTTGATTTTTTTTCTCTTTTTGAAAAAAATGTTTAACAAAATTTGCATAACAATTTGTTAAATTTGTTCCATTTGGTGTAATTTTATGCCCATCATTAATAAATCTAAAATAGATTAAATTTTGTAACAATCTTGAACGGACTCCAGCAATACGATCATCATTATGAGCATTGTTCATATGTTTTAACATATTTTGAGTCGAATCTAATAATTTATGACAAATTTGACATTCAAAACGATTCGATAATAATTGTTTAAAATTACCAAATAATTGTGTTAGAAATAATAATTTTGAAAATTTTGTTGGTAGTTTTAAATGAACTGGTGGTAATAATGGCGAAATTGGTACTTTTTGTTTTACGGTATTGCTGCTTCCATTAACACCACTACTGCTACTACCGCTACTACCGCTACCATTAACACCCATCCCAGATGTTGTATTATCATTATCGTTGGAGGAATATGATAAAAGTGATGTGGAAAGTGCGGGTGGGAAAAAAGTAGAAGGTAAAAAACAAAGATCGGTATCAATATTATCCAATGTAGGCGTAACAGTACGATTAATCTGATTCAAATCGAATAAAATTTCAACACGGCCAGCTGCAGAATCAATATTGGACCAAAATTCGACATCTTGGGAACGGTACGGTGTTTTAATAACTTCACTATTAAGACCTCCTATTTGATTATCACTCGTTCCTTGGGTAAATAAAATATCAGGTAATTGAACTGCGTCCGGATTATCAACAAGTGGGATTGGTGGCTGCGGTTTTGATGAGTAAATTGGATAAAACATTTCTTGATAAAAAAATTGTACATTCCAAAAATTAATCTTGGTATCAATAGTTTTGGTAACGTTTCCATTAACGTGGTGAGACGGTGGTGAAACAGCAAGGACTGCATTATAAAATGCAGTAATTGCGGTCTGCTCCATAGGAAGGGATTGATCAAACGGAATATGAACCAAAGCATTGGAAAAAAATGATGAATTTTGAGCCAATTTAGTCCCGGCTGATTTGTTAGCAGTGTTAGAGGTATTACCAAGGGTAGTTTGGAGCTGTTGAATAGTTGTTGTTGGGAGTGGGAAGAGAGTTGAGGTTGGATTGGTATAAAGATGAGAATATAATTTACTTTGTTGTGGGGAAATAGTCGGTGGGTCAATAAAGACCCAATCAGTAGGGATATCACATGATAGAGCTTCTTTGGATGGATATAATGTAGTCGTAAAATAATCAAAATAATGGACTTCACGGAGATATTTTAATAAAAAACGAAATTTTGACATTTGTGAAGAAACATCAAATTGGTTATGGGCGCTACTAGATCCCCCACTTCCAACACTAAACCCATGGATCCATACATATTCTAATAACTCATCAATGTTTGATTCAACTGGGACCAAACGAACATAATCAAAAAATTGTGCAAAAAGTAAAGCATTACTAATATCTTTTTGCAATCGATTGACAAGGACGGATAAAGGAATGGGGCCGGTTAACCATTGTTTAAGACCGACTGGTGCAATGGGTTGACGATATTGCAATGGCTTAGACGGGGTCACAAATGAACTATCGATATCGTATTGAGAAGTTGATATCCAAGGGAATACGTAGAGTTTATATGGGGCCGATGAGGCCGAATCTGTTACTTGTTGGCGGAGATCGGAACTTTGTTGGGTAGTTTGATCAGTTGTTGCTGTTGTTGTTGTTGTTGTTCCGTCTTGTGGTGATAATGTACCATTTAACGCAGTACATGCATTATCGCGGGAGGTAGTATTATTATAAGCCACAAAAGCCATTTTTGTTAACGTTTTTGGTTCCGGTGGGAGTAGAATACAATCAACAAAACCAGTTTGTCGAGATACAATCCCCCTAATCTTTTGTAGAGTAACTTCAATTGGGATATGTGCAATAACTAACCACGATGGTTTTGGTTGTTCTGAGGGGGAAATGTATGAAAGGAATTGAGCAGTGGTTGTTGATTTTGATTTTAAAATGGAAAAAAATGTGGAATTATTTGTAACAAAAATACGTTCAGAAATTACCGGTGGGTTATAATGTGATAAAAAAAATGATTGATGGCAATGTTGTGAAAAGAATTCACTGCTGTTTAATGATTTATATAATAAACGATATTGTAAATATTCACGATATGCAATTGAGAGAGCTGGGGTGTTATTAAGCTTTGTGGAAAAAGCATTGAGGTCTTGAAGATGAGGCGGAAGGAGGGGAAATTCGGTTAAGAATTGTTTTTGTTGAGAAATTGATTTTGTTTTTAAAAAATTTAAGAATGATAATGGGTATTTGGAATCAAATAAGATTGTTTTTAATTTTGAAATTTCAATTTCGGGATTTAATTTTTCCAATTTTGATAAATAATTTAAATTTGTTTTTTTAAGGCTATCAAATTCATCGATAATGTCCAAACATCCGGGTAATGGAGGTGGACCATTCGTAAGAAGTTGTGGTTGTGGTACTGGGGCTTGTTGTGGCCTATGGGGTTGAGATGGCGGCGGTGGTGGGGGTGGTGGAGGAATATTTGACATTTGTTGTGAAAATTTTTGAAAATTTTTGAAAACTTTTGAAAACTTTTGGGGTTTTTGTTCCGTTTCTTGTGGGCCGGAGAAGGAGATGGGGAGATAAGATGGAATTGGTATTGATATAATGAACTGCTATAGCCGAGTAGAGAATGTAATGAATTTATAAAGGGGGATGAGTGATTCAAAAAAATCAAAAACAAAAGACAAAATAATAATCACAAAAAATCAAAAAAATCAAAAATGCAAAACTATTTGAATAATTCGAAAATATTTGAATTAGAGCGTAGTTGGGGAGTAAAATTGTGGTAAAATGTAGGTATCTGGATTTTAACCGTGGTGGAGACGTACTGTAACGAAATAATACCATCAAGATGAATTATTTTATTATTTTCATTTTGGAGGAAGAAACCAGTTTTTTCAACATTTTTTAAAAATATCGACACAAAAAATATCCAAATTATTAGTTTCGGGTATAGATGTTCTCATCTCATTAATGAATTTAGTCTATCGTCTGGTTTACTCAATACGACCAATAACCCGGTTCGTTTAATTTTTCTCACTTGGTAAATGACCTCAAATTTTATCTTTTCTCCTGTTTCATAAAATTTCCCAATTTGCTCACCACTTTTCCCTCCGAATTTGTTCGCCCAAATACCATTTCATTTCCGTATAATTCCAGCCAAAACACTCCAAACTACCTTTATAAGAAACATACTCCGATATTTAACAACAAAATCAACACAACAAAATCACTCAAAGCAATACACAATACTCCATCACGATTACACCACAACTATGAAAGTAGAAATAGATCTCCTTTCTCCTGGCTGGCCACATATAATCTTTCTCCTTATCACATTATTATCAATCCCTGAAATTTCCAAAAAATTAACATCTCTTTCAGTTTGGGTCTTTTCTCAATTTTATCGTATTGCAAATTGGTTTTCAAAACGGAAACTCTTCACTAAATTGGTTTCATGTTGTAAAAAGCCAACTCAAAATGATGAAGAACAATTAAAAGCAGAAACCGAACAAATTGAAAATGAAAAAAAATTCAAATTATTATCCCCAGCGGAGGTTGCGGATCAATTAGAGCAAGATACTAGGTATAATAATATCAGTGGTTATGTATCATTTAAATGGGGATTCCCATATATTTTCAGAACGCGCCATTTACAATTATTTGAAACTGATCTATTAATCCGTGATAGTAACGAAATGAAAAAATACACCCAAAAACGTTTAAATTTGTTAAAAGAACAGTACAAACAACAGCACAACAATGCAACACAATCCACTCCTACGACTACTACTACTACTACTACTACTACCCCGACTACCACCGCAAATGATGAAATTGATAATTTTGATAACCAATCATCATTACTACCCAGTTCACTCATACCTGTAACATCCCGTACCCTTCCACCCCCAAAACCACTCTTTGTCTTTAACTTTTCGAATGGTAAAGTCATAAATTCACGTCTCCCAATGACTTTAAAACTTGTCAATGTTAATAGTGAAGCATGTTATTTGCAATTTTCTAATCGTGGTAGTTATGCATATTGGTGTAAAGCATTTGAAAAAAATTTACACGTTGAATTGGTACATAAATGGAAAAGTGATGCAAATATTATGCTTGGGAAAATGCATCATGAAAAAAATCTCGAAAAATTACAAACTGGGACACCAGTCAAAAAAAGACCAGTTTTGGGGATTACTAATGTTACTGATGGGGTACTATAGTCAATTATAGTGAAAATAGCCTTACTTCTTTTCCTTAATTTGGATTATTTACTATTTATTCATCTCTCACAAAATACAATCCCACAGATGGGATTTCAATTCAATTTTTCCAATTAATAAACCCTCTCATGCCTCACAATACACAAACTAGACTCGGTTTCTTGCAGTTGGAATGTTTATACTTGTCTTTTTCACTGTTCAAATCTGATAAATTATTTGTTCGTATCGGTTGTTATTTGAGGGATTGATGTGGATATATCAACTCTAATTGTTAAGCGCAGCGTAAGGGCTCGGGGAATTGAGTCAGGGGGGATTATTGAAGTAACATGAGCAGTTTTCCCGCGTCTGTAATATTGACCAAGCTGTTTTCTCCTGTTAGACTTTTTTGTTTTCTAGTAGCCGTGTTGTGGTTCAACACCCCTCTCGTTAGATCGCCTAGAAGTGCTTCTACCCACTTAGCGGTGTTTTGCAGGGGTCCTAACAATTTTCTCAGAAATTAGCTCCACACTTTTTCTCAAATTTTGGTTCCATTTCACTTTTGCCAACAAAAAAAACAAACAATGGGTTAAATCTTGACAATTTCCATACAGCATCTTGCTATTGCTCCAAACGATTGACTCGGGAGACTTTGCTCCAATGTGTACCTAATCCTTCAGGGCCAAGACGTTATGCGCAATCTACACCTCGTTCTGCTTGGATTTGAGTTTGGTTCAGGAAATTTGTAATATTGAAGTTGTAGCAGGTGTACTTGGCGCCGTTTGGCTTGTGTTCATGACTCCACATGGCATGGTGTTATTCATGGCGGGAATCGGGGCCAGTCAGTGCAGTTCCCATGAATACAGCGTTATTGTGAATCGTTACCAGCCGAACTGGGGTTTTTTCCTTCCAAACAAGTGGTCCCAATGAATGCAGATTAACCCCCCTCTGCGGCATGGGGTATTGTCACAGGACTCGGGGAGTGAAGTCAGTTGTTGAGGGAGCCAGTGGGTGAGGGGTGCAACGAAGAAAGAAGGCGTTTTAGATGTGTTTGGTTGCGATACGGTGCATTTATTCGCATTCCCCCCAACAAACAACAACAACTCAATCCACAATGCGTGAGTAGTGAAATGGTATCATGACTCCCTTCCAAGGAGTTGGCGGGGGTTCGATTCCCCCCTCTCGCACCAAACAATCCGCTTTTTGTTTTTCTCATTTGGCTTCTCTTTTTTTCCAAAAATTAACATCAGGAACCGGGAGCTGAAAGCCTACTTACCCATAAACCGAATCTAAATTTGCAATATAACCCCACCACGTGAATTATGACGCAGTTACCATTTACGAACCTATACAAATTCACCACTTTTGGTTCTAAATTAAGAACATCGATTTCCAACATTCCTTTTTTTCTTTTTACCTGTATTTTATTGTCCTACATGTATACATTACGGTCTATCAACCCCGTTGTACCATTTCATATTTACCCCTTTACTCGAATTACATTTAATATTAATTATACCCATATTCTACAATTTATTCCTTTTTTTCCAATTGTTTAAACGATCGATATTTCGGTCGATATTTGCGTATTGATTTGGTATTTTCCTTTAACATTGACATTTAAGACTTGGTGTCATAATCACTCCGAGCTATCGGCATATTATTCACACCATTGATTTTTTTCAACATTTGCTGCTTTTTTTTCGCTTTTTTTTCGCTTTTTTTTTTTGTGGGCATTTTACATATCTCATTTTATCCCCACATCACCCCCTTCCTTCTCCAACACGCTCAGACGCAAACAGATATTCCAAACCCATTACCTCTGTGAACTGCTATCCCCAAGACCTCCACCACTTTCAAATGTCCATTTGGGTATCTGCTTTCAATTTGAGCAAGGCTCAACTGGAATTCAAATTCCCAACCAAACCACCATATTCACAAGAAGATCTCGATTTTGGTCGGAGTTTGGTGAAACAAGGCTTTGTCCCTGGTCAAGCTCAACTCACTAAAGCTGAAGAGAAATATACCACAAAAAATAGTGTTCCTGCTGCAAATAGAACTGAACATGATCTACTGCTCCTTGACTATCTGACTCGTAAACTCAACTTTCTTTCCGACAATTTCGAACACCTTTATAACGCTGCAATCACTCAAGACATCCTTCCAAGTCTAACCGAAACTCAGCTCAAATTCAAATTCCCAACCAAACCACCATATTCACAAGAAGATCTCGATTTTGGTCGGAGTTTGATCAAACAAGGCTTTGCTCCTGGCAAATACCAGCTCACTCCACAACAAAAGACTGAACTCTCTAATAAGAATGCCATTCCAGTTGCAAATAGAACCAAACGTGATAAGCTGATGATTAAATACCTTACAGACAAGCAAGAGTTTCTCTTAAACAGCTTCCAACATCTATATGATCAAATTGTAATTGTTTCTGGTAAAAATTCATCTCAAGTCCCTGAATCACAACAAATTTCATTCAATTTACCTGAGTCTGTATTGAGTGATGCTCAACTCAAATTCAAATTCCCAACTAAGCCTCCTTACTCTCAAGCAGATCTCGATTTTGGTCGCAGTTTAATTAAGCAGGGCTTTGTTCCTGGTCGAGCTCAACTCACCGAAACTGAAAAGAAGGAACACACCCTTAAGAATGCTATTCCAGTTGCAAATAGAACTGAACAAGATAAATTAATCCTTAGCTATCTTGCTCGCAAAAAAAGTTTTCTTTCATCCCACTTTAAACTATTATATGACCACATCATCGCAATTGACTCTGCTCCGTTGTCAATTGATATCAAGTTGTTCGATGCCCATCCGTCTAACTTAAATAAAACTCAGCTTACGGCAAAGTTTCCCACTGTACCTCCATTTTCTCAAGGTGAGCTCGAGTTTGGCCGCGACCTTATCAAATTAGGTTTTGTACCTGGCCAATGTCAACTCTCTCCAAAAGAAATGAAACAATTCTCTGCTAAGAATGCTATCCCGGTTTTAACTCGAACCAAAAGCGATGAATTAATCCTTAATTATCTTACCCGTAAAAACCAATTCCTTCTTGTCGATTTTCAAACCCTTTTTAATGCAATCCAAGCCAACCCACCGGTTCAGGCATCGAGTGCACAAAAGGTAAAAAATGTAACCACCAAAAATGGTGCTAAACCAAGCCCAAAGCAGTCACCACCCCAATCTGTGTTATTGCTGTCAAAATCTCAACTATATAACGCCTTTCCTACCAACCCAAGTAAAGTTGCTGCATTGGTCAACGCTGGGTTTACTCCAGATAACTTTATGTCTCCTGAGGATTTATCCTATTTAGATCAATTGAAGCTCCAAAAAAGAACAGATTTGTCTGACATGGATGCAATTCGTCTGACCCATTTACACAAAAAGCTTCAGTATTCGAAAAATACTTTCCCTCAATTATACAAGTCTCACCTAGCACGCGTTAAGATTGATTCTCATCGTAAGGACCTCATCGCACAAGCTGCGTATAACAAAAATGATGTTACTCATAAAAAATCATCATCATCATCATCCCCAAAAACACAACCAAAAACACAACCAAAAACACAACCAAAAACACAAATCCCCACAAGCTCTGAACAACTCATCAAAACAACTCGAAATGAATTGTTAAAGATCCCACAGGATGGCGTATATACTAGCCCTGAACATTATAAGTATGCATTACAATTAAGCGCAACTGTTGAGCGCGAAGACAATGCGTTTGAAGCTAAACAAATTGGTGCTATTACCCAATTATTTGTATCTTTTACATTTTCACCTTCACGTCCTCTTCCTCGTTTGCGTAATTCAACATCACACATCTATGCTCAGACATGTTTACCAGATGACCGTAGTTTTCGTATTAATCTGGGGGATTTAGTTCAACTTCATCATAATGAATTCTCACGCCCATTAAATTGTTATTGTACTTATTCTCATTTTTCTGGTTTTGTTGAACTTCTTATTGATGAACGTGAAATGATCCGTGATATCCCAACTGTTAATAATAATAATACTTTTTTCTTATCAAAATCTGAAAGTGATATTCCATATTTCCGCAAAATGGCTGCTTTGGATTATTTCGCAACACAAATGAATCATTCTGGAGTTAAAAATGTTATTTTGGGCCACCCACGTGATCTTGGTAATGATGAATCGTATTTATATTCAACTATTCAAGGTAGATTTTTACCTACTTTTGGTAACCTTCCACCAATTGGTAACTTCTATAGAATGAACTTCTCACAAAAAACCGCAATACAAAACTTTTTATCATTTTCATTTTCGACAATTCAAGGTCCACCAGGGACTGGTAAAAGCACTACAGCAACTCAATGTATATATATTTTGCATTATATTCTACATCTTCAAGCACAAACTGTTGCAAATGAATATTTCCAATCAATTGGATTGCCTCCAATTCCTCTTCAATTTCCATTCGAAGCAACCACTGATGAACAGTTTGAATCTTACTTTCCTGGTATCATGTCTGCTGATACTACTCGTATTCTCTCAGCAGCTAAAAGAGCTGGTCGTAAAATTGAAGCCCCAGCCCCAATTTTTGTTCTTGCTCCTTCCAATGTTGCAACTGATCATCTTACACAGAATTTATTAGATCAACAATTAAATGTCGTTCGTGTTGCTGCATCTGCGCATCGTTTAATTGGATTTGCATCGCAACCTGAAGTTGAAGAGTGTTCCTTACATTTTAGATTACAAGAAATTTTACATAATCCTAATCATGAATTAACTAGGATTTATCAGAAGGTTTTTGGTCATCTTAAATTTACAATTTCTCCAAATCAGTTGATGATTTTAACAAGTACTTATTTTGATGCTGAAAAAAATATTCAAAACATCACAAATAATGATGATCATGACCGTGATTATCTTGAAGAAGACGAAGAAGAAGAAAGAGAAGGAGGAGATTATGAAATTTTGGTGAATTCAACTTCAAAAAAGTCAAACGTAATATGTGTTTCCAAACGCATTGCTCATGAATTATTTTCAATTTGTCGCTCTACTATGAATAAAATCTTCACAGATGCTGATGTTATTACAACTACATGTTGTATGGCCGGTAATACGACCTTTTTTGGTAATATTAACCTCCCACATGTTTTTATTGATGAAGTTTCACAATCAGTTGAACCAGAATTATTAATCCCATTATGTTATGGTGCTCGCCATGTTGCGTTATTCGGTGATCAAATCCAGTTAGGTCCAGTTGTTAAATCCCGATGTGCCATTCAACGTGAATATAATCAATCCCTCTTTGCGCGTTTGGTTAAGACTAATGCATGTGAGCTTACAATGTTGAATACACAATATCGTATGCATCCATCCATTGCAGCTTTCCCATCAAGGGCATTTTATAATAATCAATTATATAATGGGGTTACTGCTGGACAACGTTCTGCTTATATTACCCCTGTGGATTCCAATGGTCAATATTTACCATATGATAATGATAGAGCTGATCATATTTTCCCATGGCCTGATCCATCTCAACCATTTGCATTTATTTCCGCCGGGTCATATGAAACTGACGAATTGGGTTCATCAAAATCTAATCGTATTGAAAGTGATTATGTTGAGGCATTATTATGCCATTTTGTTTCCAAAGGTGTGGATTTAAAATCGATTGGTGTTATTACCCCATATGAAGGTCAACGTGTACATATTTTACGTAGATTAACTGATGACAATGGCAGATTTACTCAAGTCGTTCGTGATTTATTAAATGATGATAATGATGATTTTTCAACTCAAGATGCTATTGATTTAATCGAACGTGATTTGGAAGTCTCATCGGTTGATGCATTTCAAGGCCGTGAAAAAGATCTTATTATTTTTTCATCAGTTCGAACTGCCGATTTGGGCTTTTTACGTGATATCAAACGTCTTAATGTTGCCATTACACGTGCTAAACATGGTTTAATTATGATCGGTGCTCATTATTTACTTCAACGTGACCCTACTTGGGGCAGTTTATTGAATCATTTCCGTGTAAATGATGCATTTATTAAAATTGATCAAGGCAAATCTTTATTTGAACATACTTTATTACATCCCTTACAAAAGCCATATACTTCTATTAAAGCATTAAGGGCACAGTTTAGACGTAAATATGGAAATGGCAAATTTGTTGGCCAATAAGTTTATTCCAATTTGTTTCGACTT
>Ga0256906_1000699_pt1 | contig 10642 bp, 2 predicted proteins | sample MC6MC0744MT_FD_190186 | JGI IMG/M metagenome (GOLD analysis project Ga0256906, IMG submission 190186) | Metatranscriptome of enriched soil aggregate microbial communities from Iowa State University, Ames, United States - MC6-MC0744-MT... | ecosystem: Environmental > Terrestrial > Soil >... | reverse complement strand
GCCAACTGTAATCGATAATATCAACACTGAACTTAGTATTAATCGAAGTACTGTGGGGAGTTGTGTGTTTTTCATTTTGTGTTATCTTTTTTATTTTTGGATTATTTGGTGTTAATGGGTTGATGGGAATATTTGAACCTCGATTTTGCGTATAGATTGGATTTTGATGTGAAGGGAATTGGTTTGGAAAATCTTTGATGGCTGTATAAGGAGTTTGGGGCAGGAAGTTAGCAGGGATTTATATTTTATTGTCATAATAAGTAATAAGGGCGTTATTATTGCGGTTTATGGTTCAAATTACAGAATTGTAAATAATGAAGTCAGATGACAACTGGGTGAAGCCCATTCGGACAAATAAATAAAATTGTATTTTTACAAATGTCAACTTAAGGCGGGTTTGGGGTCACTATGGAAAAAAATGGAAAATTGAATTTAAATTCACAGTTAGAACAGTTTGGCGAATACTCAACCCCATAATGCCTCATTTTCAGACAAACCTAAAGATTTTTTAAAAAAAAAACGACGCAAAATGAAAGTTGAAATATCTGGCGGTGTTTTTTTCAATGATTTACCAAAAAAGTTGAATATTACCGTCATACATGAGTGATCCGGGATTTAATCCCATCTGCTGGTCTCAATTTCGAATTCAAACCTGATTTGGTTGGATTCAATCTCAATGATGCCGTTTCATACCCCAAATTAATCTATTTACCCAACATGCCACAACCCAATCCGTATTTTGTTCTCCTTGCCCCGAACTGTTTTAATTTTAAACATCTCACTCGTTTTTGAGTTCTATTTTCAACCCGGATATACGTATAACATCTGTGTTAAAGGCCATTTAATGGGTAATTTTCAAATTTTGATCAAATTTCCATTTTTTCCATTTTTACCAGCATATCTTAACGCCTCGGCGTTTTCACTTCCGTATTGTTCTATTTAGCTTAACTTTGGTATTATTATCTCTGATATGTAATTTTAATAATGGGTAATCGTGTTTCAACTATGATATCCCCTTATTATTCCTGTATGTCCCAGCTCCAAATCGCTGATTTTTAGATTCCCCATTTATCAGGATAAAAGTTGGTGCTACATTCATTCATCTCTTCTTTATCATGTTTCTAACCCTCTTAAACTACCTTTGTTATTCATCTTGCATCTAACAGTTCTTGGCTGTGAAGGGATATTACCAATATTTCAACATTTATTCTTCCTCTCCGGCCTCAAATTTGTATTTTTGATGTCAAATATGGGTTAAATTTTAAATTTACCCCTCATTAGGTATATTTACCGTGTTAAATACTACCAACACTCTTATTTGACAGTTATTAGGATGTCTATCAGCTCAAATTTGAAAACTCTTTGTGTTTTTTTCTCATCCATTATTAATCATCTATTCTCTCTGACATAATACCCTGAGATATAAACCTCCTCAAGAGGATATCATTCTTACCACTCTACTTCCTATCAAACTTAACATAACTCCAACTTGGAGCCTTCAACACCCCCAATTCCCAATTAATTCGTATTATTCTTACATCCCCATATCATGGGCCAACATGCTTCAAAGGGGCATATTGGTGAAACCAGACCTTCATACCATCATACTACAAAAGGGAAAAAGAAGGGTAAGCATTCACCGGACAGTCTTACTCGAAAAGTTGAAAAAAAATCTGACAAAAAAAAAGCAAACTTCCGAACTGAAAATCAAAATGAAATTAACCAAACGCTGTCAAATCATAGTGGGATAGAAATAGATGCGTATAAGCCCATTATGAATATTATTCCCAGCACTACTAGACCTAATACGACACTACCTCCTCCTATATTACCAAGTTCATTATCCACATCTGATTCCAATAATGATGATAGTTATGATGGGAATTTTTTTGAAAAAAACGACACAAATTCAGTCAATAAAAATCTCAACACGATTCAATTTTCATCAACTCGGAGCTTTGCGAATCGTCATACAAATAACAATCATTTTGGATCAGTTGGGGGAAAAAAGACCAACAATAATAAGATTCATAAAAAAAACATCCCAAATTCAACTTTTTCTGAAACTCATTCTACGCATTCCTCCACTCACTCAACCAACCCACTCACTGCTGAAGACTGCACAGGTAGTTATCAACCCCAAACACATGCAGCGATTAATCTTAATGTTGTTTGGCATGGAAGCCCACAATTATTATATTATTTTATGATTATAATTAACAAAAATATGGAAAAAAGTATAATTTATGACAGAAATGAAATGACAAAAATTATCATGGTTGAACAACCAGAATTGTTAACAAATTGTCACTTTTCAAAGCCCCCAAATAACCGAACGCGTCCACATTCCGCCGCTTTTCCTATCCCCAAACCCCTCCCGCTCAATCATGGTATTATTCATTTTAATCTATATTATTGGATTAGTAATGTTAATAGGTTTATATTATCGTATAATGAATCCTTATTATTAAATAAAGATTTGTATGGGAAATTGGCCAGTGAATTATCTCAATTAATTTCTCAAAACATGAACCACGGCACCAACCAAACCCTTTTTGAAAGAAATAATTTCCCCCTCACTCATTTTTCCCCACACTCCCCTCCTCCCAATTTTGATCCATCCTCTCCTTCATTTCAACATACTCAATCATTTATCCAGCATAATAGACCTCGCTATCTTGAATTCGACCCCCAACACACTCTTTCCCCGACCCCACCCACTCGCCTTTCCCCCCTCCCCAATCATTCCACACTCTTCCAAACACTGCCCCATACAACCCATCCCGCAGCAGTATCATTTTGGCAGTATTTTTCATCAATTCCGTCATCTTCATACTTATTAACGAAATACCCAGAGTTATTCAAACTTCTTTTGCCGGCAAATACATATCAAAGGCTCTTACAGGAGAGTATGAATAATATACACGGGACGCAACCTGGTGGGAACTATTCTTTTGTTGATAGTTTTTATAATAACCGAAGATTTCAAACCAAAAATGGATTTGATTTCGTCACCCCAAATCAAATTGACAGTTTTTCTTTACCAAATCAAAGTAGCAATGAGAAACTGCATTCGAATATTGATGTCCATAACATTGTCCCCACACATCTCCCCTTACGCCTCGCTTATTTAAACATTAACCATGAAAATTCTAGCTCTAGTACCGCAACATCTGCAAATGATAGCCCTCGTATGGACAATAATCAGCAAAATTATCACAATTTTAGTAATAATAATCAATTTTATTCCACATATGGCGAAAATCAAATTAATTTACCAACTTTTCACAACTTTTCCTCCCGAAATTCTCAAAACTCACAAAACTCACAAAAATCTCTCAAAAGTTCACCCGGTACGTTTAACCAAATACCTACACTAGAAAAATCGGTTTGCCTCCAAATCAATACTCTTCAATCTATTCCAAGTCAGGCGATCCCTCAAAGTCCATCCCAACACAGTGAAAATTCTCAAAACAATGACAATGGCGCGCAAAACCATCCTAAAACTGAAATTGAAAATAAAAACCTTTTACAACAACTTAATATTGCTTCTATGAATAATTTGTTAACAAATATCGCCTCCAAACCTTTATATAATGACGACATGTTATCCCCAATCAGTCCTATTTTTGACGAAAATGATACAGCGATCCAAATTCCTCTTGGAAAATCATTTTCAACTCAAGATCCTAATCAAAACCTCCCAACCAATGTATCTTTAGCACACCCAAACGACCAATATGACAAAATTGACAAAATTGACAAAAATAAAAACAATGAAAACAACCACAAAGACGAAAAATTACAATTCCAAAATGAATTTGTCCCTCAACACTCTTCAAATCACTCCATCATTAGTCCATCAACTTCTTCTTTCGTATCATATACTCGTGAACCTTCTTTTGCGCGTTCACATTCAGTTCTTAGTCGTATGCCCTCATTGAAAATCACTCTCAAATCAGAACAAATTGTAGCAACATTTTCCCCAACAAGTCCAATTCATCGCATCCAGAAGGGTAATGATTTTCGCAATTCACAAAATGTTTTTCAAAACAATCATAATCACAGCAACAATAATAACCCACCACAAACCGATAAATTATCCCTCTCAATTGATCCTGATCAGTTATCAATTATAAATTCTCACCCACTGATAACATCCGACACTGTTAATGGATCAGCATCGATGGATAGTATTGGTGGAAGCGCCCCAACTTTTGCGAACCATCTTACCCAAAATAATACCAACAATACTGGAAGCGATTTGCCAAATTTTCACAGCGAAAATGACTTGATCTTTACCTCTCATCCCTCCCATGAAACTCATTTTCACCACGCCAATACTCATCAACATTCCCAAAATAGTTCATTTTATAACAATTCCCATCCTGATAACAAGAGTCTACCGGATGATTCCCCAACATTGACACTATCATTACAGATTTCACCCCAAGAACCTTCCCAAAAAGAAAATAATCTTTATGGAAAGAGAATTTCTAACCATTTGAGATCCCAAAATTTCCACTCTCGGCCAAATTCTCCCTTTTTGACTCAACTAGACAACTCCCCTTCAAATCCTGTCCTTCACTGCAAGACATTATCTAGTATTGTTAATGAGGCCCCTACAATGCGTGAATCCTTTGTATCTACACAAAAAAATAGCATTACGCAACCCACTGTTGGAAATAAAGGTATTGTGGTTGATACCTTTTCAAATAATCAAGAAGAATTGCTTCAAAATAATTTTCGCCAATATCTCCCAAGTCATAATCCCCGACCACTTAATATCCGCCAATTTAACTCTTCTAGAGCGTCAAATTATGGCACATATGCTCCTCTCCGCCTCGCCGGGGCTCCTGAAAGCCCAATAACTTCACCAAGAACATTAGATCCTTTTATTATCGCTTCTAACCAGATTAAGTTTAATTTTACCCAACATAACCATCAAATTGACGAAAAAAATGACCAAGAAGGTGATTTTTCCATTGGTTTGCAACAAAGCGATAACTCCCCCACAGAAATTACATTATTTCATCCCATTTCGACGATTGAACAGGGGCTAGAACAGTTAATTTCTGATTTAACGCCTCTTTTATTACCTTTACCCCCAAATAGTAATTTGATGAATATTTTGACTGAAACATCCAAGAGAAGAACGGCCGAAAAAGCAAAAAAAAATCAGATCCAGGTTGAAATGGCAAATTTTAAATTGCAAAAAGGTCGAGAAAAAAAATTAATCAAAATTAAAAAACGACAGTGGGAAGAACAGAGGGATAAATTTTATTATCAGGCCAATTCGATTGTTCACCCGCCCCCAACATTTAAAGATTTTGATTCTCATGGTTTAAGCGACTGTATTGATTCTATAAATGATGGTAATATGTTAGAAACTCATCCCAAAAAACACGAATTAAAAAATTATGACAAAAAGTTGCATAAATCTCATCACACAAAGAATACAAGCCAAACCAACCAAACAATATTTCCTAAAAATGCAAGTAATGTTGGCTTTTCTACTTCATCAATAAATCGTGTGCCAATGTTAGGGTTATATAAATCCATTCCGCCTACTTTTCCGTTTGGTACTGATCATTTGGATGAATCTAATAGCATTATTGAGCTCAAAACGACTCTTACTCCAAGTGGAAATAATATCTCCCTTGCTTCCTCCGGCCAAGATGAAACAAACAAAAAAATCGAAAAAAAAACCGAAAATAAAACCACCGTGAATGTTGAAAATGAACTCGTCTATATTGCTTCCCACGCGACACCAAACGATGGAAATAGCTCATGTGATGAAATCAATAATTTTAATCAAATGGATGACTTTGTTAATCAACAACCCAGCCAGAACGATCCCAACCAAATTCAAATTCAGCCAATTAACTCAAAAAATGATCAATTCATTGCAAAGGATGGTTCCCACTCAAACACCAAAAAAAACAAGCAAGAGAAAAAACCTTCTCTGGTTAGTCGCCTTTTCAGTCGCAAAAGTAAGCGCATTAAAAAATGTGATGACATTATTACTGATTCCGGTACTGCCTCTTACATTGATGGTGATTCAGTTGGTAAAAGCCTTGGAAGCTTCGATAACCAATCCCAAATGAGTAATGGTGAAAATAATCCAAACATTGATGAACAAAATCGTCAGTACTTCCCTCCCGGCTTCCCAATCTATGAAACTGTCCCAGATACGGCATTTGGTCAAGCCCTTCAATTAAAACGTTCGTCTACTAGTCATAGTAATCAATATGATACGGTTAGTCCAATTTATACCAAATTCCTCGCACCTGATCAAAATAACAACAATGTTCATCTAGTTAAACCCAAATCCAGGCTGGATGTTTTAGTGCTTGGGTCAATCATTTCAAACGATCCCCGATCTGAATCCAATACTAATCATTTTCAACAAAATAATTTGGGTAAAGCGACCATTTTTCATCAAAAAAGCATCACAGCCTTAAACTCTCCAGTTCACTCTCCCTCCCCATTTTCCCCTGCCCTTAGAAGACAATTGTCACAAAGTGGTAGAAATAGTCCTTATCTTGGCCCAACGCCAGGTCCTAGTGTTATTAATCCCGATATCAACACCATAGATATAAGAAATGGAAATGACCCCGATTCCAACATTTTTTTCGAAAGTCGCTCTTCACATGGTGAGATTTCACTTTTAAAAGGTAAGAATTTTGACAATGCTCGGAAAGGCGATACGAACCGTGAAAATGCGGTTATTTTTGGGGCCACGAGTGTACAGTTACCCAAAAGACATATTTTCCCCCCCGTCAGAAATTCTCGCCCAAATGTGCAAGATATTGAGGTTAAAAGTGGAATGGTGAATACAAATAGAACCGAAATTCAATTTCCAATTTCCGAATTCAAACACCTCACTAATAATCAAATATCAAATCGTAGTAACCAAATTACCTCGCGTAATGCTGATAATATTAATTATACTAACCCCTCTCATGATATCAAACCTTCTCCATACCCATTTGAAATTTTATCACCACTTCAACAACTTGATTTTGATACAAAATTCACTTTTTATAAAAACGAGCACAATCCCCCAAACGCGATTAAAAATAAAAATAAAAATTTTCAAAACACCCATACTACTGCTTTGCAACTCGATATCACAGCTCAAGTCGTACCGGATCTTTATTCTGATAATACACCACCTCACACTGCTTATTCTGAACATAAAATTGTCACCTTGCAGGAGCTGCATCAAGCACATGGGGCAAATAATTTAACATGTGAGCTACGGAAATCATTCCAAGAGGGTTTAAAACAATTCCAAAATAATCTCCCCTACAACAATAACTCTCCAAAAACTTCTGCCCTTAATCCCCACGCGATGAATAACATTGATAACAAATTAATAATCCCAATCACGTTGAATCGCCAACCTTCTATTTCAATTTCAGTTAGCTCGAATAATTATCCATCTATCTCTCATTCTCAATCCCCAGCACAATTTAGTGACTCCCATACCCCAATTTTGCCCCAACATGAACCCAAATCCCCATATTTTTCCTCAATTCTAGTCACACACAAACCGCTTTCAAAAGTCATTTCACTTTTGACCAGCTTTAATCCCCATTATCATCACCCTGAACAACCAGGTGAGGAAAACATATCCGATGATGATTATAGTTATGATTATAACGGCTATGAGAACCCAATTGGCAATGAAAGCATCGATGATGGCCAAAGTGTTCAAAGTATTGCAACTTTAAAAAGTCTTTTTAGTTTTTCAAGTTTCAAAACCAAAAAACATCCCCCAAACACCACCCCCAGCCCTGATCCGCTTTTGAACAATTTCTCCCATTCAAATTCGATTCCAGAACCCCCATTAACTCAACCCCAATCAAAACAATCATTGGATCCTTGGGGTGATAGCACATTGGAATATGAGGATGACCCTCAACCAACACAATTAACCCTTCACTCAAAGAGCTCCCATCAACACACAAATACAGCCCCTCATAACCCTCTTCACAACTTTCCACATTCACGTCCCAATAATTTTTTATTCCATCATGAAACTATATTAGCTGCTATGCCGGAAGAGAATAGTGTGTCTTCAAATTATGACGATTTATTCAATTCAATTTTTGATTCAGAAGGAGACTCGGACCAAAATCCAAACCAAAATCCAAACCAACATCCCCCTTCTATTCCCTCCTTATCCCGCAGCTCAAGCGAGAGTATTATATCCCGTATCAGTTCCGGTAACGGTTTATCCAAGTTTAACCAAGATAGTGTGAGTAAAGATGATTCTGATGATTTTTATAATGATATAATAGGTTCTCTTTCAGGGCAATCCTCACCACCAACTGTTTGTGTAAACTTCACCCCTCCTCCTCCTCTCCACACCTTCACTTCGATCGTACCGAAAATTGATTTTGAATTAGTTCTCGATGGGATCCCCGTTATTCCGAGTGATCACCCCGCACAGATGAAGTATAATGGATCTCTTCCTCGAAACATCATCACCTCAGGAAAAAGCTCAAGTACTACTCTTCAAGCCCCAAAACATCACCAAAGCCAGGAGCAATATACCCCCTTCCGTGGATCACGTCGGGTTGTTCTCACTGATCTTGGTAATAATAGCGAACGGTTCGATCCTGACTTGGTCATGGTGCGGGATGAAATCAAAAAACTGAAAGAGTTTGAAGAACAGCAAAATGGCGGGAAAATCAGCACAACACTCAAGTCCCCGGCAAATGATTTGGATATGTTTGCTCCCACTCAAGGAGATTCCATGCATGATGATGTATTAACGCCACTAGATCATTATATGCCGGTTTATCCGAGCCAACGGATTCTAGATAGACCTAAAAGTACTGCCTTTTCCACCCAACCAAGTCTTTTTGAGGATGATGTTGGACCAATTGTCCAAAAGTCCCGCTTGATTTCATTAGAATATCGTGACAAAATGATCAAACTACAATATTTACTTGAAAGATTACAACAAATATTTTTAGTCACTCCTCAACATCCAACATTTCCAACACTTATTGGTGGTATGAACCCAGCGTATCAACACAGTTTAGGGATGAATTTTTATTTCATTTTTCGTGGGCTCAAGGATTGGGAATCTTGTGGAAATGATCTTGATGAACACCAACACGGATCACTCCCAAGCATCATTAATGATGGTAATGAATCAAATAGCGATACACATCTTAGCGATGAGGAGTCATATGAAGATAGTAACGATGAAGCAGATGATGCACATTTCCAATCATCATCAATAACCCGCCCCATCTCCCCTGAAACCTCACAAAATGTCAATATCCCACATCATATCTTCTCCCAAACACAATTATTCTGTACCGGCTTCGATCTGAATGATTATGAATCCATTCAAACTTACCACAATTTCTTGCTCGACTGTGAACAATCCCTACATTCTATCCACTCTTCCCATCTTCATGATTATGACCAGAAATCTGAAAATGATCCTCTTAATGATCATAATGGGACACCTTTATGCGATAATGACGATGAATCAAAGGACCACCACGATTCCATTTCCGATATTCATTCATATCGGCCAGATGCCCACTCTGTACATGATGTAGATCAGATTAGTACTGAAGGTGGACAAAGGGCTGTTTGGTATACCGATCAAACTTACCAAAAACTTGAATATAAGAGAAAATTTTTAATTGTTTGGGCTGTTAATGCTATGGAAGACAGTTTTGAGGAATTTGTTGGGAAAGGTGCTACAAATTTAACACAACATCATGAACATATTCAAGGTCCTCATAATTTAGATTATGATGAAGATTTGAATGTTGAAAGCCAGTTTGCGACCAATCAAAAAAATAACAACAAAAGCAGCGGAGATATTAATGTGGTTAATGGTTTGACTCCCCCAATTGAAAACAGTAGCTCAGATGATACCATTCCCGTAATTGACCCTTGTTCAATCGCAATGTTGCAAAAATGCGAAAAAATTTTGGCCAAATTGAAAAAATTGCACAAAATTCAAATCATTTTTAAATTTCTTCCAAACGTTAACCCAGAAGAGCAAATCAATGATATTTTTCATACATTTCATTCAACCCTACTCAATATGATCTTAACTCCGCAAACGCAATAGTTAGTATGTATGGCTTTATACTTTATTTCTTGATCTTTTTCTTTCTCAAATTGTTGATTGATAATAAACTCTTCCATTTTCTTTTATTCACTTTGTGAGTTGAACTCAGGATTACCAAAAAAACTCCTTGAAGGCATCACTTCCTTTTCAATCTCACAAATCAATCTATCATGAAACAACAAAAAGGAATCAAGAACAACAGATTAACGCCAAACCCATCATAAATCTCAATGAATATTATATAAATAAAGAAAGTATTCATTCACAAGGCATGGGTTAGTTATTTGGCTGTGATTTATGCGAGTAAAAGAATCTGACTATGAGGAGGACTCATCAACAATCTGTTGTACACATCTCTCAGCAATCAATTCAACAATCTGAGACGAAGTAATATCATTTTCTGCATTTAGTTCCGCAGAATGCCAAAAGTTTGATAGATTGCTGATACAAGTTGTATGAAGCAAAGTGTGACCCCTTTTATATTTAGTATTGACATCAATATTCTTTTGATTGATTAGGTAAGCCAAT
>Ga0256906_1000681_pt1 | contig 10780 bp, 11 predicted proteins | sample MC6MC0744MT_FD_190186 | JGI IMG/M metagenome (GOLD analysis project Ga0256906, IMG submission 190186) | Metatranscriptome of enriched soil aggregate microbial communities from Iowa State University, Ames, United States - MC6-MC0744-MT... | ecosystem: Environmental > Terrestrial > Soil >... | reverse complement strand
GTTGGACGCAATTTCTCTTTTGTGAATCATCCGTGCCGTGAGGCTGCGTTAATGTGATTGAAGCAAGCACGAACGAATCATTTTCAGTGATTTGCCGTCACACGCCGATGCCAACGATCCATGCGGGACCGCGGTATGATATCGGGAGGCCACCGGCGGACAGGGCGGGTTCCACTGCGCACACGACAGCCCCGCCAGCCGCCGTTGAGGGATCGGTCCGGACCGCGTGTCCAGAGCGGCCGATCAGATAAACAGCCAGACAGAAACAGAGTGACTGCCACGTGAGCACAACAGATACGCCGCTGACCTCTTCCCGGGTCCACGGAAGAGCCGGACTAGCCCGCAAGGCGAAGGCGTACCTTGCACTCACCAAGCCCAGGGTCATTGAGCTCCTGCTGGTCAGCACCCTGCCCACCATGATCTACGCGCAGCGCGGCTTCCCCTCTCTGGGCCTCATCATGGCCACCCTCGTCGGCGGCGCATTCGCGGCCGGCAGCGCCGGTGCCTTCAACTGCTACATCGACCGCGACATCGACAAGCTGATGCACCGCACCGAGAAGCGCCCCCTGGTGACCGGCGAAGTCACGCCGCGCGAGGCCCTCATCTTTGCGTGGCTGCTGGGAGCTGCGGCCATCGCCATCCTCTGGTTCGGCGCGAACCCGCTCTCCGCGTGGCTCGGACTCGGCGCCATCGTTTTCTATGTGGTCATTTACACGATGATCCTCAAGCGCCGCACGGCACAGAACATCGTCTGGGGCGGCGCCGCTGGGTGTTTCCCTGTACTGATCGCCTGGTCCGCCGTGACCAACACCGTCGAGTGGCCGGCCATCGTCCTCTTCATGGTGATCTTCCTCTGGACCCCGCCGCACTACTGGCCGCTGTCCATGCGCTACGGCGAGGACTACCGCAACGCCAACGTGCCGATGCTCGGTGCCATCGCCGGCGCCAAGGTCGTGTCCGTGCAGGTGGTCCTGTACGCCTGGGCCATGGTGGCGTGCTCGCTGCTCATGATCCCGGCCGGCAATGCGGGCTGGGTCTACACCGCCGTTGCCGTGCTGGCAGGCGCCTGGTTCCTGTACGAGTCCCACGCGCTCTACAACCGTGCGCAGGGCGGAGACCTCTCCGACAAGGGCGCCATGAAGGTCTTCCACGGCTCCATCAGTTACCTGACGCTGCTCTTCATCGCGCTGGCGGTCGACCCGTTCGTCGGCTTGCCGCTCATGGGCTAACCGCCACCGGCCCATACCGCACCCTCACCTCCTGCAGGTTTTCCCGGGACGCCGCCTCACCTCCTGCGGCTTCCCCCGGGCGCTTCCTCAGGTCCTGCCGGGTTCCCCCGACGCTTTCTCACATCCGGCGGCTTTTCCCCGGACGCTTCCTCAGATCCTGCCGCTCTTGCCGGGACGCTTCCTCAGATCCTGCCGAATGCAGAAACGCCCCTTCGCTTCACGTGAAGGGGCGTTTTCCTTCGCCGCAGGGACTGTGCATTTTCTGGTGTAACTCCTGAGGAAGAAGGAGAGCCCCGTGACGGATGTGACGGCCCCCGCGAACGACGCGGTGGATGAGGAACTGGTCCGGCAGCTGACGGAGCGTGCCCGGGCAGAGGGGCTGCAGCTGACCAGTGAGGGCGGACTGCTGCAGTAACTGACCAAGCTCGTGACGGAGTGGGCCCGGGCCGCAAGCGGCCCCACCTGAGGAAGCGTCAGGAAGGAAGCGACGAAACCTGAGGAAGCGTCAGGAAGGAAGCGACGAAACCTGAGGAAGCGTCAGGAAGGAAGCGACAAGACCTGAGGAAGCGTCGAAAACTACCCGACGGGGCTGGAGCGGGCAATGTCGGCGGCGTTGGTTGCCGCGGCCATCAGCAGGGCGGCACCCAGCATGTGCGCGCCCACGAGCAGCGCCGGAATGCCGTTGTAGTACTGTGTGAAGCCGATGATGGCCTGCAGCACGGTAACGCCGAGGAGCATCAGCACGGCCGTCCGGAACGTGCCGGAGATCCCGCGGCGGAACACGAAGTACACGGCGAGCAGCGTGCCGGCGGTGACCAGATACGCGGGCACGGCGTGGATGTGCGAGAACAGGTCCCAGTCCAGGTCGTTGCGTGGCGCGTTGGCGTCACCCGCGTGAGGGCCGGCGCCGGTCACCACGACGCCAAGCATGACCGCAATCCATGCAAACACTGCGACGGCGGTCATGGCCGGCCGCAGGACGCCCGGCAGGGCAGCGAGCGGCGAGGTCCGGAACTGGCCGGTCCTGCCGTATGCCCGGTTAACCAGCAGCGTGGCGAAAACCACCAGGGCCATGGACACCAGGAAATGCAGTCCAACCACCCACGGGTTCAGCTGGGTGAGCACGGTGATGCCGCCGATGATGGCCTGCGCCGGGATGCTCGCCAGCAGGCCAAGGGCCAGCAGAAACAGGTCCTTGCGCTCCTTGCGCAGATTCCACAGGTACACGAGCATGAGTGCAGCGACGGCGGCCAGCGCAAACGTCAGGAGGCGGTTGCCGAACTCGATGAAGCCGTGGATGCCCATCTCGGGGGTGTTCACCAGGGAGTTGCTCGTGCACCTGGGCCAGGTGGGGCAGCCCAGGCCCGAGGCGGTCAGCCGGACGGCACCGCCGGTGACCACCAGGACCGTCTGTCCGATCAGGGACAGCACGGCCAGGCGGCGGACGGTCGAATCGACGGTGACGGGAAGCTTGGATGCCAGGCGGCCGACGAACTGGGGGAGGCGCGAAGCCGTGCTCACTTTATTCTCAATTCCATTTGAACCAGCGGATGGCTGCTGCGCCGGCGAGAACCGTCCACATCAGCAGGACGAGGACAGCGTTGCCGTTCACGGCGCCGTGCAGGAACGCGTCCCGCAGGCCTTCGCCGAGCGACCCGGACGGCAGCAGGTGAACGGTGTTCTGGGCGAGTTCCGGCAGCCGCTGCATGGGGATCACGATGCCGCCCAGGGCGCCGAGCAGGATCCACAGCAGGTTGGTGATCGCCAGCGTTGCCTCGGGTCGGACGGTGCCCGCCACCAGCAGGCCAAGGGCCGTGAACGCGGCAGCGCCCAGGACCAGCAGGCCCAAGCCCGGCAGAATCCCCAGGGCATTGGGCTGCCAACCGAGGGGAAGGGCGACGGCAGCGACGATGACCACCTGGATCACCAGGACGGCCAGGACCGCGAGGACCTTCCCGGCGATGAGGCCTGCGCGTCCCAGCGGTGTGGTGGACAGGAACCGGAGCACGCCGTAGCGGCGGTCGAAGCCGGTGGCGATGCCCTGGCCGGTGAACGCAGTGGACATGGCGCAGAGCGCGAGGATGCCGGGGACGGCAACGTTGACCCGGCTGTCTCCGATGCCGTCGAGCAGCGGGGTGACCGTCAGTCCGATCAGCGCCAGGAGCGGCAGGACCACGGCCAGGATCAGCTGCTCGCCGTTCCGGAGCATGGTGGCGGCCTCGTATTTGCCCTGCAGCAGGATCCGGCGGAGCAGGGGAGCGGGTGCGCTGCCCGTAGCTGTCGTCATCGGATTTCCCTTCCGGAAATGTCAAGGAATACGTCTTCGAGGCTCCGGGCCTCCATGCTCAGCGAGCCCGGCATGATGCCGTGGTGCGCCCACCAGGCCGTCAGCGCGGCAAGGTCCTCGGGTGTCAGCGCCCCTGTGGCCGCGTAGCTTCCGGAACGCGTCTCACGGATCTCGATCTCGGCTGGCAGCACGCCGTCGAAATCCAGCCCCGGCACTGCCTCGAAGTGCAGCGTCCGGACATGGTCCCGGTGGGGCGTCTCCGGCATGTTGTGCTGGAGAAGCTGGGCGACGGTGCCCTCCGCAACGTTCCTGCCGGCGTCGATGATGTACACGTAATCGGCCAGCCGCTGCGCGTCATCCATGAGGTGGGTGGTGAGGATGATTCCCATCCCGCCGTCCCGGAGTTCGGCAATCAGTTCGAAGACCAGCTGGCGGGACTGCGGATCCAGGCCGGCGCTCGGCTCGTCCAGGAACAGGACCTCCGGGTTGCCGATCAGCGCGGCGGCGAGGGCCAGCCGCTGTTTCTGTCCGCCGGACAGCCGCCGGACATTGGTCCTGCTGAACGTGTCGATGCCCAACCGCTGCACCAGTTCATCCAGCGGCTTGGGATTCCGGTACATGCCGGCAATGTGCCGGAGCAGGGGAATGGGGCGGGCCGACGGCGGTAGGCCGCCGTCCTGGAGCATCACTCCCACGCGGGCACGCAGTTCCGCGCCGGCGGTGCCGGGATCCGAGCCGAGCAGCGTGATGGACCCGCCCGTCCGCTGCTGGAGCCCCTGGGCGCATTCGATGGTGGTAGTCTTGCCGGCACCGTTGGCTCCGAGCAGCGCCGTGACCTCGCCGCGTCCGGCGACGAGCGAGACGTCGCTCACCACCCTGAGCATCTTGCCATCGAGGGTGGGGAGCGGACCGACGTCCTTGATGAGCCCGTCGATGGTCAGTACGGGGGATTTGGGGGATCGCACCCCAATATTCTACGTGAAGTAGTACTGTCACGTTGGAGCTACGTGCCGGAGCCGCGTATCGGGCACAGGTCAGCCTTGCCTTACTGGTACGCCGCAATAAATTACGACATGATTGTGTTGTGTATTCCATGACCAAGACCACGTCCGCGCCTTTGGCCGGACAGGGCGCGCCTGCGGGTGCGCTGCGCGGTGGAAATCGTGCTGCCCTGGCATCCGTGCCTGCCGCGGCCGACTCCGATGAGCGCACGCGCGACCGCGTCCTCAGCGCCGTCCTGGAACACGGACCGGTCAGCGCCGCGGAACTGGGTGACCTCCTCGGGTTCACCCCGGCCGCCGTCCGCCGCCACCTGGACCACCTGTCCCGCGCCGGCGTCATCGAGGTCAAACGCGTGGCCCGCGCAGGCGCCGGTGCCGGACGCCCCGCCCGCCGCTACGTCCTCAGCTCCCAGGGCCAGTCCTCACTGGGTGACGACTATCTGAACATCGCCACCCTGGCACTCAAGCAGCTCGGCGCGGTGGCAGGCGATGAAGCCGTCCGCCAGTTCGCCGTCGAGCGCTTCGCGGAGATGGAACGGCGCTACGCCCCCGAGGTGGAAGCGGCCGGAACGGACATCACCGCCCGCGCACAGGCACTGTCCGCCGCCCTCTCGCGGGACGGCTTCGTCGCTTCCACTGCCACCATCGAAGCCAAGGCCCCGCTTCCCGCAGCATTGTCCAGCGTCCAGCTGTGCCAGGGCCACTGCCCCATCCAGCAGCTGGCCACCCAGTTTCCCGTGTTCTGCGACGCGGAGACGGAAATGTTTTCGCGCCTAGTCGGTGTCGATGTCCGCAGGCTTTCCACGCTCGCCCGCGGGGGACACGTCTGCACCACCCACATACCCACAGGCCGTCCGGCCGTGACGGTGGCCCTGGCCACCGACGCATCGGACAACCTGGACGAAGTATCCAACCATCTGCAAGAAAGGCCGCTATGACGGACCAACTATCAGAGAAGAAGGTTGCCGAGCCTGGTGTTATCGCCGAGATTCTGGAAAAGAATCCCGAGCTGCACGGCATCGGAACCTATGAGTACGGCTGGGCCGACAAGAACGACGTCGGCGCTAACGCCCGCCGCGGCCTTAACGAGGACGTGGTCCGCGACATCTCGGCAAAGAAGAGCGAGCCGGAATGGATGCTGGACCTGCGCCTCAAGGGTCTGAAGTACTTCGACCGCAAGCCGATGCCCACCTGGGGTGCTGACCTCTCCGGCATCGACTTCGACAACATCAAGTACTTCGTGCGCTCCACCGAGAAGCAGGCCGCCACCTGGGAAGACCTGCCCGAGGACATCCGCAACACGTACGAGAAGCTCGGCATCCCGGAAGCCGAGCGCAGCCGCCTGGTCTCCGGTGTGGCAGCCCAGTACGAGTCCGAGGTTGTCTACCACCAGATCCGCGAGGACCTCGAGGCCCAGGGCGTCATCTTCCTGGACACGGACACCGCGCTGCGTGAGCACCCGGAGATCTTCCAGGAATACTTCGGCACCATCATCCCGGTGGGCGACAACAAGTTCGCCTCGCTGAACACGGCTGTTTGGTCCGGCGGATCCTTCGTGTACGTGCCCAAGGGCGTGCATGTCGATATCCCGCTGCAGGCCTACTTCCGCATCAACACGGAAAACATGGGCCAGTTCGAGCGCACGCTGATCATCGCCGACGAGGACTCCTACGTCCACTACATCGAAGGCTGCACCGCGCCGATCTACACCTCGGACTCGCTGCACTCGGCCGTCGTCGAGATCGTGGTCAAGAAGGGCGCCCGCGTCCGCTACACCACCATCCAGAACTGGTCCAACAACGTGTACAACCTCGTGACCAAGCGCGCCATCTGCGAAGAGGGCGGCACCATGGAGTGGATCGATGGCAACATCGGCTCCAAGGTCACCATGAAGTACCCGGCCGTGTACCTCACGGGCGAGCACGCCAAGGGCGAGACCCTGTCCATCGCGTTCGCCGGCGAAGGCCAGCACCAGGACACCGGCTCCAAGATGGTGCACATCGCGCCGAACACCAAGAGCTCCATCATCTCCAAGTCCGTTGCCCGCGGCGGCGGACGCGCGGCCTACCGCGGCCTGGTCCAGATCCGCGAGGGTGCCAAGCACTCCGCGAACACGGTCCGCTGCGACGCCCTGCTGGTGGACACCATCAGCCGCTCGGACACCTACCCGTACATCGACATCCGCGAGGATGACGTCCAGCTGGGCCACGAGGCAACCGTCTCGCGCGTTTCCGAGGAGCAACTCTTCTACCTCATGTCCCGCGGCATGCGCGAAGACGAAGCCATGGCCATGATCGTGCGCGGCTTCATCGAGCCGATCGCCCGGGAGCTGCCGATGGAATACGCCCTCGAGCTGAACCGCCTCATTGAACTCCAGATGGAAGGATCCGTCGGTTAATGACTGCCGAAATTACTACTGAAAAGGCCCGCATCGGAGCTCCTTCCATCGCCGGGTTCACCGAGGAAGGCGAGGCGCTGGTCCCCGCTAAGGTGGACCACAGCCACAACCACGGCGTCACGGTCATGTCCTCGCGCGCCGAACGGCTCACGAGCTTCGACGTCGCCGACTTCGCGCTGCCCACCGGCCGCGAAGAGGAATGGCGCTTCACTCCGGTCCGCGGACTGGCCAACCTGTTCTCCGACGCAGCGTCGGACGGCGAAGCGGCCACGTTCACCGTGGAAGCCCCCGAGGGCTACGTCCGGGGGAGCCTGGCACAGGGCGCCGCCCCGCGCGGCACCGTCCTGACCCCGGCCGACCGTGCCGCCGTCGTCGCCTCCGCCAACACGGACGAGGCCCTGCACGTGGTCATCCCGGCCGACGCGGAACCGGCTGAGCCGGTCCGCATCCTGGTCGACGGCGCGGGCGCAGGCCGCCGCTCCAACGCACACTTCGTGCTGGAAGCCGGCGCCAACTCCCGCAGCGTGGTTATCGTCGAGCACACGGGTGCCGCCGACCACAACGGAAACCTGGAAGTCATCGTCGGCGACGGCGCGCAGCTCACCGTGATCTCGGTGCAGCTCTGGGACGACGGCGCGCGGCACCTGGGCCAGCACGACGCCCAGGTGGGCAAGGACGCCGTCTACAAGCACATCGCCGTTTCGCTCGGCGGTTCCGTGGTGCGACTGAACTCCAACGTCCGCTTCTCCGGTGAGGGCGCCGAGGCCGAGCTCCTGGGCCTCTACTTCGCCGACGCCGGGCAGCACCTGGAGCACCGGTCCTTCGTTGACCACAACGTGGCCAACTGCAAGTCCAACGTGCTCTACAAGGGCGCCCTGCAGGGCAAGAACGCGCACACCGTCTGGGTGGGCGACGTGCTGATCCAGAAGCAGGCCCTGGGCACCGACTCGTACGAGAAGAACCAGAACCTGGTGCTCACCGACGGCTGCCGTGCGGACTCCGTGCCCAACCTCGAAATCGAGACGGGCCTCATCGAGGGTGCCGGCCACGCCAGCTCCACCGGACGCTTCGACGACGAGCACCTGTTCTACCTGATGGCCCGCGGCATTCCCGAAGACGTGGCCCGCCGTCTCGTGGTGCGCGGCTTCCTCAACGAGATCATCCAGCAGATCAAGGTTCCGGCACTCGAAGAGCGCCTGACCGAGGAAGTCGAGCGCGAGCTCGCCGCCACCGAGAACTGACCGTACGGAAACCAGGCCCGGCCCAACCAGCCGGAAACGACAGCACAGGACAACGGATGACTGAACAGCCAAAGGGCGAGCTCGTCTGCAAAGCAAACGAGATCCAGCCCAAGCAGGCCCTGCGGATCCTGATCGACGACTTCCCCGTCGCGATCGTCAAGGACTCCATGGGAGAAATCCACGCAATCGGCGACACGTGCTCGCACGCCGATATCTCCCTCTCCGAGGGCGAAGTGGAAGGCTGCGCCATCGAGTGCTGGGGCCACGGCTCACAGTTCGACCTGCGCAGCGGCGAACCCCTGCAGTTGCCGGCCTACGACCCCGTTCCGGTGTTCGCGGTGGAGATCCACGGAGACGACGTCTACGTGGACTTCACCAACGTTCTAAACGGCGCCGAAGCGCCGAACTTCAGCTGATCCGCAGCCAAGCCTGAAGCCCAGGCGGGCCTGAACCAGAACTTAACAACTTCCAGACCAAAGACCGCACCGCCGACAGAACGGCACGGTGCAGAGGAGAACAAGACACATGTCTACTCTTGAGATCAAGGACCTGCACGTCAGCATCGACACCGAGCAGGGCACCAAGGAGATCCTGAAGGGCGTCAGCCTGACCATCCGCACCGGTGAGACCCACGCCATCATGGGCCCCAACGGCTCCGGCAAGTCCACCCTGGCGTCCACCATCGCCGGCCACCCGCGCTACAACGTCACCCGCGGCACCATCACGCTGGACGGCGAAGATGTGCTGGCCATGAGCGTTGACGAGCGCGCCCGCGCAGGCGTCTTCCTGGCCATGCAGTACCCGGTGGAGGTCCCCGGCGTTACCATGACCAACTTCCTGCGGACCGCCAAGACTGCCATCGACGGCGAAGCCCCGGCCCTGCGCACCTGGACCAAGGACGTCAAGGCCGCCATGCAGCAGCTGCGCATCGACGCCGACTTCGCCCAGCGCAACGTCAACGAAGGCTTCTCCGGCGGTGAGAAGAAGCGCGTGGAGATCCTGCAGCTGGAACTCTTCAAGCCGAAGTTCGCCGTCCTCGACGAGACCGACTCCGGCCTGGACGTCGACGCCCTCAAGGTGGTCTCCGAAGGCGTCAACCGCGCACACGCCACGGGCAACATGGGCACCCTGCTCATCACCCACTACACCCGCATCCTGCGCTACATCAAGCCTGACTTCGTTCACGTTTTCGTGAACGGCCAGGTTGTGGAAGAGGGCGGCCCGGAACTCGCCGACCGCCTCGAAGAAGAAGGCTACGACCGCTACGCCGCGGGCGCCGGATCAGCCACGGCTGCCGCAGCGGTCCAGGCCTAGTTAGGACTGACCGACCATGACCGAAATCGACGCAGCCCGCACCGGGCTGGAGGATGTCGAAGAGGCACTCAAGGACGTCATCGACCCCGAGCTTGGGGTCAACATCGTGGACCTGGGCCTGCTGTACGGGCTCAAGTACTCGGAGGACGACGGCGCCCTGCTGATCGACATGACCCTCACCACCGCCGCCTGTCCGCTGACCGACGTGCTCGAGGAGCAGGTCGGCAAGGCGCTTGACGGCGTCGTGGACGACTGGCGCCTGAACTGGGTATGGATGCCGCCATGGGGTCCGGAGCGGATCACCGACGACGGCAAGGACCAGATGCGGGCCCTCGGCTTCAACATCTGAATAAGTACGACGGCGGCCGGTCACCTTCCCAGTGAAGGTGACCGGCCGTCGTCTTAATCGGCCCGAGGGTTACAGGGTTCTGGCGCTGAACGTGTCGCACTGGTTAATGTCGCCGGTCTTGTAGCCCTGGTAGAACCACTTCTGCCTCTGTGCGCTGGATCCGTGCGTCCAGCCTTCCGGGTTGACGCGTCCCGTGGCGGCCTTCTGGATCCGGTCGTCGCCAACGGCGGACGCTGCGGAGAGCGCGTCGTTCAGGTCCTGCTGCTTGAGCGGCTCAAGGAAGGGCTTGCCGGTTTTCGGGTCCTTCTGCGTGGTGGCGTAACGGGTCCAGAGCCCCGCGTAGCAGTCGGCCTGCAGCTCCACCCGGACAGCACCGGATTCCGCGCCCTGCGGATCCTGCTGGGCCTTGTCCAGGTCGCCGAGGATGTTCTGAATGTGGTGTCCGAACTCGTGGGCCACCACATACTCCTGGGCCAGCGGGCCGCCGGAAGAACCGAAGCGGGTCACCAGGTCCTGGAAGAAGCCGGGATCGAAGTAGGCCGTGGTGTCCGCCGGGCAGTAGAACGGGCCCACCTCGGACGTGGCCGTGCCGCAGCCCGTGCGCGTGGCGCCCTCGAACAGCACAGCCTTCGGCCGGGGGTACTTCACGTTGTAGTCGGCGAGGTACGCGGGCCAGAACGCGTTGAGGCTGTTCACCGTCCCGGCAATCCGGCAGTCGAGGTCCTTGTCGGCGTCGGAACCCAGCTTGCACTGGGTGAGGGGTGTTCCCGTGCTCTGGGCCGGCTGTTCCTGCCCGCTGCCCAGAAGCGGGCCAAGCAGCTGCGGGTTGATGCCGAACAGTGCCGCGAGGAGCAGGATGACGCCGCCCCCGATCCCTCCGCCGATCTTTGTGCCGCGGCCTACTCCACCGCCGCGCCGGTCTTCCACCTGGGATGGGTCCAGCTCGACCCCGTCATTGAAG
>Ga0256906_1000680_pt1 | contig 10791 bp, 10 predicted proteins | sample MC6MC0744MT_FD_190186 | JGI IMG/M metagenome (GOLD analysis project Ga0256906, IMG submission 190186) | Metatranscriptome of enriched soil aggregate microbial communities from Iowa State University, Ames, United States - MC6-MC0744-MT... | ecosystem: Environmental > Terrestrial > Soil >... | reverse complement strand
GTCAATCGTATCGCCTCAGACGGCGGCCAGGGGCCCGGCATACCGGAATGTGCCATGGACCCCGCCCGGCCACAGGGCGAGGGGCAGCAGCTGGAAATGGTCGCCCCAGTTTTTGTCCGGCGCCTCAACGCCGAGGGATGACGCCGGAACGAAGCCGAACCGCGGGTAGTATTCGGTGCTTCCGAGCAGCGCGATGCCCTTCTCTCCCGCGGCGTTGGCACGCACGACGGTTTCGCGCATCAGTGCCGAGCCGATGCCGTGGCGCTGGAGCCGGGGCGTGACGCCGATGGGCCCGAGGCCCAGCAACTCGAGGTCCTCCACCCAGGCGCGGGTGCTGATCACGTGGCCGACAATTTCGCCTTCGAGTTCCGCAACGATGCTGAACTCGGGCAGGTATTCCTCGGCGACGAACAGCTCGCGGAGCACCCTGACCTCAACCGGCTCCCCTTCCACAGGCAGGCCGGTGACCGGGGAAACGGCGAATGCTTGGGCAGTCAGGGCAAGCAGGGCGTCGCGGTCCCCGGGCTGCTCGCTGCGCAGCATCACTTCCCGCACCGGCTCCGGTTCGGGGGCGTTGGCGGCGGAGAGCTCGGCCAGCGCCTCCAGCGCCCGCGCCGAGTCGGCAACGGGCACCAGCAGGTGGTCGTGGTGGAACCCTGCCAAAACGTTGCAGCTGATCCGTGCCTGGGTCAGAGCCCTGCTGACGGCCGCGGTCAGGCCCACCGCCTCCAGGGCCGAGTGAACCTCCAGGGTGATCCAGGCCGCCACGAAATCGTAGGACAGGTCCAGCGCGTCCGCTTCGGTCCGTGGCAGGACCACCGTGAGCCCCTCGGCTTCCCGGACGGCGGCTTCAACGTGCCCCGCCAGCGGCCTGCCGTGCGGCCAGAGAACGTAGACGTACTCCCCTTCCCGGAGCACCGGACGCATCGAGGCAAGGAGAGTCTGGAGGTTCTTTTCACCCGTCATGGAGCCAGTCTATGGGTGCATCCTGCCGCGACCGGAAGGGTGCACCAAGGAAACTGCTCTGCACCACGGAGGCCTGCCTACCCGGGCAAACGCGAAAGCGGCCGTTCCCCGGGAAGGGAACGGCCGCCGTCGTCGTATTCGGTGCCAGGGGCCACCGCCGCCGAGGGTTCCCTGGCTGAGCGGAGCGAAGCTGGGGAGGCGGTGGGGACTTACTTGGCCTCGGCCGTCACAGCATCCTTGGCGCCGGCCTGGGCGGGGGCCGCGGCCTTCTCCGCCGGTGCGGCGGGGGCCGGAGCCGCCGGAGCGGCGGGCTTGGGCGCCGGGGTGGCGGCGGCCACGAAGGCGCCGCGCGGGTTGTCCAGGTCCAGCAGCTGGGTGGTGTCGCGGCCCGCGAAGAAGCTCAGGATCCAGTTGAAGACCACGCGGATCTTGCGCTCGAACGTCGGCATGGCCATGCCGTGGTAGCCGCGGTGTGCCAGCCAGGCGAGGGGGCCCTTGAGGCCGATGCGGCCGAGCAGGTTGATGTTGGCAACACCCTTCCACTCGCCGAAGCCGGCCACAGCACCGAGGTTCTTGTGCTTGTAGTCCACCAGCGGCTTGTTCCAGCGGGAAGCCCACAGGTTCTTGGCGAGGCGCTTGGCCTGGCGCAGTGCGTGCTGGGCGTTGGGAACGCAGGTGCCGTCCGGCAGGCCGCCGCCCGACAGGTCGGGAACCGCGGCGACGTCACCGGCAGCCCAGGCGTTGTCGATGATGCCTTCGTCGCCCGCGATGCGCAGGTCCGGCAGCACGCGGACGCGGCCGCGGGGTTCCAGCGGGAAGTCGGTGGAACGGACCATGGGGTTGGCCTGGACACCGGCAGTCCACACGAGGGTGTCGGACTCGAACTCCTGGGCGAGCGTCTTGTCCGGCAGGTTGATCAGCTTGAGGGCGCCTTCGGCGTTGTCCAGCGAGGTGTTCAGCAGGACCTCGATGCCACGGCTGCGGAGGTGCTCCACGACCCACTCGGCCTGCTGGGCGGTGACCTCGGGCATGATGCGGCCCATGGCCTCGACGAGGACGAAGCGGACTTCCTCCTGCTTGACGCGCGGGTTGTTCCGAACGGCAGCGCGGGCGAGGTCTTCCATTTCGGTGATGCACTCAATACCGGCGAAGCCGCCACCCACCACCACGAAGGTCAGGGCGCGGGCGCGCTCGGCGGGATCGGTCATGGTGGAACCGCGCTCGATGCGGTCGAGCACCTTGTTGCGCAGCGCAACGGCTTCCTCGATGGTCTTCAGGCCGATGCCCTTGTCCGCCAGGCCCTTGATGGGGAACGTGCGGGTGATGGCGCCGGCGGAAAGCACGACGTCGAAGTACGGAATCTCGAAGTTGTCGCCGCCGTCAGCCGGGGCAACCACGGCCGTGCGGTTGGCGTGGTCTATGGAGACGACGCGGCCCTGGATGAGCTCGCTCTGCTTGAGGTGCTGGCGGTGCGAGACCACTGCGTGGCGGGCCTCGATGTTGCCGCCGGCAACTTCCGGCAGGAAGGGCTGGTAGGTCATGTAGGGCAGCGGATCAACGACGGTGACGATGCCGCCTGCGTTCGCGATCTTCTTCTGCAGTTTGAGGGCTACGTAGAGGCCGACGTACCCGCCGCCGACGACGAGCACACGCGGACGATCCTGGAGCTGTGGGGTGGTTGCCATAACTCCAGAGTACAGTACTTTGTGAAAATCTTCACTAACTTGGCCGGTCTGCCGGATCCACCCTCGTGACGGCACCGGTTTCGGGCTCCTCCGCTTCCCCGCCGGAGGCCCCTGCGGACGCCCGGTAGGCCCGCCGGAGCTGCACCGCGCCCGCCGCAATGATGGCTATGAAGAGCGCGCCGAACCCGATGACCACGGCCGCCGGCAGCGCGCTGTCCAGCTGCGACGGCGGCACCGCAACAGGCACAGTCGCCTTCGGCAGCGTGGCCTGTGCGGTGGGTGCCTCCGTGGTCGGCTCCGGGGCGGGCGTTGCGAGGTTCCCGCGCCGGTGGACGCGGATCCAGTCCGCGATGGACCCCAGCGGGTTGGTCTTGGTTTCGGCGACGTCGTCCTTGAGTGCCGCCTCCGCGTTAAGGACGCCGAAACCGTATAGCGGGTCCTTGCCCGGGGCGCCCTCGTCCTTCGCGGTGGAGACGATCCTGTTGATGACCTGCTTGGCGCTCATCTCGGGCCACTTCGAGCGGATCAGCGCCGCAACGCCGGAGACGATGGGGGTGGCGCCGGATGTGCCGGCCCACTCCGCATAGCTGCCGCCGGGCAGTCCGCCGGCGAGCTTCTCCGCCGGCGCTGCCACGCCGATGCTGATGCCCTGGGAGGAGGAATCGGTGCTCGCCTGTCCGCTGCGGTCCAGGCCCGCTACTGTGAGCACGCCGGGGATGGTGGCCGGCGCCCCCACCTGGACGTTGCCGCCCACCCGGTTGCCGGCCGCGGCCACGATGACCACGTCCTTCTGCTCGGCGTACAGGAAGGCGGCGTCCCAGGTTTGCGGCCACTCAGGCGAGGTGCTGCCCAGCGAAATGTTGATAACCTTGGCACCGTTATCCACGGCCCACCGCACGGCTTCAGGGATCTGGTCCTGGTCGCTCTTGCCGCCGGGGTTTTCCGATCCCAGCCAGGTGGACACCGAGAGGACCTGCGCCTCCGGTGCCACGCCCATGATGCCGTCCGGCCTCGCGCTGGACGGCGTTGCAGTGGCGCTCGGGGAAGCCTTGGCGCCGCCGGCGGCCTTCTTCGCCGGCTGGTGCCCGCGGCCCGCGAGCATGGTGGCCACCAGCGTGCCGTGCTCGGGCTTGGCGCCGATGCTCTTCTCGCCGTCGGCGGCGCCGGCGCCGGAGACGTCATGACCGCCGGCCACCACGCCCCTGAGGTCGGGATGGCTTCCGTCCACGCCGCTGTCTATCACAGCGACCTTCACGTTGGCGCCCTTGGAGACCTCCCAGGCCTTGGTGATGCCGGCTTCCTTGAGCCAGTACTCCTTGTCCCGCCAGGAGTCTGCCTGTGCGGCCGGTGCGGTGGCGACGGCGGACGCGGCGATGCCACCGGCAAGCACCGCGGACAGAAGGGCCGAGACCGTCCGGCGAAGCCGGGCTCTTGCTCTGGTCATTCAGGATCCAATACTCGGTTACTTCGGTGCCTCGGCACTCAGGGCAATTCCGTCCAGAATATCGTGCTCGCTGGCCGTGGCCGTAATTAGGCGTCCGCCGGTGAGCTCGCCCATGCGGGTAAGGATGCGCCGCCACACCAGGGCGCCGGCGCCGATGACGTCCACCCGGCCGGGGTGCATGTACGGCAGTTCGGCCCGCTGCGCCCGCGGCATCTGCAGCAGATCGGTGGCCGCCGCCTGCACGGCGGAGATGGACAGTTCGGCGCCATGGATGGCTGCCGGGAGGTATTCGGGGAGCTTGAGCGCGTGCGCCGTAATGGTGGTGATTGAGCCAGCAACCCCGACGACGGCGGTGCTGCGTTCCAGCGGAACTTCCAGATTCGCTTCGGCAATGGCGGCGTCGACGTCGGCCTCCGCGGCCGCGATCTGTTCGGCCGTGGGCGGGTCCGAGGTGAGGTGGCGTTCGGTCAGCCGGACGCAGCCGATGTCCACGGACTTCGCGGCGATCACGCCGTTCGCGTCGCCCAGCACGAACTCGGTGCTGCCGCCGCCCAGGTCCACTACCAGGACTTTGTCCGCTGCGGAGATGGGCAGCACGCTGCTGGCCCCGGCGAAGGAGAGCGAGGCTTCCTCGTGGCCGGTGATCACCTCGGGCTCCACGCCGATGAGGTTCCGGATGCCGTCAACAAAGACCTGGCGGTTCCGGGCGTCCCGGCTGGCCGAGGTGGCCACGAAGCGCACTTTCTGTGCCTGGTACTCGCGGATCAACGCTGCGTAGTCCGCTGTGGCCGCGAAGGTGCGCTCCAGCGCCTCGGGCGCCAGCTCGCCGGTGGCGTCAACGCCCTGGCCGAGTCGCACCACCCGCATTTCACGCACGACGTCGGTGAGCTTCGTTGCGCCGTTGCTGCGGTCAATGTCGGCGATGAGCAGGCGGATGGAGTTGGTTCCGCAGTCGATGGCGGCCACCCGGGTCATGCGCCTGCCTCCGTGGCGGTTGCGTCTGTTGCTGCGTCGGTCTTGGATTTACGAACCGGCGCGGGACGGCCGACGATCTCCGGCAGGCCCTGCGGGCCGTGGCGGCTGAGATCCCGGGACGGTGCCGCACCGGCCGTGTCCCAGGCACCCTCGCAGTAACAGCGGTCGGCAGTCCACCATTCGCTGATAGCTGCGATGGCTTCGTCGCCCAGCGGGTTCACGCCCGGGCCGGCGGCCAGCGAGTGTCCTACCAGGACGTGCAGGCACTTGACGCGGGTGGGCATGCCACCGGCAGAGACGCCCTCGATCTCCGGAACGCCGCCAATCCCGGAGCGGGCCCCGATGTCTGCGCGGGCAGCGAGGTAGGCCTCATGGGCGGCCCGGTAGGAGGCGGCCAGGGACTCGTCGGCGGCAAGCCGGTCGTTCATTTCGTTCATGAGGCCGGCCGCCTCAAGGCGGGAGACCGCCGACGTGATGACGGGGTGGGTCAGGTAGAACGTGGTGGGGAAGGGAGTCCCGTTACTGAGGCGCGGTGATGTTGCCGCCACGAGCGGGTTGCCGCAGACGCAGCGCGCCGGGATTTCCACAACGTCGCGCACCGGCCTCCCCAGCTGCCGGCTGAGCACATCGAGGTCCTGCGCCGATGGCTGCCTGGATTCGGGGGCGGTTGCCGTGTTGTCGTCCACTGGCGTGGCCGTCCTTCCTGCCCGGATCTGGCTGCCCCGAAAATCCGGTAGGCAGTCCCGCGGCGGGCGCCGCTCCTAGTCTGTTGCCGACCGCCTGATGGACTCCCAGAGGGAATCCACCCAGGGCACGTCGGCGGGGTCTTGTGTTTCTGCTGCACTGGGCTGGCTGCCTGCTGCGCCGGCCGGCAGGTCGCTGCCGAATACCCAGTAGCCGGTCTCTCCCGGCATAACCATGTTAATGCGGTCCCGTGCCTGCTGCTTGACGTAGTTGGGATCCTGCCAGCGCGAGACCTGCCGCTTGAGGTTGTCCTGGTCCGCCTTGCTGTCTGCGATGTCCGACTGCAGGGCCGCGATTTCGGCCCGCTTGTCGATGAAGATCTTCACAGTGGGGGCCAGCATGATGGTGATCGCAACCATCACCACGGCCAGCGCCAGCATGCGGCCGGAAAACGCCTTGGCAGGAACGGGGTCGAGGTTCCCTTCCTCGGCGGCGACGGCTGACGATCCGGATTTCCCGCGCCCGCTGCTTGCCTTTCCGGCGCCAGTCCTGGTGCCGGCCCCGGGCTTCGAACCTGTGCCGGTTTTCGGACCGGGTCCGGTTTTGGTGCCCGCGGCGGCCTTGCTGCCAGGACCGGACTGGGTCCCGGCGCCAGACTTCGCAGCGGCGCCACTGCCCGCTGCTTTCGCACCGCCGCCGCGTCCGTGTGCCGTACCCGCTCCGGCGTCATGGGTTGCCGGCGCCGGACGCGGGCCGCCAAAGTCAGCCTGGATGACGTCTCCCCCGGCCGATCCGGCGGCGGACTGCTGTGCTGGTGGGGTCACCCTGGGAACTTTGGGACGGCGGGTAGCCATGACACTCCTGTAACGTGTGGCGCCAAAAACAAAACCGGTGGCTATGGTCTTTCCACCATAGCCACCGGTCGGCTGTTTGCTTGGCTACTAGGCCTTGAAACGCGGGAACGCGCTGCGGCCGGCGTAGCGTGCGGCGTCGTCGAGTTCCTCTTCGATGCGCAGCAGCTGGTTGTACTTGGCAACGCGCTCGGAGCGGGCCGGAGCACCGGTCTTGATCTGTCCGGCGTTGGTGGCAACCGCGATGTCGGCGATCGTGGTGTCTTCGGTTTCGCCGGAGCGGTGCGAGGTGATGGTGGTGTAACCGGAGCGCTGCGCCAGGGAAACGGCGTCCAGGGTTTCGGTCAGCGAGCCGATCTGGTTGACCTTGACCAGCAGGGAGTTGGCGGTGGCGGCGTCGATGCCCTGCTGCAGGCGCTCGGGGTTGGTGACGAACAGGTCGTCGCCCACCAGCTGGACCTTGTCACCGATGGTGTCGGTGAGGATCTTCCAGCCTTCCCAGTCGTTCTCGTCCAGCGGGTCCTCGATGGAAACCAGCGGGTAGTCGGCAACGAGTTCGGCGTAGTAGGCGCTCATCTCGGCGGCGCTCAGGGACTTGCCTTCGAACTGGTAGGCACCGTCCTTGAAGAACTCGGAGGAGGCGACGTCCAGGGCCAGGGCGATGTCGGTGCCCGGGGTGTAGCCGGCGTTCTGGATGGCTTCCTGGATCAGGTCCAGGGCAGCGCGGTTGGACGGCAGGTTCGGGGCGAAACCGCCCTCGTCGCCCAGGCCGGTGGAGAGGCCCTTCTGCTGCAGCACGGACTTGAGGTTGTGGTAAACCTCAACGCCCCAGCGCAGGCCCTCGGAGAAGGTCTCGGCGCCGATCGGGGCGATCATGAATTCCTGGATGTCGACGTCGGAATCCGCGTGCGAGCCGCCGTTGAGGATGTTCATCAGCGGAACGGGCAGGACGTGGGCGTTCGGGCCGCCCAGGTACTTGTACAGCGGCAGGTCGGCGGAGGCTGCTGCGGCGTTGGCAACTGCCAGGGAGACGCCGAGGATGGCGTTGGCGCCCAGCTTGCCCTTGTTGGCGGTGCCGTCCAGGTCGATCATGGCCTGGTCGATGCTGCGCTGGTCGGTGGCGTCAAAGCCGGTCAGGGCCGGTGCGATCTGGTCGATGACGGCGTCAACGGCCTTCTGGACACCCTTGCCGAGGTAGCGGCCCTTGTCGCCGTCGCGCAGTTCAACTGCTTCGTGCTCGCCGGTGGATGCACCGGACGGAACGGCAGCGCGGCCGATCTGGCCGTCGGAGAGGAGAACTTCAACTTCGACGGTGGGGTTGCCACGGGAATCGAGGATCTCGCGGGCGTGGATGGCATCGATAAGCGCCATGGATGTGCTCCTTGTGGGCGATTTACTGGGGACTTAGGGGAAAAAATCTCGACGTCCTCGTCAGGGACTAGCGTAGTCGAGAGTGGTGCACGTTACGGAAACCTATCCAGAACCCGGACGTCATGATCCGGGCGCAGAAGTTTCAAAGGTGGCGGTTCTGGTACCGCCGGACGGCCCCCCGGAGGGCGCGCTCGGCGTCGAACCCCCTGTTCCGGGCAGAACGGACGACGGCGAGCAGCAGCTCGCCGAGCTCGGCTTCGGTTTTGATCGTGTCGGTGTCGGCGAGTTCAACCGCCGGGGTTTGGACGGGCTCGACCAGCGGCAGCCCGGCACGCCCTGCCCGGTCCAGGGTTTTCTGGGCCTGGGCCAGCGCGGGCAGAGCCACCGGGATGCCCTCGAAGGGCGTGCTGCGCTCCGGGCTTTCGGCCTTCTTCACGGCATCCCACTTGAGCACGATCTCCTCCACCGTGGCCGGAAAGGAGTCCTGAAGCGAACCGTCCGGACGGAAAACGTGGGGGTTGCGGCGGATCATCTTCCCGGTGAGCCCGCGCGCGACGTCACCGAAGGTGAACACACCCCGTTCCTCGGCGAGCCGGGCGTGCAGCACCACCTGGAGCAGCACATCGCCCAGCTCGCCTTTCAGTTCAGCCTCGTCCGCACCCGTCTCGATGGTCTCGGCCACTTCATAGGCCTCCTCCAGCAGGTACTCCACGAGCGACTCGTGCGTGAGGGCGCCCATCCAGGGGCAGTGCTCGCGGAGGGCCGCAATCACCCTCAGCAGCTCGTCCACCGCGTCCAGCGGATCCGGTGCAGGCTCTGGCTGGCGGACGGTTTCAGCCAAGATCGCCGTATGCGTCGTTGATGTACTCCACCAGGGCTTCCTTTTCCTCGAGCGGCAGGAAGGACGCCTCGGCGGCGTTGAGCGTGAGCTCCAGCAGGTCGTCGAGGTCGTAGTCGAAGGTTTCCACCAGGAGCTCGAACTCGTCGGTGAGGGTCACTCCGCTCATGAGGCGGTTGTCCGTGTTGATGGTGACGTTGAAGCCCAGCTGGTAGAGCATGTCCAGCGGGTGGCTTTCGATGCCTTCGCCGAAGCCGGCAATGGCGCCGGTCTGCAGGTTCGAGGATGGGCAGATTTCCAGGGCGATGCCGCGGTCACGGATCCAGCTGGACAGGTTGCCCAGGGTGACCAGGCCGATGTTGTCGCTGTCCTCGTCGTCGGCGTCGTCCTCGTCGAACTCCACCATGATGTCCTCGGCGATCCGGACACCGTGGCCCAGGCGCAGCGCGCGGCCGTCAACGAGGGCTGACTGGATGCTGTCCAATCCGGCGGCTTCGCCGGCGTGCACGGTGGCGGGGAAGTTGTTTTCGGCCAGGTAGGTGAAGGCGTCCCGGAAACGCGAGGGCAGGAAGCCGTCTTCGGCGCCTGCGATGTCGAACCCGACGGCGCCCTTGTCGCGGTGCCGGACGGCGAGTTCGGCGATCTCCTGGCCACGGTCAGCGTGGCGCATGGCCGTGATCAGCTGGCCCACCTGGATCTCGCGGCCGGTCTCGGCCACAGCCTCCACACCGGCTTCGAGGCCTTCCTGGACTGCCTCGACAACCTCGTCCAGCGTCAGTCCCTTCTGGAGGTGCTGCTCAGGTGCCCAGCGCACTTCGCCGTACACCACGCCGTCGTCCGCCAGATCCTCCACGAACTCCTTGGCGACGCGGAACAGCCCTTCCTTGGTCTGCATGACCGCGACAGTGTGGTCGAACGTCTCAAGGTAGCGGACCAGCGAGCCGGAGTCGGCGGATTCGCGGAACCATTCGCCCAGCGCGGTCGCGTCGGTCGACGGGAGGGTGTGTCCCACCGCCTCCGCCAGTTCGATGATGGTGGCCGGGCGCAGGCCGCCGTCCAGGTGGTCATGAAGGGATACCTTGGGCAGGCTCTTCAGGTCGAAGTCAAGGGCAGGGGCGGCGTCAACGATTGGCTCAGTCACGTACCAACTCTAGGGTTGGACCGGCGGCAATGCCAACGAGCGTGCTGCATGGCGACGGGCGGTCCGGAAGCCGCCCAGTGCCCTTGCCGGGCCGCAGCGCTAGGCCACGCGGCTGCTCTGTTCCGGGAAGGTGCCCGGTTCCGGCACATTGTCAGTTGCCGGCGCGTTGCCCTCCTGCGCCGCGTCCGCATCCTTGCGGCCGAGCCGCTTATGCCACCGGCGGAGGGCGTGGTCGATGATGATGCCCAGCAGGATGGCGAACACGACGGCGATGCCCGCGCCCAGCAGCGGGTTGCTGTGGAGCCACGGGAAGGAGCTGGCGACCAGGCCGATGCCCAGCGAATAACCCACCCACGTGAAGCAGGCGAAGGCATCCAGCAGGAAGAACCTGCGGTGCGGGTATCCGGTGGTGCCGGCAACATAGTTCACCGCCACGCGCCCCCACGGGATGTAGCGCGCCGTGAAGATCAGCACGGCGCCGCGCTTCTCCAGTTCGTACCGCGCCCAGCCGAAGACCTTCTGCACCTTGGGCCGGCGCATCCACTTCCAGCGCTCCAGGCCGATCTTCCGGCCCAGCATGTAGGCCATGTTGTCACCGGCCATGGCGCCGGTCAGGGCAGTCAGGCCGAGGATCCAGAGGTTTGGCTCGCCGCTGTGCCGGGAGAAGGCCGAGAGAGCCACGATGAGCGTCTCGCTGGGGACCACCATGGCGAACCCGTCAACGAAGAAGAACATGAGCAAAACGGGATAAATCCACCACTGACCCGCTGCATGGAGCACGGCCTCATTAATAAACTCCACGCGGGGGCTGCTCCTAGGGACTATAACAAGACGGG
>Ga0256906_1000674_pt1 | contig 10818 bp, 9 predicted proteins | sample MC6MC0744MT_FD_190186 | JGI IMG/M metagenome (GOLD analysis project Ga0256906, IMG submission 190186) | Metatranscriptome of enriched soil aggregate microbial communities from Iowa State University, Ames, United States - MC6-MC0744-MT... | ecosystem: Environmental > Terrestrial > Soil >... | reverse complement strand
TAAGCAAAACCGGGTGTGGCAGCGTGGCTGCCGCCTGCCAGTCCTGAGAGAAAAGGCTTCTGACTCGTGAAGATTGCTGTAATTGCGTTGGGAAAAATCGGGCTGCCGCTGGCTGTCCAGTTTGCTTCCAAGGGCCATGACGTCGTCGGCGTCGACGTCAACCAGCAGGTCGTGGAGCTCATCAACGCGGGGACCGAGCCGTTTCCGGGCGAGGCCCACCTGCAGGAGAAACTTTCTGAGCTGGTGCCGGCAGGCAAGCTGCGCGCCACCACGGACTATGCCGAGGCTGTTCCCGGCGCCGATGCCGTCGTGCTGGTTGTCCCGCTGTTCGTGGACGCGGACGCCAAGCCTGATTTCGGCTGGATGGACGGCGCAACCGCCGAGCTGGCCAAGCACCTGACCCCGGGGACCCTGGTGTCCTACGAGACGACCCTGCCGGTGGGAACCACGCGCACGCGCTGGAAGCCCGCTCTCGAGGCGGGCTCCGGGCTGGTTGAAGGCCAGGACTTCCACCTCGTCTTCTCCCCGGAACGCGTGCTGACCGGACGGGTGTTCGAGGATCTGCGGAAGTACCCCAAGCTGGTGGGCGGCCTGTCCGAAGCAGGGGCGGCCAAGGCCGTTGAGTTCTATGAAGCCGTGCTGGACTTCGACGAGCGTGCGGACCTTCGCCGGCCGAACGGCGTGTGGGACCTGGGTTCCGCTGAGGCTTCTGAGCTGGCCAAGCTGGCCGAGACCACGTACCGCGACGTGAACATCGGGCTGGCCAACCAGTTCGCCCGGTTCGCCGGAACCGCGGGCATTGACATCTACCAGGTCATCGAGGCCTCCAACTCGCAGCCGTACAGCCACATCCACCAGCCGGGCATCGCCGTCGGTGGCCACTGCATCCCGGTCTACCCGCGCCTGTACCTCTGGAACGACCCCGAGGCGACGGTGGTCCGGGCTGCCCGTGCCGCCAACGCGGACATGCCGGACTACACGGTGGGCCTGCTTGAAGGCGCCTACGGCGACCTCACCGATGCCCGTGTGGTGGTGCTGGGGGCCGCCTACCGCGGCGGTGTGAAGGAAACGGCGTTCTCCGGCGTTTTCGACGCCGTGTCCAGCCTCGAGAAGCGCGGCGCTGTGGTGATGGTCCACGACCCGCTCTACACAGACGCTGAACTCGAGAAGCTCGGCTTCACTGCGTACCACGTGGGTGAGCCCGTTGACGCAGCCATCGTCCAGGCCGACCACGCCGAATACCGTACGCTGTCCCCGGCTGACCTGCCCGGCATCAAGGCCTTCATCGACGGCCGCCGGGTGAGCTCCGCCGACCAGTGGGACGGCGTCATTTACCGCGTTATCGGCAAGGCCTAGAGCACTTCGCGGCAGTCTTTGCCGCTGTGGCCGGGCCGCAGCGGCACTTCTGAGAGGAACCAAAGTATGACGACGACCATTGCTCCGAGCGCCGACGTTTCGGACCAGGCAGTCCTCGGCGAGGGAACGAAGATCTGGCACCTGGCCCAGGTGCGCGAACAGGCGAACCTCGGCGCGAACTGCATCGTGGGGCGCGGCGCCTATGTCGGCACCGGCGTGGAGATCGGCGAGAACACCAAGATCCAGAACTACGCCCTGGTGTACGAGCCGGCCAAGCTCGGCAAGGGTGTCTTCATTGGTCCGGCCGTGGTCCTGACCAATGACACCTACCCCCGGTCGGTCAGCCCCGACGGCTCCCTCAAGAGTGCCCACGACTGGACGCCGGTGGGCGTGACCATCGAGGACGGCGCGTCCATCGGTGCCCGCGCGGTGTGCGTTGCGCCGCTGACCGTGGGCCGCTGGGCCACGGTTGCGGCCGGCGCCGTCGTCACCAAGGACGTGCCGGCTTTTGCCCTGGTGGCCGGTGTTCCGGCCCGCCGCCTTGGCTGGGTGGGCAAGGCAGGCGAGCCGCTGCGCCAGGAAGGCGGCTTCTGGGTCTGCCCTGCCACCGGCGCCAAATACATTGAAGACGGAAATTCCCTGAAAGAGTCTGAGGAGAACGCATGAGCTACGACTTTATCCCCGCGGCGAAGCCGATCATCGGCGCCGACGAGCGGGCCGCCGTCGACGCCGTTCTGGCCACCGGAATGCTGGCCCAGGGCCAGCAGGTCGCCGAATTCGAGAAGGAATTCTCCGAGGTTCTCCTCGATGGCCGCTCTTCCGTGGCCGTGAACTCGGGCACCTCGGGACTGCACCTCGGTCTCTTGGCCGCCGGCGTGAAGGCGGGCGACGAAGTCATCGTTCCTTCGTTCACCTTTGCCGCCACCGGCAACTCGGTGGCGCTGGCCGGGGCCACCCCGGTGTTCGCCGACATCGAACTGGACCACTACACCCTGGATGTGGACCACGTCGCCTCGCTGATCACGGAAAAGACCAAGGGCATCATGCCGGTGCACCTGTACGGCCACCCGTTCGACGTCGAGGGTCTCGGTAAGCTCGCCGCGGAGCGCGGGATCGACCTGTACGAGGACGCGGCCCAGGCCCATGGTGCCAGCTTCAACGGCCAGAAGGTCGGAACCTTCGGTAAGTTCGCCATGTTCAGCCTGTACCCCACGAAGAACATGACCTCCGGCGAGGGCGGCATGGTCTCCACCCCCGACGCCGGTGTGGAGCGGAACCTGCGCCTGCTGCGGAACCAGGGCATGGAAAAGCAGTACGAAAACGAGCTCGTGGGCTTCAACGCCCGGATGACCGACCTGCATGCCTCCATCGGCAGGGTCCAGCTCAAGAAGGTCCTCGGCTGGACCGGGCAGCGCCAGGAGAATGCCGCCTTCCTGACCGCCAACCTCCAGGGCGTCGGCACGCCGAAGGTTGCCGAGGGCGCGTCCCACGTCTACCACCAGTACACGATCCGCGTGCCGGAGGACCGCGACGGACTGGCCAAGGCACTCCGCGAGGAATACAACATCGGCACCGGCGTGTACTACCCGGTTCCGAACCACCGCCTGCCCTCGTTCAACCGCACCGAGGACCTGCCGAACACGGAAACCGCAGCCAAGGAAGTCCTGTCCCTGCCGGTTCACCCGTCCCTGAGCCAGAATGACCTGGACCGCATCGTCACCGCGGTCAACAAACTCGTCCAGGCAGGTGCCTGATGGCTAACCTGCGCGTCGGCCTCATTGGCCTGGGCATGATGGGCCGCCACCACGCACGCGTGGTGCGGGAGCTCGACGGCGTCGACCTGGTCGCCGTCGCCGACTCCTTTGGCGACCCGCACGGCGTCGCCGGCCAGCTCGGCGTCCTGTCGTCCGTGGAGGAGCTCATCGCCGCTGGAATCGACATGGCAGTGGTGGCCGTCCCCACCGGCCTGCACGAAGAAGTCGGACTCGCACTGGCCGACGCCGGCATCCACACCCTCGTGGAGAAGCCGATCGCCTCCAGCGCGGAGGCCGGCCAGCGCCTCGTCGACGCCTTCGAAGCCAAGGGGCTCGTCGGCGCCGTCGGCCACATCGAACGGTTCAACCCGGCACTGCAGTCGCTGCGCAAGCGGATCGAAGCCGGCGAGCTCGGCGACGTCTACCAGATCGCCACCCGGCGACAGGGCCCCTTCCCGGCCCGGATCGCCGACGTCGGCGTGGTCAAGGACCTCGGCACGCACGACATCGACCTGACCGCATGGCTGGCGCAGAGCCGCTTTGAGTCGATCTTCGCCCGCACCACCACCCGCAGCGGCCGCCCGCACGAGGACATGGTTGCCGCGACTGGCCAGTTGGGCAACGGCGTCATCACCAACCACCTGGTCAACTGGCTCTCACCCATGAAGGAACGCCTTACCATCGTCACCGGTGAAAAGGGCGCATTCGTGGCTGACACCATCACGGCAGACCTGACGTTCTTCGAGAACGGCACGGTCGCCACCGAATGGGAGTCCATGGCCGCTTTCCGGGGTGTTTCCGAAGGCAACGTCACCAGGCTCGCCATCGCCAAGCCGGAACCTCTGCGCACCGAACACGAAGCCTTCCGCGACGCGGTCCTCGGACTGCGCAGCGACGTCGTCACCATGCGCGAAGGCCTGGACACGCTCCGCGTGGCCGAAGCCGTGCTGGAGTCCGCCACCAACCGGCAGATCGTGAAGATTGCTGCTTCGTGAGTGAAAACCGACCTGTCAGGGTCACCGTGGCAACACGGCTCTTCACGCCTGAAGTGGGCGCGGCCTCCTTCCGGCTGAAAGCCCTTGTGGACGGACTGGCGGCCAAGGGCGTCGACGTCAGCGTCCTGACCACCAGGCCGCCCAAGGGATCGCCGGCGTTCAAGCCCCGGTACAAGGTCTCCCGGTGGCCCGTGCTGCGGGACGCCGGGGGCAACGTGCGCGGCTATGTGCAATACATGAGCTTTGACGTTCCCGCTTTCTTCCGGCTGCTGTTTTCGCGGGCGGACGTCGTCGTGTCGGAGCCGCCGCCCACCACCGGCGTGGTCGTGGCGCTGACATCGGCGCTGCGGCGCAGGCCGTTTGTCTACTACGCCGCCGACATCTGGACTGAAGCGTTGTCCGCCACGGACGTTCCCGGCGTCGTCATCCGCGTCATGCGGGCCGCCGAAGGGTTTGCACTGCGCCGGGCAGCCAGGGTTATCGCCATCTCGGATGCCGTGGCTCAGAAGGTCGAACAGTTCGGTGTTCTGCCGAACCGCATCACCGTCGTCGGAAACGGGATCGACACCTCGGTGTTCGGGCCCGAAGGGGAGAGGGCCGGCTCTGACGGCCCGTACTTCGTTTATACCGGAACCATGTCCGAGTGGCAGGGTGCCGACATATTCATCCGTGCGCTGCCCGCCGTGCTCGCCGAGCACCCCGGCGCCAGCATCCGCTTCTTCGGCCAGGGTGCCGATGAACCCCACCTCAGGGAGCTTGCTGAGGAAACAGCGCCCGGCCACGTGACTTTTGGCGGGGTTATTCCCCCCGCTGACGCGGCCCGCTGGATCCGGGGAGCCGCCGCTGCCCTGGTCAGCATCAAACCGGGCCAGGGCTACGACTTTGCCAAGCCCACCAAGATCTACGCCGCCGCCGGCTGCGGGACGCCGGTGGTCTTCGCCGGAACGGGGGAGGGCGCGGCGCTCGTCTCCGGCAACGGACTCGGCGAAGCGGCCTGCTACGACGTGGACAGCGTCGCCGCGGCAATGTGCCGTGTGGCGGCCGGTGAAAAATCCGGCGGCAACGCGGACGGCCGGGACGCCAGGGCCGGCTGGGTATTGCAGCATGCGTCACTGGCAACTTCAGGGCAGCATGCCGCCGCCGAAGTGCTCGCTGCCGTTCCGTCCAGGGCATAGTTTGTGGCCTGCGCCAGCCGCCCCGGAATACGGGACGCTTTTTAACTTCGGGTAGTCTAGACCCGGCAGATAGGGCTGCTGAACCCTGCCACCAAAACACACAGGAGAGTTGTGAACGCTGATCTCGTCGTAGTCGGTTCGGGTTTTTTTGGCCTGACAATCGCGGAACGCGCCGCCACGGAGCTGGGGCTGAAGGTCGCCGTCCTGGACCGCCGCCACCACATCGGCGGCAACGCGTACAGCGAAAATGAGGCCAAGACCGGCATCGAGGTCCACCGGTACGGTGCCCACCTCTTCCACACCTCCAACGAGCGCGTCTGGGAGTACGTCAACCGCTTCACGGCCTTCACCAACTACCAGCACAAGGTCTATACCAGCCACAAGGGCGAGGTGTACTCCATGCCCATCAATCTGGGCACCATCAACCAGTTCTTCCGGTCCTCCATGGGCCCCGGCGAGGCACGCGCCCTCATCCAGGAGCAGGCCGGCGAACTTGCGGGCACCGACCCGCAGAACCTGAACGACAAAGGGATCCAGCTGATCGGCCGGCCCCTGTACGAGGCGTTCATCAAGTACTACACGGGCAAGCAGTGGCAGACCGATCCCAAAGACCTGCCCGCGGAAATCATTTCCCGGCTTCCGGTCCGCTACAACTACGACAACCGCTACTTCAACGACACGTATGAAGGCCTGCCCGTTGACGGCTACACGGCGTGGATCGAGCGGATGGCCGACCACCCGAACATCGAGGTCCACCTCAACACCGACTTCTTCGACGGCGGCGAATTCGGCCGTGACGCCGTCCGCGGCCAGGTGCCGGTCATCTACACCGGCCCCGTGGACCGGTACTTCGACTACGCCGAAGGTGACCTGTCCTGGCGCACCATCGACCTGGAGGAAGAGGTCCTCCCGATCGAGGACTTCCAGGGCTGCTCGGTGATGAATTACCCGGACGAGGATATCCCGTACACCCGGATCCACGAGTTCCGGCACTTCCATCCTGAGCGTGAATACACCAAGGACGCCACGGTCATCATGCGGGAGTTCTCCCGCTTTGCCGAAAAGGGCGACGAGCCTTACTACCCGGTGAACACCGCCGTCGACCGTGAGAAGCTGCTGGCGTACCGGGACCTCGCCCGCGGTGAGGAATCCGTGCTGTTCGGCGGCCGGCTGGGAACCTACAAATACCTCGACATGCACATGGCCATCGGATCGGCCCTGAGCATGTTCGACAACAAGATCAAGCCGCACTTCAGCGGCGGTGCGAAGCTGGAAAGCGGAGGAGTAGACGCATGAGCGTAGCGACGGAGTTCCGGCAGGGAACCGAACCGGGCACTGACGGGACCGTGTGGAAGACAGTCCACCGCGTTGTTTTCCCGGTCGACGGCGATACCGACACCCTCCCGCTGTACGTCGACTTCGACGCCGCCCGCCGTGTGGTGGAGTCGCCGGACACCAGCAGCAAGCGCACCCCGGCCTCACCGCTGGTGTCACAGCGCAGCGAGATGCGTTCGGACTTCATCCTTGGCCGCCGCGAGCTGTCCCTGCCCGCGCACCGCCGCGTTTCCTTCGGAACGTACTTCAATGCGTTCCCGGCCAGCTATTGGCGTGCCCACACCGACGTGCAGCAGGTCCGGCTGAGCATCGAGGTGGACGCCGAGGCCACGGTCATCGTCTACAAGTCCAGCCCGCGCGGCAGCTCAAACCGCGTCCAGAGCCTGCACGTCACGGGCGGCACCACGGCCACCTGCGACCTCTCGCTCACCACGTTCGCCGACGGCGGCTGGTACTGGTTCGACCTCGTCGCCCACGGGGACGATGTGAAGCTGAAGCAGGCCGACTGGTCTGTGCCCCAGCCCGAGGGATTCACCCCCGGCTCACTGTCCATCGCGGTCACCACGTTCAACCGGCCGGACTACTGCGTCAAGCACCTGCGGACCTTCGCCGAATCCGAGGACCTGCTGGCGGTCATGGACCGGCTCATCGTCACGGACCAGGGCAACCAGAAGGTCCGCGACGAGCCGGGCTACGACGAAGCCGCGGCTGTGCTCGGGGACAAGTTCAAGCTTGTTGAGCAGGGCAACCTTGGCGGATCCGGCGGCTTCGCCAGGGGGATGCACGAGGCCGTCGAGGGCGGCGAGAGCAAGTACGTCATGCTCCTTGACGACGACGTCGTCGTGGAGACCGAAGGCGTCCTGCGGGCCGTCAACTTCGCCGACTTCACCCGCAGCGCCACCATCGTGGGCGGCCACATGTTCAACCTCTTTGAACGCTCCGTGATCCACAACTTCGGCGAGGGCATCAACGAGTACCGGTTCCAGTACGAGCCAATGTCCGAGGGGCAGAGCGCCCATGACTTCGCGGCCAGCAACCTGCGCACCACCCCGTGGATGCACCGCAGGATCGACGTCGACTACAACGGCTGGTGGATGTGCCTGATCCCGACGTCGATCATCAGGGAGATCGGGCTCGCACTGCCCGTCTTCATCAAGTGGGACGACGTCGAGTACGGCATCCGTGCCAAGGCAAACGGCTACACGACGGTGAGCCTGCCCGGCGCTGCCGTCTGGCACATGCCTTGGACCGAAAAAGACGACACCATCGACTGGCAGGCCTACTTCCACCAGCGGAACCGCTGGGTGGCGGCAATGCTGTACTCGCAGTATGAAAAGGGCGGCCGCCTTCCCATCGAGAGCTTCCTCCAGGATGTCCGGCACCTGCTCTCCCTCCAGTACTCGGCGGTGGAGCTGCGGAACCGTGCGCTCAAGGACCTGCTCGACGGGCCTTCGCACCTGCACCGGACCATCGGCGGCAAGCTCCCCGAGATCCGCAAGGTCCGTTCGGAATTCCCGGATGCCCAGGTCAGCAAGGACATCACCGAGTTCCCTGCCGTCAAGCGGTTGCACCTGCCGAAGTTCGGTATGGTTCCCACCCGGCCCAAGAACTTCGCGCAGACCCTGTCCAGCGCGCTGTCCGGCGCGATCCGCCAGCTCCGCCCCGTCGACCCGGCAGCAGCAGAGCACCCCGAGGCGGTAGTACCGGCAGCGGATGCCCGCTGGTGGCGCCTTTCGCACCTGGATTCAGCACTGGTCTCGGCTTCCGACGGCACAGGCGCCTCCTGGTACCGCCGCGACAACGTGCGCTTCCGCAAGGAACTGCTGCGCAGCCTTGCCCTGCACACCCGCGTGCTGGCCCGGTGGGACGAGCTCTCCGCGTCCTACAAGAAGGAACTGCCCAACTTCACGTCTCCGGATGCCTGGCGCAAGACCTTCGCGGCCAACTCCGGCGCCGAGGCTGAACAGCAGAAGCCCGGTCAGTGACAAACGGACGCACCTCTCCTATCCAACAGGACGCCGGCCGGGCGCTGGTGGCGCCGGGAACCGGGAACGGGCTCGTTGACGTGTTCCGTTCCCGGTTCCTCCTGAAGCTCCTTGTTCGCAAGGAGCTCAGGATCAGGTACCGGGGTTCGGTCCTCGGACTGCTGTGGACCTACGTCAAGCCCGGGGTCCAGTTCATTGCCTTCTACATTGCCCTGGGTGTTTTCCTGGGCCTGGAGCAGAGCCCCACCAACAGGGGAGGACTGCCCAACTACGCGGTCTACCTGTTTTCCGGCATCATCCTGGTGAACTTCTTCACGGAGTCCCTGAGCACGGCCACGAGGTCGATCGTCAACAACAGCGGGTTGATCAACAAGATCTACCTGCCGAGGGAACTGTTTCCGGTGTCCTCCGTGTGGGTCTCAGCGGTCCATTTCTTCCCGCAGCTGTTCGTCCTGGTGGTGGCCTGCCTGTTCAGCGGCTGGCGTCCCGGCCTGCTGGAGGCGGTCACCGCCGTCGCAGGCTTTGTCATGATTGCGCTGCTTGCCACCGGTCTGGGCCTCTTCTTCGGCTCGGTCAACGTGTATTTCCGCGATTCGGAGAACCTCGTTGACCTCATTCTGCTGATCGCCACCTGGGTCGCACCGGTGCTGTACTCCTGGCGGATGGTGCTGGACAAGGCGGGTGAAACTTGGTTCGCGGTTTACCAACTCAACCCGATCACGATCGCGGTGGAGTGTTTCCACCATGCCTTCTGGCTGCCCACCACGGCTGGGGCAGAGGGGAGCCCGCCCAACCTGGTCGCCGTGTGGGTTCCAGTGGGGCTGCTCGTCTCGCTTGCCATCCTTTTCCTCGGCCAGTGGACTTTCCGGCGGCTCGAGGGCCGCTTCGCACAGGAGCTGTGAGTCTTGACCACCGCGATTGAAATCCGCAACATCAACAAGCAGTTCGTCCTGCGGCACACCCGGTCACTCAAGGAAGCCCTCGTGTGGCTCCTGCGGGGCCGCAAAGGTGACCTGTCGAAGAAGTTCCATGCCCTCCGGGACCTGTCCATCGACGTCGAACACGGCGAGACGGTGGCCCTCCTGGGGCTGAACGGCTCCGGGAAGTCAACGCTGCTCAAGCACATCTCCGGCGTCATGCTCCCCGATTCCGGCACTGTCCGCACCGGCGGACGCGTTGCCGGCCTGATCGAAGTCGGCGCCGGGTTCCACCCTGACCTCTCGGGGCGGGACAACGTCTACCTGAATGGCGCGATTCTCGGGATGACCGAGGCCCAGATCAAGGAAAAATTCGACTCCATCGTCGAGTTTGCCGAGATCGGCGAATTCATCGACACCGAGGTCAAGTTCTATTCCTCGGGAATGTACCTTCGGCTGGCGTTCTCCGTTGCAGTCCACACCGACCCCGACGTGTTCCTTGTCGATGAAATCCTCGCCGTGGGCGATGAGCCATTCCAAAAGAAGTGCCTGGCCAAGATCAAGGAACTCGCGGCGGCCGGCAAGACGCTGGTGGTGGTCAGCCACGATCTTGACCTGGTGGCCCACGTCTGCGAACGCGGAGTGCTTCTGGAACACGGGCGGGTCATCATGGACGGCCCGGTGGCTGACGTGATCAGCCGGCTCCGCGGCAACTAGCATTCCGCAATACCTGCACTGCCGTAAGCTTCAACTGCTGCCGCAAGCTACACCGCTGCGACGTCCAGCCGAATCCGGCCCGATCCGTAATCACTCTTGGAGGAAAATTGTCCTGGCTGACTTCACTGCCGGCCCTGCTAGCGGCTGTGGCCGTGGTTCTCCTTCCCGGTGCTGCGCTTGCCTGGTCTCTCGGGTTCCGGCGCACCAGCCTGCTGGGACTGGCTCCCGTGCTGTCCCTGTCGATCGCGGGCGTTGGCGCCGTGCTGGCGCCGTTCGTCCACCTGGAGTGGGGGATCGGCGTCGTGCTGGGAACGGCTGCCCTGGCGTCCGCGGCAGCATGGGCCGTGACCCGGCGCCCGTGGCAGCGCCAGGAGGCTACGGCACTCCAGCGCGCGGTGCAGCAGGGTGATGGCTGGCCGACCCTGGCGGCCGGCGCCATCGGCGTCGCCGTCGGCGCACTGCTCATCGCCCGCCGGGTCATCCAGCTGATCGGTGAACCCGACAACATCTCGCAGCGCTACGACAACGTCTTTCACCTGAACGCGGTCCGTTATGTGCTGGATACGGGCAACGCCTCAACATTG
>Ga0256906_1000661_pt1 | contig 10911 bp, 11 predicted proteins | sample MC6MC0744MT_FD_190186 | JGI IMG/M metagenome (GOLD analysis project Ga0256906, IMG submission 190186) | Metatranscriptome of enriched soil aggregate microbial communities from Iowa State University, Ames, United States - MC6-MC0744-MT... | ecosystem: Environmental > Terrestrial > Soil >... | reverse complement strand
CGTAAACAAGGCACGCGGGTGCGGCCCGTCAGTGTCGGTCCGGGAGCCGTTGGGTATACTCAAACATCAGCTCAGTCGCCCGACGATGCGCGGACAGCCCCTTGGAGGAATAATGTCGCACATCCTGTTACTGACCAACAGCACCGGGTCATCGGTGGACATTCTGCCTGCCCTGGAACTCCTGAACCACCGGGTGCACATCCTGCCCGCGGAGCCCACCGCCCTGCTGGAGACAGACCCCTGCGACATCGTCCTTTTGGATGCGCGCAAAGACCTCGTGGGTGCCCGCTCCCTGACCCAGCTCCTGAAGGCCACCGGCCTCAGCGCACCGCTGGTGCTGATCCTCACCGAGGGCGGCATGGCGGCCGTTTCCTCCGCCTGGGCCGTGGATGACATCGTGCTCGATTCGGCCGGGCCGGCCGAAGTAGAGGCACGGATCCGCCTCTGTGTCGCCCGGGCTGTACCGGAGCAGGAGGAGGCTCCCTCCGAAATCCGGGCTGCCGGCGTCGTAATTGACGAGGCGAGCTATACGGCGCGTGTCAACGGCGCCGCACTGAACCTGACCTTCAAGGAATTCGAACTTCTGAAGTACCTCGCGCAGCACCCGGGCCGGGTTTTCACCCGGCAGCAGCTCCTCACCGAGGTGTGGGGCTACGACTACTACGGCGGCACCCGGACCGTGGACGTCCACGTCCGGCGGCTGCGCGCCAAGCTGGGCGCCGACCACGAGAACCTCATCAGCACGGTGCGCAACGTGGGCTACCGGCTCACGCTGATGCGCCAGCAGGAGGATGAACTCACCGAGGCGTAGGGCCCAACAAAGGCGAAAATGCAGAACGGCCCGGCTCACCAGAGCCGGGCCGTTCTGCATTTCTAACTACAAGATTTCTAACTTAGAAGTGGAGGACATACGGGTCGAACGTATCGAGGCCACCCCAGTGGTGGATCCCCCTCACAACCTGCATGATTGCCGGCTGAGGTAACGACTATACGGGGCGCCACGGCCTGTTCCAAATCGGGCCCGCCCGGGCGGCGTCCGTATAGCCTTACAGCATGAGTCCAGCACACCCCGAGAAATGGCCCGTCCTTGTCATCAAGGGCGGCGTGGATGACGAGCTGTTGCGGGATGTCCGCGCCCTGCTGGCCGCTGCCGAGGAATCGGATGGCAATCCGCCCATTTCCGAACAGACCCTCGTGACCATGCGCGCGGCGGACACTGGCCCGCACACGCTGCTGACCCTTGCCCTCTACGCCCCCGACGAGCAGTCGGACCCCGCCACCGCACAGGACCTGGCCGGTTTCGCCGTCGTCGTCGAAGAGCCGGACGGGACAGGCGTGGCGGAAATCGCGGTGCACCCCAGCTACCGGAACCAGGGCGTGGCGGACCGGCTCGTGGGCACGCTCAAGTCCTCCCGCGGCCTGGACGGGCTGAAGGCCTGGTCGCACGGCAACCATGAGGCAGCCGCGGACCTGGCAGCCCGGTACGGCTACGGACCGGTCCGGGAGCTGTGGAAGATGCGGCTCACCACCGCCGCCGCTGACCTGCCCGACGCCGGCCTTCCGGACGGAGTCTCGATCCGCGCCTTTGTGCCGGGCAAGGATGAGGAGGCCTGGCTCGTGGCCAACCGTCAGGCTTTCGCGCACCACCCGGAGCAGGGCTCCCTCACCAGGGCCGACCTGCAGGCCCGGATGGACGAAGCCTGGTTCGACCCCGCGGGCTTCCTCCTGGCCGAGGACCGGGACGGACGGCTCCTCGGCTACCACTGGACCAAGGTGCATCCGCAGCACGGACCTCATCCGGCCATCGGCGAGGTGTATGTGGTGGGCGTTACGCCGGCCGCGCAGGGCATGGGCCTGGGCAAGGCGCTGACCATCGCCGGGATCCGGCACCTCCAGCAGCAGGGCCTGCACGCCGTCATGCTGTACACGGATGCGGACAACACCCCGGCTGTCTCGCTGTACCGGCGGCTGGGCTTCACGCGCTGGGACATGGACGTCATGTACGGGCCGCTCCAGGGACGCTGATCACACCCTTGGCCCGCCTGCCGCCGCCCCGAAATCTTCGGGTCCCGGACGGGTTAATGCTTGTAAGGTTGAAACTAAACCCGCCAGTACCCAAGGAGAGCGCATGCAACCGGAATCCGCCGGAACAGCCACCACCGAAATCAAGGCTGCCCCTGTGCGTGCCCGGTTCGGCTCCTCCGAAGTGCCGGCGTCCCGCGCCACGCAGGACCGCATCGACATCCCCGAGTTCGCAGCCATCCTGGAACCTGAGGGTGAGATCAGCCCGGACCGGTTCCTGGACCGTGAACTGAGCTGGCTCGCGTTCAACGCCCGAGTCCTCGAACTTGCCGAAGACCCGGACCTGTATCTGCTGGAACGCGTCAGCTTCCTGTCGATCTTCGCCTCCAACCTCGACGAATTCTTCATGGTCCGGGTGGCCGGCCTGAAGCGCCGCATCGCCACCGGGCTCGCCGTCCCCTCCCCCGCCGGGCTGAGCCCCGTCCAGGTCCTGGAACAGATCGGCGAGGCGGCCCACCGCCTGCAGCAGCGGCACGCCCAGGTCTACGCAGAACAGATCCGGCCGGCCCTGGCCTACGAGCACATCCACCTCATGCACTGGGACGAGCTCGACGACGACGCCCGGCACCGGCTCAGCGCCATGTTCGCGGAGAAGGTCTTCCCTATCCTCACCCCGCTGGCCGTGGACCCCGCCCACCCCTTCCCGTACATTTCGGGCCTTTCGCTGAACCTTGCCGTGGTGGTGCGGAACCCGGTCAGCGACAAGGAGCTCTTCGCCCGTGTGAAGGTTCCGGACCAGCTGCCCCGCCTGATCTCCATCGACGGCCCCCGCGCAGGTTCGGTGCCCGGCCGCGTGGCCCGTTTCATCGCCCTCGAGGAAGTCATTGCCGTCCACCTGGACCAGCTCTTCGCCGGCATGGAGGTGCTGGAGCACCACACCTTCCGCGTCACCCGCAATGAGGACGTCGAGGTGGAAGAGGACGACGCCGAGAACCTCCTGCAGGCGCTCGAGAAGGAACTGCTGCGCCGCCGGTTCGGCCCGCCAGTCCGGCTCGAGGTCACCAACGACATCAACCCGAACATCCGGGCACTGCTGATCCGCGAGCTCGGTGTGGACGAGTCAGAGGTCTACTCCGTTCCGGCGCCGCTGGACCTCCGCGGTTTGTCCGTGATCGCCGGCATCGACCGTGCGGACCTGCACTATCCCAAGCACGTGCCCCACACGTCCCGGTACCTGAACGAGTCCGAGACATCCAAGGCGGCGAACGTGTTCGCCGCCATGCGCCGCCGGGACATCCTGCTGCACCACCCCTACGATTCGTTCTCCACATCCGTCCAGGCATTCCTGGAACAGGCGGCGGCTGATCCCAAGGTGCAGGCCATCAAGCAGACCCTGTACCGGACCTCGGGTGACTCCCCCATCGTGGACGCCCTCATCGATGCCGCCGAGGCGGGCAAGCAGGTGCTGGCCCTCGTGGAGATCAAGGCCCGCTTCGACGAGCAGGCCAACATTTCCTGGGCCCGCAAGCTGGAGCAGGCCGGCGTCCATGTGGTCTACGGCATCGTGGGCCTGAAGACCCACTGCAAGCTCTCCCTCGTGGTCCGCCAGGAGGTGGACGGTCTCCGCCGCTACTGCCACATCGGAACCGGCAACTACCACCCGCGGACCGCGCGGTACTACGAGGACCTGGGCCTCCTGACGGCCAACGAGCAGGTGGGCGAGGACCTCACCAAGCTGTTCAACCAGCTGTCCGGATACGCCCCCAAGTCGACCTTCAAGCGCCTCCTGGTGGCGCCGCGCTCCGTGCGTTCGGGACTGATCGACAGGATCGAAGGCGAGATCCGCAACGCCCGGGCAGGCATTCCCGCACGGGTGCAGATCAAGGTCAATTCCATGGTGGATGAGTCCATCATCGATTCCCTGTACCGCGCTTCGCAGGCCGGCGTGAAGGTGGACGTCATTGTCCGCGGCATCTGCTCGCTGCGCCCCGGCATCCCCGGGCTCAGCGAGAACATCACGGTCCGCTCCATCCTGGGCCGCTTCCTGGAGCACTCGCGCGTGTTCGCGTTCAGCAACGGCGGCGACCCCGTGGTGTACATCGGTTCGGCGGACATGATGCACCGCAACCTGGACCGCCGGGTGGAGGCACTGGTGCAGCTGTCCGGCGGCGAGGACACCGCCTACGTCCTGGACCTGCTGCGCCGGTACATGGACCCCGAAACGTCCAGTTGGCACCTGGACAGCGACGGGGAGTGGACCCGCCACCACATCGGCGACGACGGCCGCAAGCTTGACGACGTCCAGTCCTGGCTCCTGGCATCACGCTCCCGGCAGCGCGCCGTCGTCCGACGGTAGGAACCCGGCCTTTGAAGAGCAGCGACTCACCCATAGCGGATCAGACCGATCACCCGGGCGAGCCGGTCGCCGTCACGGCCGCCGGCGCCCTTCCTTGGCGCGTCAAGAAGGACCAGCTGGAAGTCCTCCTGATCCACCGCCCGCGGTACGACGACTGGTCCTGGCCCAAGGGCAAGCTAGACCCCGGCGAAACGGTGCCCGAGTGCGCCGTCCGCGAGGTGGAGGAGGAGATCGGCCTCGTGGCGCCCCTCGGCATTCCGCTCCCGCCCATCCACTACCACGTCTCCGCCGGACTGAAGGTTGTTCATTACTGGGCCGTTGAGGTGACCGGCAATTCCCTGCGGCCCGACGGCAAGGAGGTGGACAGCGTCATGTGGTGCGCCCCGGAGCGTGCGGCCGAACTGCTGTCCAACCCCTCGGACCGGGCGCCGCTGGAATACCTGGCCGCGGCGCATGCCCGCGGGGAACTGCAAACCTGGCCGCTCGTCGTCGTGCGCCATGCCAAGGCCAAGCCGCGGTCCTCGTGGACCAAGGCGGAGGGAGAGCGCCCCCTGGCCGCCACCGGCATCCGCCAGGCGCAGGCCGTGCACAGGCTGCTGAAGGCGTGGAAACCGCTGCGCGTGGTCAGCAGCCCGTGGCTGCGCTGCGTTGCCACCATCGCCCCCTACGTCAAGTCCTCGGATGCCAAGGTGAAACTGGTGGATGCCCTGACGGAGCACCGGCATGCCCGGAACCCGAAAAAGACGGCCGCCGTCGTCGACGCATTGTTCGACAAGCAGCGCGCGGTGGTGCTGTGCACCCACCGGCCGGCCCTCCCCACGGTGCTGGGCCAGCTTGCCGGTTACATGACCCCGCGGCTCAAGGGACTGCTGCCGGTGGCTGACCCGTACCTCGCCCCGGGGGAAATGATCATCTGCCATGTGGCGCACGGCAGCAGGAGCAGAATCGTGTCCGTGGAGCAGTTCAAACCCTTCGACGACTGAGGGTTGCCGGGTATTGGCTTGGTCGGCTCGGCGATGGAAGCGTAATAGGCAATGCCGAAGGGCGTTATGCAGATCCCATAGACTGGACGGGTGAGCACCCCAACGCCCTATGAAGACCTTCTACGCGACGTCATGGCCAACGGCACGCACAAATCAGACCGCACCGGCACCGGAACCAGCAGCGTTTTCGGGCGCCAAATCCGCTTCGATCTGGGCGAAAGCTTTCCCCTGATCACCACCAAGCGGGTGCACTTCAAGTCCGTCGCCGTCGAGCTGCTGTGGTTCCTCCGCGGCGACTCCAACGTGAAGTGGATGCAGGACCAGGGCGTCACCATCTGGAACGAGTGGGCCGATGCCGAGGGTGAACTCGGGCCGGTCTACGGCGTTCAGTGGCGGAGCTGGCCCACCCCGGACGGCGGTCACATCGACCAGATCGCCGAGCTCGTGGAGGGCCTGAAGTCGAACCCTGACTCGCGCCGGCACATCGTCTCGGCCTGGAACGTGAGCGAGCTCAAGGACATGGCGCTGCCGCCCTGCCACGCGTTCTTCCAGTTCTATGTTGCGGACGGCAAGCTCTCGTGCCAGCTGTACCAGCGCTCGGCGGACATGTTCCTGGGCGTGCCGTTCAACATCGCCTCGTACTCGCTGCTGACCTGCATGCTGGCGCAGCAGACCGGCCTCGAGCCCGGCGAATTCGTCTGGACCGGCGGCGACGTGCACATCTACGACAACCACATGGACCAGGTCCTGAAGCAGCTGGACCGGGAACCGTACGAGTACCCGCAGCTGAAGATCACCCGCAAGCCGGCGTCGATCTTCGACTACACGCTGGACGACTTCGAAGTGGTGGGCTACCGGCACCATCCCACGATCAAGGCACCGATCGCCGTATGAGCACGGAGGGCATTATGGACGGGCAGGCTTTCAGCGAGGACATCGCCGCAGGGATGTCAGGAATCGGGCTCGTGTGGGCACAGACCCCCGCCGGCGTCATCGGCAAGGACGGCGACATGCCGTGGAACCTGCCAGAGGACCTGAAACACTTCACCAGGGTGACCACCGGCCATCCCGTGATCATGGGCCGCAAGACCTGGCTCTCTTTCCCGGCGAAGTACCGTCCGTTGCCCAACCGGACCAACATCGTCATCACCCGGCAGGAAAACTGGGGCAGCACGCCCGAGGCGGAGGGCGCCGTCGTCGTCAAATCCCTCGATGACGCCCTGCTGGAATCACAGTTCGCCCCGGGCTGCGAAGCAGTCTGGATCGTCGGCGGCGGCGAAATTTTCAGAAAGGCCACCGGCCTGGCCAACGTCGCGGTGGTCACCACCATTGATGTGGATGCCGACGGCGACACGTACGCCCCGGAGCTCGGCGACGGGTGGGTGGCCGGCCCGTCCGTGCCCTCCGACGGCTGGCTGACGGGGGCTAACGGCACCCGCTACCGGTTCACCAAGTGGAACCGCTCAGAAGGTTAGAAGATGCTGCGTAAACCCGAAACCCTCTTTGTCCTCGGCTACATGTTGCTGCCTTTACTGGCACTGCTGTCCGCGATTGTTGGGCTGACCATGATCCTGGGCGGCAACAAGATCGCCGGCATCATCGTTCTGGTGGTGGTGACGCAGGTATTCGCCTTCGGCGCATTCTTTGCCCTGCGCGCCCGCAAGAATGCGCTGCTCGAGGAGCCGGACCACCAGTAGCGTCCGGATGGGGAGTGCTGCCCATCGCGGCGGGCATGGGCCCGAACTAGAGTGATGGCTGGACTTAGCAGCAACCGTCCCCGTCCGGGGCGGTCAGAATTTGGGGGATGATGCCGCAGTGACAGGTAATTTGTGGGGCGCGGACGTCGCGCAGCTTCGCACACTTGCGCAGCAGTTCGGAAAGGTTTCCGACACCCTGCTGCAGACGTCGTCGCAGCTGACCAACCAGATCAACAACAACCCTTCGTGGAAGGGCAATGACGCCACGCAGTTCCGCTCGGACTGGAACGGCAACCACCGGGCGCTCATCCAGCGGACGGCCCGCGCCCTGAAGGACGAGTCCCGGAAGCTGCTGGACAACGCCAACGAGCAGGAGAAGGCCAGCGATGCCGCCCCGGGCTCCGGCGGCGGCCCCGTTACCCTGGGCGATCCCGGCTCTTCGCTGCCAGGCGTGCTGGGCGGCGTGCTGCTTGGGGGTGTTGGGGCGCTCAAGGCGGGCATGACCCTGCACAAGTTCATCAAAGCCCCGTTTACCCTTGCCAAGCACCTCAGCCAGTACGGCTGGGTGCTGAAGAACCAGCGGGCGGACTTCATCAAGTCGTTCCTGCAGGGTAGCCACCGCATCGGCGGGCCCGGTTTCGCAGCGCACCGGCTGCTCGGCAACCCGGCACTCGACGACCTGCTGAAGGGCTCGGCGTCCGCCCACCGCGGGCTCGGTCTGATCGACAAGGCCACCGACATTGCGTCCCTAAAGAACCTGAACAAGCACATCGGCTTTCTTTCCAAGTTGGGCCCTGTCCTGGAGGAGAAGCCCTGGCTCGGCGCCGGCACGAAGCTTGAGTGGCTGGGCAAGTCGGGCCTCGCCCGCGGACTTGGCTGGGCGGGCGTCGGCTTCAGCGCCTACGACTCTGTGAAGAGCTTTGCCGACGGCGATGTAAAGGGCGGGTTGGCCAGCGCGGGTAAGGGCCTCTTGGGTGTCGGGTGCTTCCTGCCGCCTCCTGCCGGGACTGTCTGTCAGGTGGCCAGCGTTGGCATTGCGGTGTACGAGAACTGGGACACCATCAGCAGCGTCGGCAAGGACATCGGCGAAGGAGTCGTCAACGCCGTGAAGGACCCCGGAAAGTTCGTGAGCGACACGAAGGATACGTTGGTTGATGCAGGCAAGTCCGTGGGCAAGTTCCTCGGATTCGGTGATTAGGAGACAAGCATGACTGTTCAGGACCCGACCCAGCAGGAACCGCGCCTCGGCATCGACGTCATCGGCTTCGGCGTGGGCGAGTTCGCCTACCTGCTGAACGTTTTCGAGGGCCCTGCCCGTGACCGTTCCGTCAGCGTCTTCCGTGCTGAGGAGATGATCGACGACGTCACCCTGTCCACGGCCGGGGCCTCCTCGCTGCTGGCACGCGACCTGGCTGCGGTGGATGACGACGGTGATCTCGGCGTGAAGGGTGTGGCCGCCGCCGTGGCCACGGCACTCGGCCAGGCGACACGGTGGACCGAGATCTCGTTGCTGACCGGCGAGTCGATGGACAACGTGGCACTGCTGGAAGCACCCGGTGTTTCCCTGATGCTGCAGCCCCGGCTCCTGGGCACCTGGTTCGTCTTCGCCCAGGATCCCGCCATTTCCTCGGCGGAGGCGACGCTCCGGGTGGTACGCCAGCATGTCGAACAAAACCCTGGCGGCTCCGCATATCTGGTTTTGAAGACCCTGGCTTCCGAGCAGCACCTCCTGATTCGGCGTGAAGAGACCTCGTGGACCACCGGCGTTCCCGATTTCGAAAAGGACGAGGTGGCAGAAACGGCAGGCCTGGATGACGCCGGGCTCCTGGCAGCGATTGAGGATGCCCGTGGCGAGGCGTAGCGAGGGCGTCCCGCAGGAGCCGGGCTACGTTCCGTCCCAGGCCCCCGACGGCAAGCTGATCTACCGCCGCGCCGAGAACGGGGAAACGGTGGGCTACACGCCGGACGAATATGGCGTGCGCAAAGACGACGGCCACGGCCTCGTGAAACCCGTCAACAGCTCCGCCGGGTTGCTCTTCCTGGCGGTTCTTGCCTCGCTGTTCACGGGCGGGATCGTTTACGGCGTTGTCCGCATCGCACTCGACGGCACCTGGGGCATCCTGGGCGAGGTCTGGTGGGTTGTGCCTGTCGGGATTTTCGTTCCCTTGGCGGCGTGGTCCGCGTATGCCAAGGAGCGCCGGGCCGAGAAGTTGCGCAAAGCCCGCAACCTTCCGCGGCCCGTGGACTGAGGTCTTTGCGTCGAGCGCCCCAGAAGCCGTGACGTAACCGACTGCGGCCAGCCTGATCCAAAGATAAACTGGCTAAATGACTACAGCAGCTACTCCGTCCGTTGGACTGGTCGGTTGGCGCGGCATGGTCGGCTCCGTCCTGATGCAGCGCATGCAGGACGAGGGCGACTTCGCCAGCATCAACCCGGTATTTTTCTCCACCTCAAACGCGGGAGGTGCCGCCCCGTCCTTCGCTGACGGGGCCGGTAAGCTCGAGGACGCGTTCGACGTCGAGACCCTGGCGAAGCTGCCGATTATTGTCACCGCCCAGGGCGGGGACTACACCAAGCAGGTCCACGGCGAGCTGCGCAGCCGGGGCTGGGACGGCCTCTGGATCGACGCCGCCTCCACCCTGCGCATGAACGATGACTCGATCATCGTCCTTGACCCGATCAACCGAGACGTCATCGACAAGGGCCTCGCCAACGGTGTCAAGGACTTCATCGGCGGCAACTGTACCGTCTCCTGCATGCTCATGGGCCTCGGCGGGCTCTTCAAGAACGGCCTCGTTGAGTGGGGCACGTCCATGACCTACCAGGCCGCCTCCGGCGGCGGCGCGCGGCACATGCGCGAGCTGCTCAGCCAGTTCGGCACCCTCAATGCTGAGGTCAGCACGGAACTGAATGACCCGGCGTCGGCCATCCTGGACATCGACCGTAAGGTGCTGGCCCACCAGCGCAACGGCATCGACGCCACCCAGTTCGGTGTGCCGCTGGCCGGCTCCCTCATCCCCTGGATCGACGCCGATCTCGGCAACGGCCAGTCCAAGGAAGAGTGGAAGGCAGGCGTCGAGACCAACAAGATCCTGGGTACCTCGGAGGAGAACCACGTGATCATGGATGGCCTCTGCGTCCGGATCGGTGCCATGCGCTCCCACTCGCAGGCGCTCACCCTGAAGCTGCGCGAGGACCTCTCCGTTGCCGAGATCGAGAAGTTGCTGGACGAAGACAACGAGTGGGCCAAGGTGGTGCCCAACTCCAAGGAAGCATCGATGGCCGACCTGACCCCCGTGGCTGCCTCGGGCACGCTGACCATTCCGGTGGGCCGTATCCGCAAACTCGAAATGGGCCCGCAGTACATCAGCGCCTTCACCGTCGGCGACCAGCTCCTCTGGGGCGCCGCCGAGCCGCTGCGCCGCATGCTCAACATCGCCACCGGCGCGCTGTAACCAGGCTTCGACCTACTCAACCGGCCCTGCCCCGCACGACCGGCCCCGCCCGCTGTTTCAAGGGTCCGGCCGCTCATGCGGAGCGGGGCCGGTTTTGTATCCGCGCCCGTGCGGTCGCGGCCAGTACCCGCCGCCTGACGTCAGCCGGAGAAGCAAGATGCGGGCACTCCAGCCGCACGAAAATCCATCCTTGCTCGGTCAGGGCGTTCTCGCGGGCACGTTCGGCCAGCAGCACCTCGTCGGTGGGCCCGAAGTCGCTGTACTTTCCCTTGCCGTCAAACTCGATGATGACCCGCCGTGACGGATCGGCGAAATCTGCACGGAACAATCCAGCCGGTGTGGGCAACTCGTACTGCGGTTCGAAGCCGTCGATGCCAACCTCTCGCAGAAGCAGGCG
>Ga0256906_1000659_pt1 | contig 10939 bp, 11 predicted proteins | sample MC6MC0744MT_FD_190186 | JGI IMG/M metagenome (GOLD analysis project Ga0256906, IMG submission 190186) | Metatranscriptome of enriched soil aggregate microbial communities from Iowa State University, Ames, United States - MC6-MC0744-MT... | ecosystem: Environmental > Terrestrial > Soil >... | reverse complement strand
TCGCGGAAATCCGCGTGTCCGCCGAGGTAACCGCCTACGTGGCAACCAAGTAAAAGAACCTGTGGGGTGCCCGGGCCAAAACCAACTTGGGCCCGGCACCCCACAGGCCACACAACGAAAAGGGGCGTGATTAGCAATGCAGGTGCGCGTACTGGGATCAGCAGCCGGCGGAGGATTCCCGCAGTGGAACTGCGCCTGCCCCCAATGCCGGGCAGCACGGAACGGATCCCGCCCCTGCGTCCCACGCACCCAATCCTCCATCGCGGTGAGCGCCGACCTGCAGCACTGGTTCCTGCTCAACGCCTCACCGGACATCCAGTCACAAATAGAGTCCTTCGAGGCCCTGCATCCGGACAATGACAGTGTGGCCCGGTTGCAGGCCGTGCTGCTCACCGATGCGGAGCTGGACCACACGCTTGGCCTGCTCTTGATGCGGGAGGGGCGGGGGCTGGAGGTGCATGCGACGGAGTCGGTGTACGAGACCCTCACCACGGGAACCGGGATACTGCGGACGCTCGAAGCGTACTGTCCGGTCACATGGCGACCGGTGGTCCCCGGCGCCGAGATGGTGCTGGGCGAGGGGCTGTCGTATTGCGCGTTCGACGTCCCCACGGACAAGAAAATGCGCTTCCCCGGGGCTGCGGAGAACGGTCGGGTGGTTGGCTACCGCATCACGGACACCGCCAGTCGTCGAAGCCTGGTCTACCTCCCAGGCGTGCAGCAACTCACGCCCGACATCCTCGAGGAACTGGCGGAGTGCTCCGCCTTGCTGGTTGACGGCACCTGCTGGCTCGATGACGAGATGCCCAGCCTCGGCCTGGCCAGCAAGACATCGCGTGACATGGGACACGTACCGATCCTTGGCCCGGGCGGCAGCCTTGAGCTGTTGTCGCCGCTACCCATCGATCGCAAGATCTACATCCATATCAATAACACCAATCCGATTTTGATCGACGACTCTCCGGAACGACTCCACCTCGACCGGCATGGCATGGAGGTCGCCGTGGACGGCCTGGAACTGGAAATCTAAGGAGCAACGATGACGGCAGTACTCACACCCGATGAACTCGAGGAGTCGCTCCGCGCGCACGCCAAGCAGTACCACAGCGAGCACCCCTTCCATCGTCGGATGAACAACGGACAGTCCAGCCGCGAGGAGATCAGAGGGTGGGTAGCCAACCGCTTCTACTACCAGGTGAACATTCCCCGGAAGGACGGGGCGATCCTCAGCAGCTGCCCAGACAGCGAGGTGCGGCGCCGCTGGGTCCAGCGGATCATTGACCACGACGGCACCACCGAGGGAACCGGCGGAATCGAGTCGTGGCTGCGTCTAGGTGAGGCCGTTGGCCTGACCCGTGAAGAACTCGAGGACTCACGGCACCTGCTCCCCGGTGTGCGATTCGCCGTCGACGCTTACGTCAACTTCACACGCACCCGTCCATGGGTGGAGGCGGTGGCATCTTCCCTGACCGAGTTGTTTGCACCCGACTTAATGGCGGAGCGGCTCTCTGCCTTCGAACGACACTACACCTGGATCGGCCCAAAAGGACTCGCCTATTTCAGGGCTCGCATCACCCAGGCGCCCCGCGACTCAGAACACGGTCTTGAGATCGTGCGGAAGTACTGTGTCACCCCGGAATCGCAGGCAGCCGCGGTGGCGGCCCTGTCTTTCAAGTGCGACGTGCTGTGGAGCATGCTCGATTCGATTGACCAGGCTTATGGAAACCGTTAACGGAGCCGCCCGACCGCGGTTGGCGCCGCACGTGCGGATGGTCTTCAACACCGCGCGCGGGGAATATGCGCTGCTGTCACCGGAGACAATTTTGGCCATCAACGCCACCGGGGCCGCAATCGTGGAGCTGTGCGACTCCCAGCGGACCATCGCAGAGATCGAGGCTGAGTTGCGCCGCCGATATGACGACGTCGCTGAGGGCGACGTCCAACGCTTCGTGGCGGGACTCGTCACCAAGCACGGAATGGAGATAGACCATGGATAAGCCTTACGGGCTGCTCGCTGAGCTCACTTATTCCTGTCCACTGCAGTGCGGCTACTGTTCCAACCCGCTCCAGCTCGACGATTATCGTGACGAGCTGAGCACAGAGGAGTGGCAACGAGTATTTGCCGAGGCCGCCGACCTGGGTGTGCTTCAGCTTCACCTCTCCGGCGGGGAGCCGCTGCAGCGCCATGACATCGTCGACTTGGTGCAGAGCGCCAACCAGCTGGGACTGTATACCAACCTGATTACCAGCGGTCTCGGCTTATCCACCCGTCGAGCCGAGCAGCTCCGCGGCGCGGGCCTTGACCACGTGCAGCTCAGCATTCAGGCCGATGAGCAGGCACTGTCCGACCAGATCGCCGGCACTACATCATTCGAGCGGAAGCACGTGGCCGCTCGGCTCGTCAAGCAGTTGGGCTGGCCGCTTACCCTCAACGTTGTGCTGCACCGGCAGAACATTGACAGGATCGCCGGGATCCTTGATATGGCGCAGGAGATGGAGGCCGACCGCATCGAGCTGGCGAACACGCAGTACGCCGGCTGGGCGGGGCCCAACCAGGCGGAGTTGCTCCCATCCAGGGACCAGCTGGAGCGCGCCGATGCGGCGGTGGAGGCGGCAAGAGAGCGGCTGGGGGAGCGGATGGACATCATCTATGTCATGCCCGACTACTACAGCAAGTACCCCAAGCCCTGCATGGACGGCTGGGCCAGCCGTCAGTTTACTGTGGTGCCCAACGGCGAGGCCCTGCCATGCCCGGCCGCCCACGAGGTGGCACGCGGTCTTAACCTACCTCCTGCCAGCGTACGCGAGCACGCACTGGAGTGGATTTGGGAGCAGGCTCCGCTGTTTCAGCAGTTCCGCGGCGACGCATGGATGCCGGATCCGTGCCGCAGCTGCGACCGTAAGGACATCGACTTCGGTGGCTGTCGCTGTCAGGCCTTCGCTCTCACCGGCGACGCCGCCCGGACCGACCCGGTCTGCCACTTATCTCCCGACCACGGCCTGGTCGAGGCGGCAGTGGTGGCGGCAAACGACCCAATGCGTCCCCGGGAGAGCACGGTGATACCCCGCCAGCAGACGGGCCGCACGAAACGGGCTACTGCAGCGGCGCAGGGAAGGACGGGCAGGACGCCCGTCGCACTGTCCGCCACCGTGTTGAAAGGACAAGCATGATCGCGCTAATAGGCCTCGGATTCGCCTTGGGCCTTGATAACTTTCGGACGTCGATCGCACTCGGGGGACTCAAACCGACATGGCGCCAGTCCATCAGGACTTCGCTGATCTTCGCCGCCTGGGATGGCCTGGCGCCCCTCGTTGGACTGCTAATCGGTGAGTATTTGAGTACCAAAATCGAGGGCACGGCCGGGATGATCGGGGCGCTCGGCCTGGCCGGCTACGGCCTGTGGATCACCGTCAAGGCGGCCCGGTCACCCGAGAATGCCGATCTTGACCTGAAGACGGCCAGACGATGGCTGCCCGTGCCGTTGAGCATCGACAACGTGGCCGCGGGTGCAACGATCGGCCTCGCAGGCTATTCGCCATGGGTTGCGCCCTTCCTGTTTGCGTTCACGACCTTCGTGATGGCGGTCGTTGGACATCAGGTCGGCCGGACGGTCGCTAACTTCATCCCCCGCCTCCGTACGGATCTGCTGTCCGGGATCGCGCTCATGGTGATGGCAGGCCTCATGGTCGCGGGCATGGAAGCTGACTGATGATGTCGAACATCGACCTGCGCAACCGGGAGGAAGACAGTGTACGGCCACCGTGCTACCACTGTGGCGAGCCCTACGCAGTGGGGGATGCTGGCCGGCACACAGAGCCAGTCAACTGCGACGTCTGTCAGCGCTGCAAGATGATGCCCGCGTGCTACACGTGCCGGAATATGTACTGCCCCTGCGAAGTGCACCAACACGGAAAGGCTTAGTTCTACGGTTAGGACCTCGCTCGGACGGCAGTCCGTGGCTGCCATCGCACTCTGCCGAGCCCGGGGGAGCGGTGGGCAGAGCGATGGCACTCTCACCAGCTCATCCATACCTGGGTCCGGCGACGCCGCCGCAGACCGTACTGCTTCATCGGAGGAACACAACATGAATCAACAAACGCCGGGATCGTCAGGGGGACGTCGCAGTCTATCCGACCAGGAGCCTGTCCAGGAGTGGGCCTCGCTTCAGCCCGGGGACTGCATTGAGGTCTCCTCCGTCGATTCGTTCCTTTACGCGGCTTATGTGGATGACCGTTCAGACGACGGCGAACTGATATGGGTCGTCGAGAACGGAACAGGCTGCCGTCGTCTGTTTGTTCGTGATGACCCCGTCATGCTCTTTTCGATCCAAGACTCAATCCACCCCAACGTTGGGGGGTTTCTAATCTCTAGGAAGGAAGCCGTTAATCATGCCTAGTCATGCCACCGAACATGTGGAAGTCCTCGTTACCGACCCCGATCGATTGTACGATTTGCTCGATAATGCAGAGGCCGAGCTCCGGCAAGTAGCGTCGCCTGAATGTTGTGCCGGCATCCTGGTCACCCGCCACAATCCTGGCCGATACACACTCATATTCAGCGAAACGGTTCCCTTCGGGGAGACACGCGAGCAGATGCTCTCGTGACCCCTGATCTTTGGTGCAGCAGGAGATCGACTAGATCGACTCTCGTGAGGTCGTCTCCACCGACCTCCTGGACTCCCACCACGACGGCATAGATGAAGCCCTCCGCCACCATCGCCCATACATAGGAGAACAATGACTGCCATTTCGACGACCCAGTCAGGTGCCCCGGTTACGTCCGACGCGCACTCCAAGGCTGTCGGCGCCGACGGTGCCATCATCCTGACCGACCACTATCTGGTCGAGAAGCTGGCCCAGTTCAACCGCGAGCGGGTTCCGGAGCGCGTGGTGCACGCCAAGGGCGGCGGCGCATTCGGCACGTTCAAGGCCACCGAGGACGTCTCGAAGTACACCAAGGCCGCGTTCCTGCAGCCCGGTGTTGAGACCGAGATGCTGGTCCGTTTCTCCTCCGTCGCGGGCGAGAACGGTTCCCCCGACACCTGGCGGGACCCCCGCGGTTTCGCGGTGAAGTTCTACACGTCCGAGGGCAACTACGACCTCGTGGGCAACAACACCCCGGTGTTCTTCATCCGTGACGGCATCAAGTTCCCGGACTTCATCCACTCCCAGAAGCGCCTGCCCGGCACGCACCTGCGTGACGCCGACATGCAGTGGGATTTCTGGACCCTGTCCCCCGAGTCCGCGCACCAGGTCACCTGGCTGATGGGTGACCGCGGCCTGCCCGCCTCCTGGCGTGAAATGCAGGGCTACGGCTCGCACACCTACCAGTGGATCAACGCCGAGGGCGAACGCTTCTGGGTCAAGTACCACTTCAAGTCCAACCAGGGCGTGAAGAACATCACCGGTGAAGAAGCCGAGGCTCTCGCCGGTTCGGACGCGGACTTCTACATCCGCGACCTGCACGAGAACATCGAAGCCGGCAACCTGCCCTCCTGGGACCTGCACGTCCAGGTCATGCCCTACGAGGACGCCAAGACCTACCGCTTCAACCCGTTCGACCTGACCAAGGTCTGGCCGCACGCGGACTACCCGCTGATCAAGGTCGGCACCATGGAACTGAACCGGAACCCGGAGAACTACTTCGCGCAGATCGAACAGGCCACCTTCGCGCCGTCGAACTTCGTGCCCGGCATCGCCGCTTCCCCGGACAAGATGCTCCAGGCCCGGATCTTCTCCTACGCCGACGCACACCGCTACCGTGTGGGCACCAACCACGCCCAGACCCCGGTGAACCAGCCGAAGAACCAGGTCAACAACTACAGCCAGGACGGCGCGGGACGCTTCCTGTTCAACGCTCCCTCCGTGCCGGTCTACGCACCGAACACGTTCGGCGGCCCGGTCGCAATTGAGCCGGCTGTTGTCGGCGGCGGCTGGGAGAACGACAGCGCGCTGACGCACGCCGCGCACTCCCTGCACGCCGAGGACGGCGACTTCGTCCAGGCCGGTGCGCTGTACCGCGAGGTCTACAACGACGCCGAAAAGGCCCGCTTCCTGGACACCATCACCGGTGCGGTGGGAGGCGTGAAGCGCGCCGACATCAAGGAACGCGCCATCCAGTACTGGACCAACGTCGACGCCGAACTCGGCGCCAAGCTCCGCGCCAACCTCGGCGCAGCACCGCTCTCCGACGCCGAAGCCGCCAACAAAATCGGGTCAGGGCCATTGTCAACGCCGTTCCTACACTTCTATCCGGGCTCGGCATGGTGCTCGGTCTGTACGCCCGTTCCCATGCATTGAACGCATCAATGCGCCATCGGCAGGGAGGTGATGGACGGGTCCGGCCGCATTCGATGAAAATGTAAACCGAACATGCCATTGCGGCAGCGGCAGACTTCGGCATACGCGGTTACCCAACTCGCCATTGAATCGTGCCCACGATCGTTTGATCACCGAACGGAAAACATGCAACCCGATTGCAACCCTCCACGCCTTTTACTTGTGACGCTGCTCACGGATCCAGGCAGGGGTGGCGATCACGGCAGCAGCAATGTGACACCAGGCCAAAGACGTAGCCAGGTTGTCAAAGGAAGGAGAAAGTGTGCACAGGACACTAAACGGCGCTGTCGCCGGCGGGCTGAAGCATGGTGAGCAGGGTCCAGCGCTTGCCGTAGCTCAGGCGCAGGCGGGCTTGGCCCCGGAACAGCGGAGTCTCGAACACCACCCGGGCTTAGGTGCTGGACGGGTCGCTGCAGTCCACTGCGAGTGCCCACTTGGGCGGGCGGGCGTCGTTGAGGGTCGCGCCAGCATGATTCCTCGTCGAGCAACTCAATCGCCGTTGCTGTCTCCTTCCTGCCCAGCGCTTCGTCGAGCCCATGCAGTAGCCCACTGGATTTGAAGAGAAGGGACCCTAGTTACGTCCCGAAAGCCGTCGTCGGCTCCATGAACGGGCACAGCCCGCAGCCGCTGCCGTCTGGTACGTCGTTACGCGGAGGTTACTACCAGTTGTCGTCCAAGGAAAAAATAGTCCCAGGAGGTGCCCAGTGTCGGGTGAGAAGCGACTCCAGCAGATATCCAGCCAGTCAACCAAAGCCGAGGTTTATAGCGCGTGGGAACGATTCGTGCAGGGTGAGGATGATGTGTACGGGGTGCGGCCGGAGGTGGCGATTTCCTGGCAGCGGTCCCGGGATCAGTACCGGATTGACCCGTTTCTGACCGAGGTGCCTAACGCGCCGGTCTCACAGTCCGCGTATTCCCTTAACCAGGATGTCGTTTTCGCGGAGCTGGGTTTTTGTGCTGCTGCCATGGCGCATGAAGTGGCTGATGCGGGAGGCGTTGTGACCATCGCCGATGCCAGCGGCAGGGTTCTGACGTCGTGGGGTGACAGGAACACGCGTTCGGTGGCTAATGCCGGCGGTCTTGCCCCCTGGTTCAGCTGGTCCGAGAGTGCGGTGGGCACGAACAGCATGGGGACCGCGCTGGTGGCCCGGCGTGCGGTGATGATTAGGCAGTCGGAGCATTGGGCGCAGGCTTTTCATGATTGGTCGTGTGCTGCTGTGGCGGTGCGGGATGTGGTGAGCAAGGAGCCGCTCGCTGTCCTGAATATCTCGTGTTGGCGCAGTGAGCTGCCATTGTCAACGCGGCAGTGGCTGGAGCGGTCCGTTACCCGCGCTCAGAACAGCTTGCGCTGGCACGCCCATGATAGTGGCAGCGAGTTGCTCGCCACTTACACCCACGCCCGGGGGCGGTCGAAGCAGCCTCTTGTCGCCGTCGACATGGCGGGTGCGGTTGTGATCGCGGACGACACGGCGAGCGTCATCCTCGGCGTGCCGAGCAACACTCCCGCGGTTGATGCCGTGGGGCGGTGGATTCCGCAGCTTCCGGCTTTCATTAACGCGGCCCGCTACGCGACTGCACGTGCGAGCTCGGATCCGGGGTGGACCGGATCGACGCAAATCTTTACCCATCTCGCTGACGAACCGTCATCAATCGAATTTCGCCCTGTTTTCCTTCACAGCAATCTGATCGGGCACCTGATTTCTTTCGGTGCTTCCGCTGGCGAACAGTTCCCGCACGCGGAAACGGGCGGGGTTCTGTTGGGGCAACCTCGTCGGATTGTTGCTCTGCGTGAGGAGAACCGCATGGTGATGCTGCGGGCCTCAGAGGTCACGGTGGCCGAAGCGGACGGTACCGGTGTCTGGCTGCATACGGATGAAGGCAAACTACTGTCTGCCGTGTCCGGGCTGGATAGACTCGAGACTGACTTGGCCGGCACCGGCAGTTTCCTGCGAGTGCACCGTCAGTATCTGGTCAACCTGAGCCGTGTTCGGGAAGTCGAGCGCCGGGAAAAGGGCGAACTGGTCCTGGTCATGGACGATTTCAAAAACACCATGGTCCCGGTATCCCGACGCAACGTCCGCCCGGTACGTGACGCGCTCAGCATCTAGGACACCACCGCCACGGTCGAAGCACCCAGTCCAAGGTCACCGAGACGAGCGATTAAACGCTTGTGGCGGGGAAGTTTTAGCAGCGCCACGCCCGCTGGACACCACGCCCACGGATACGGCGTCCCGCCTAGGCCGGCAGGATAAAGGGAACCAGTAACTAATCTGCCATCGAGTTCAGGCCGAGGAACCGGTCGAAAAACGCGCCGAGTCTGCCAACGATGCTGTCGAGTTGACCGTCGGCCCAGCGGTCGTGAAGCGTGAGACCGGTGTTAGCAACCTCAGTGACCGCTGTTCAGGCTCTGCTCTGCCGAGGAATGTCGCTCAGAGCTGTCAGACCTGGGCTCGCAGCTCTCGATCCATCCGTGCCATCTTCACCCGCAGAATCTGAAGCCGCGGATCAGTTGCGCCGACCACTCGCTCAACTATCGCAGCCGAGAAGGAATCGACTGCGCCCATGTCCGTGGAGCACCACCGCAGGATCAGTTCAGAATCACCACTGGCTCGCACGGAGGCCCCCACGGCCTCGTTGAGCTCATCGCGCATAAGTCCGATGGCGAAGTTGACTGAGCGGGTCAGAAGCTTCGCCGGATACGCCGCCAGAGCCTCGGCCACGCGCCCCGCCCGCAGATGGGCCGCCACGATCGATGTATCGGTCTCCACCTTCACCCCAGCGGTGAATCGGTACGGATTGGGTTCCACGACGTTCCCGAGAAGCCCGCGAATTCGGTGCATCTCGGCCCGGACTGAAGCGGCGACGCCGTTCTCGCCATAAAGCTCGTAGGCCAGCTCCTCCGCGCGCCAGCCGCTGGATCGCGAGGCGAGCATCGCAAGGATTTCGGCGCGGCGCAGCGTCAGTCTGAAACGTGGCCCGCGGTCGATCTCCGCAGTGGGTTTGTCACCAAGTATCCGGAGGAGCAATTCGTGGCCGATGCCTCTGGCATTTGCCGCGGGAACAGTGCGTGTCCTGTCAGTTGGTAAGACTGCCGTCGGTGTTTCCGCCGATCGCAGCATTTCCTCGGCCAGCCGGACGCCGCATCGAACCATCCGCAAGCTGTCGGGCGTCAAGGACTCAATTGGGCCGGAGACATCCAGGACGCCCAAAACGTCGCCCGTGAACGGATCCCGGATGGGGGCCGCGGTGCACACCCAGTCATGGTGGGCACGGAGCAGATGCTCCGCGGAGAACACCTGAGCCGGGGTGCCGTTGAGCAGGGCCTCGCTAATGGCGTTGGTTCCCACTCCGGACTCGGACCAGTCGGCGCCCTCCACGAACTCCGCGGAATCCGCCTGCCGAAGGGCGTGACGGCCCCCGATTCTCCAAAGGACCTCGCCAACATGGTCCGTGACAACCAGCAGATGCCGCCCATCCGTCGTCTCATCGGCCAGCAACTGAGAAAGTGCCGGCATGACAGTTGCCAGACGATGGCCCGCCCGCAGCTGGCGGGCTTCGCTGACGTCGTGGCGATGGATGGGACGGTGCCGGTCGGGATTAATGCCCAGTGCCAGAGACCGCTGCCATGAGGTGAGCAGTGCTGGAGAGATGTATGGGTCCGGCCTCCCGGACATCGTGGCCTCATGGGCCCGTCGAAGGGCACGGGCGTATTCGCGGGGAGAAGTAAACCGGAGATCCCGTGCCATTGCAGCAGAGGCAGACTTCGGCATACGCGTCCTCCCAACTCGCCATTGAATCATGCCCACGATCGTTGATCACCGGACGAAAACAAGCAACCCGATTGTATCCTCCAGCCGCCAAAGTCCTGTGGTTGTGACAGGCTGGTCGGAACCTTCGGCTCGGATTCTCATCCGCATTGCGGAGCGACGTTCGGAGTGGAGTCCTCGGAGTATGCCGGGGCGATCAGATTTCCATAGGAACTCTGGCGGAGAGTGGCGCGGGGTCTATTGAAGCCAGCTCGCCCTCTCTCGCGCCCGGAGGGCCGGATTCCGGGCAGCCGATGACGCCGAAAATAAAGCGTGGGCCGTCCGTTCGAAGTAGTGAGTGGGACGCTGTATAGATCCAAGCGGATCTAACAGCCATCAAGGTGGTGGCGCCCTCAACTTTGGGGATGGTAGGGCGGCTGGGTAACGGCGCCGAATTGTCTTGGTCATGCACGTTTCTATTGTTTCTTCCATGAAATGCTCGAAGGAGGCCAAACGCCATGACGCTCGTTAAGTTCCAACTTGCGACTTTCCCCCTACGGCGGGCCTCGGTCGAAGCAGTACGCCGGGCCGCGGCTTCGGGGCTTGGTGGTAGCAGACGAATGGCGATCAGCCGACAACGCTTGAAGGGGGTCAGATGGGCTGCGACACGTTCTCACAATGACCATAAAGGGTCAAAAAAGTGGGTGTGCACAATGTGCACACCCGGGGCTTCGGATTCGGTTGTACCGGCCTTGGACTCGGCCGGATTCGGTATGTTTCTGGGGGAGTGGCGGTTTTTCAAGGGTTGGCGCCCGGTTCGAGTCCCACCTCGGGCACGTGTTTTCCCTGTTCAG
>Ga0256906_1000658_pt1 | contig 10946 bp, 2 predicted proteins | sample MC6MC0744MT_FD_190186 | JGI IMG/M metagenome (GOLD analysis project Ga0256906, IMG submission 190186) | Metatranscriptome of enriched soil aggregate microbial communities from Iowa State University, Ames, United States - MC6-MC0744-MT... | ecosystem: Environmental > Terrestrial > Soil >... | reverse complement strand
TTATTTCCCATGCAATCAGACAAATTAGTGATTATATTTCAGCACAAAGACAAAAAGATACCAAAAAAACTAACCGTTGATCAAAGCATAAATAAAATTTTAGCGCTCGCTAAAAATTTTTTTCGCTTTGCAGATGAAGATCAATTTTATCTCTCTTTTAACAACAAGGAAATCAATGAAGACCTGCTCCTTTCTGACCTAAATTTTGAAGACCAAACTGTTTTAGACCTCGTCCAAAGAACACTTCCACCAAGCGATCTTGTGACTTTTCAGATCTTCATAGACACAAAAGGATTATTACCTTGGCAAGGTCCTTCCTCAATTCCAATACTCGAAGCTTTAAAAACTTTCTGCAACTCTAATGAACTTGATCTCTCATCCTTTGAGCCTTCACTTGATGGAACTCCTATTCCTGAAGACATGTTACTTGGGGATATTCCAAATCCAGTTGACGATATTATTCATCTTGATCCAAAATCAAAAGATGCAAACCAAGAAACTCCAAAGAGAGAGGAGAAAACAGAAGAAATACAGATCAAATTCATTTTGAGTGAAACAGAAAGTTATACTTTCCTGGTCACATGGGAAGATAGTGTCAAGTCCTTGAAACTAGCTTTGGCAGAGAGAGCTTCGTTTCCATCAGACTTTTTCCAAATGTGGAGTGTCCAAGGAAGAGAGCTTGATTATGAGAAGCCACTTTCTTCCCAATTAAACGGAGAGAGTTTCATAATTAATGTCAAATTGTTGAAGTATGCTACCCTCAAAATTAACTCTAAAGGTCGACAATCAGAGTTACTGGTGCCAATCTATCCTATTTACACGATTGAACAGCTAAAAATAAAGTTTGAGAAAGAGATAAGAATCAGTTCTCACAATCAACATTGGCATTTTTATGGATCAAATGACAGCTTGCCAGATTATGCAAAACTGAGTGGATATTTGGATAACCCTGAAGACCCAAAGCTAACAATCTTTATCAAGGATACTTCTGACACTCTTAGCTCTCAGGCTAAAGGAAAACTAAAAGAGAGGAAAGTATTTATTTTTCAATACAAAGGAGAGGATATTCGAAAGTATCTGAGTCTTGATGAAGATCTAAGTGCTGTCTATCAAACGATTTTTAAGTCCATCAAACGCTCAGATGAAGATGCTCCATTCATTCTCAAATTTAAAGAGAAAACTATGGATCTGACCAAACGCCTGAGCGATTATATGTCTGAGCCAACAGGACCAATCCAGATTGAAGACCTTCAAAATGAAGAAAACTTGATGAACTTAGTTGTATTCTTTCAGAAAGATGACCTTGTGTTATCTGTGAATCGGAACCAAAAAGTCCAAGAGATCAAGAATTTGGCTTGTCCTCACTTCAAAGCCTTACCTTCTCAACTTTATTCAATTTTTTTGGAGAAAGATTTATTGGCCTCTACAGTAATTCTGAAAGACATTCCAGAATTTAGTGAAGACTCCGTTTTTGATCTGTTCCAAAAAATTCCGATTTCATTAGTTGTTCCGAAATCTGGTCAGGTGCAGCAAATTATTTTCGATCCAACATTAACAGTTGAAGAATTAAAGAAGCAAATTTCAAGCAAAAAATTTATGAAGAGTCAAGAGTTTAATCTTTTCATTGGAGAGAAAGAATTGGAAGAAATGAGTGTCCTCAGTAATTACCTGCAAAATGATGATCCTGTTGTTATCACACTTCTTGAAAAAGAAGAGAAAGAAGTCAAGATCGAGATTCTTTTCAATAAGCTTCCTGAAAATATTCAATACCTCAAATCAATTTTGAAAAGTGAAAGTTTTCAAGATTTAACAGAGTTGCTTAGCAAAGAGTTTAATCTTGATAAGCTCACGCAAGTTTGGCGAAATAAAGACGAATTTCTTCTTGAACAATCTGATTGGGAGGCATTTCTAACAAAGTATGATGGAAAAGAGAATTTAGTGATTGATATTTTTGAGTGTAGAAGACCACTTGACCAAAAAATTCTCATAACAGTCCATCAGAGGGACACCTCAATTTCTCAAACTCTTCAATTAAATTTGCTTACATCGATGAGAAAGCTCAAGCAAGAAGTTGCAAAAACACTTGTGTTCTCAGAGAACTGCAATCAGATCTGGAAGATTGAGTCTCAGGAATTATCAGATGATCTTCCTTTCGCAATTCATTATAATTTGATAAAGGAAAAGGGCTTGGAAGGATTTGATATTTATTTATCAAACAAGAAGGAGCTGACTTTGTGTATTGAAGATAAACTTTTACCAGTGCTGTTGGATTTAGATGTTCCGATTTTGACATTGAAGGAGGCTTTGTTCAAAGAAAACAAAGTGAATATCACTCCTACATTGCAGTTTTGGTCCCTTGAGACTGATGTCCCCCAAAGACTTGAAGATGACAAGACACTCGTTTTCTACCTCAAGGGCAATGATAAAATTCGAATTTCTGTGACTAAAAAAGTATTTTTATTGAAGATAACATTCAATGATCTTGAAGTAAACTCAATAAAATCTTTTGATGATATTGAAGTCGATCCAACATTGACTGTTGGCGCTCTGAAAAAAGATCTTAAGCCCAAATTAGATATTGATCCTTCCAAGCAGTACTGGATTCATGGTCAAACAGAATTAAAGGATGAATTTTGCTTGACTGATTCCCTTACAAAAGATGGTGACTCAAGTTTCAATGTTGAAGTTCTCAAATTGAAAGAGTTCATTGTGTTTGATGGAGAAAACAGATTTCCTTTCCAGTTGCCTTTGAATCTAAAGGTTGTTGATTTAAAGAAAAGAATTCAAGAAAAAAATCTTCAAGGGGTTGAAGTTGAAAGAATGATCCTCGAAGCACGAGGGAAAAAACTAGAAGATTCTCGAGAAATTCATGAGTACTTAATTGATTGGATTGAACAAGATCGACCAAGTATTGTGATTAAAAAGAAGGCAATGTTAGAGATTCATTTCTTGAATAAAATTCACAAAATCTATTTTGATCATGAAACAACAGTCCCTATCTTGGAAAACGAAATCAAAGAAAAGTTTTCATTTGGAGACCATACGTTTAGGCTTCATGACAAGGAGAAAGAAATTTTGGAAAAAGATCTGAAAGAGATACTAAAAATGAATTCGGACAAAGTGTTATTATGTCAGAAAGTTAAAGAATTCACTCTTATTTTTGAAGATTTACAAGATGCTGAAAAGGCGATTATAAAAATTGATGCTCTCAAATCAATCAGTTTCCTTGCTGTCAAAGTCTCTAAAAAGTTGGGAGTTTCAATTGACGAATGTATCATCCTTTACAAGGGCCATCCTTGTCAGAAAACAGATGAAATGCTGCTTGATCACCTGAATCCTGAATGCTCAAAAATAGAATTGAAGATTCAAACTGTCAAAGTTCTCGAAGTGCGTAAACTCGAGCAGATTTATACTACGAACTATCTTCCTTCAGAAACAATAGCAGATATCAAGAATAAATTAATATCTGTAGGTTTTAGTGATGCTGAAAAATTTACACTTGCATATGATAAATCTTTATTGAAGGATGAGCAATCTTTGGAGCTTTCTGGAATAAGATATGGAAAGCACACTCTTGATGCGATTTCCAAGAAAAAAATATCCATTCTTATTAGAGGTGAAGAGCACTCTGAAACTTGCGGAGGAAAGTTGAAGCTTGTAGCAGATTTAAAGCGTCATATCCAAGAATCTCTAAAGCTTGATATTGGGAAGCAGCTTTTGTTACTGATGAACAAGGATCAATGGCAACGCACCTTAAGTCAAGACAATGAAGTTTTAGAAGAGATTGAAACAGAAAATCAAGACCAAATTACAGTCTTGTGTAAACCAATCAAAAGGTTCTCAATCAAACTTGCCAGTCATCTCGCTCCAGAAACCTTTGAAGGACTTGCAGGCGCTTGCTTAGAAGATCAAAAGAAACTTCTTGAAATCACATACAAAATCCCAGCAGATCAACAAGTTTGGGTGATTGGACAAAATAAGAAGATGAGATTAATAAACGAAGAAGAGTTTTCAAATAACCTTGCAGAAGATAATTACAAAGACTCTAATCCTATACAAATCTTTAGAAAAATCAACCTAGCTGTTTGTTTGAATGGCAAATCATACGTTTTATCAAACCTCTCCACACATGAAACAATACTGGCCCAAAAAGCGAAAATTAACGACATATTAAATATTTTGCCTCAGAATCAGCAATGGCATTATGAACAAAAGCAACTTGATGATAGCAAAAGCCTTGAAGAGTGTTTCAATACAACCAGAGAAGACAATCAAGGAAAATCACAGTATGCACTCGATTTGATTGTACAGAAAGACTTGGAATATTTTGGGTTTACAAAAAGAAGTGAGATTCGAAAAGATGCTTTCCACAAGTTTTATATTGAATCTGATGAGGAACTTGATCTTATCATAAAGGGTATACGTTTTGGCGTTGAAGAAGAAGGTCTCCTCTTTCGAAACAAACTTCTTGGGTTATTCTTTAGCACCCTAAAAAAACATTCGCTCTGGGAGAATTTAATCAGCAAAATCAAACATAAGATTTATAAAGAACAAAATATAAATATTTGGCAAAGCAATGAAAAGAACAGGACTAAACAATCACACTTCAATACTCAATTTCTGCTTTATTACTTTTTAAATAGCGGAACATCTGAATTGAATATTGAGATTCTCCGAATTATGAAGATGCATTTCCCAGTGCCTCTTGTTATAAACACTTGGACAAATCGCTTTACAATCGAAGAGACAAAAGTCTTGGATGATCTTTATTGGGTTCTACAAAAAGGATTTATAGTAACTTCATTTGGTGTTGGTCAAGCGGCAAGTCAAGTTTGTGGGAAGACAGAACTCAACAATAGGCTTTTGCAAAGTAACTTTGTTCGAAGCACTGAAAGAAACCAAATTTGTAAGGGATGTCCAGAAATCATTTTTGATATTTACAAGAATGATAAATTTCCAATAAACTTTGTCGATATTCCGAGTGGAACCAGTGAAGAGATCAAAAAGAAGATTATAGAATCATCAAATATGCTTATCATTCACTCTCTTGCTGATGATGATGAAAAGATGGCACAAGAATTTATCAAATCACAAATCCAGAAGATTCCAAAGATTGTGATTTATAGAGATTATCCAAATGCATTTTCTAATGTCTCAAGTTTCCGAGAAAATTTGATGAAGTCATATGCGGAAGGACTCAAGACAAACATTTTTGAAGTGAAGGTTGATGAAAATCCTGACTATTTGGAGTCAAATGAGCTGAATGATATATCTGAAACAATAAATGAATACATTCTTCAGTCGTTTCAGAATGTTGACAAGGATCAAGAACTTTGGAAATTCTCTCACCTCTTTGAAAAATCTGATCATTCTATTCATGATGCTTTTGACAAGATACGTGAGAACAGTAGCCAGTTAGTGAAAGCTATCCCAGTTTTCAATGAGCTCAAAACAATTGAGAGGACAAACATGGCAGAGAGCCAAAAAGAGAATGAAACAAAAGCTTTGGTGGCAAAGTTCCGTGAAAAATCGTTGGCCCCTGAAATGACAAGGATTTTGGCTATTCTGAGCTCTTTGGATTCTTTATCTACAAATAAATTCTTGGAAAAACCTGCTATAATTCTTGAGAAGCTTCAAGAATATTTACGGATGATGAAGAGTCAACAGACAATGGACTTTTATAAATTATATGAATACAAAACTAGTTTCAGCGAATGCACAGCAGAAGATGAAAAAATGATCATCGAGAATTTCTTGAAATATTGGAACAAAGTTGGAAAACAAGATAGACATTTTAAAGACCAGAACCCATCATCTTCTCGAAAAGAAGATATTTGTCCTTTTATCGAAAAATGTATTCAAACTTTTGAACTCCAAATTATCCCAAATATTTTTTCAATTGAGCTTTTTTGGAGGGAGCTGATTTACTTTAACAGTCTAAGGCCAGGCTGCCAAATTAAAATTCAACAAAAATCCGATAATCAGTCTCCTGAGAAGAATAATACTTCAGGAATTAATCTTAATGACTTTTTAGTCAATCTCAAAAAAGAAAATCTGTTAAATGCATATCCTTTTGAGATTATTGATGGAGATTTGCTGTACATGCCAAAAGAATTTTTCAAAACTGTTTTTAAAGGGATGAATGATCGTGTTATTGTCGTATCAGTATTGGGTCCTCAGAGTTCAGGGAAGTCAACACTGCTGAATTTCTTGTTTGGCTGTAATTTTGTCACAAGTTCTGGAAGATGTACAAAAGGCATTTATGGTACATATTTCAAGGTCTCTAATTCCCCTTCATGTGACGGAATTCTTGTCCTTGATACTGAAGGTTTGTTTGGGCTTTTAAATAAAAAAGAAAAGCAGCAGAGAGACAAGTTTGACAAGAAATTGGTCCTATTTTGTTTAGCAATGTCAGACTTTGTACTTATCAATTTCAAGGGAGATATTGATCAAACACTCACTGACGTTCTGATGGTTTGTCAAGATTCATTAAAAAGACTCCAACAAGGCAACGAAAAAGTGCCTGAGATGTTCTTAATTCTCAATCAAAATACTCAGACAGACCTCAATACTCAATTAAAAGATATTGATAGCATGGGAGAATATGGATATGTACGTAGAAATGTTGAAGTTCTTCCTTTAGCTTTTGAAACTTCAATAAATCAAAGTCCTACTATTGCAAAGTTTATGGAGCCTGGTACCAAAAAAATTCCCAAAATGGATTTCTCTGATAAGTGCCGCAACTGTCTTTAAAACTATTTGAAAAGATCAGTAAAAAGATTGAGAGTGGAAAGCAGAGAACACTTGAGAAAATCATCGACAGAATGGAACATCTCTGGGAGTTATTGGATAAGTATCCAGATCTCGTAAAACATGATAGATTACTCGACCAAAAGAGAGAAAGTGAGATCAAAGATTGGATTCAGAAACAAGTTGACGTTACATTTACAAATAAAATTGCAAGGATCGTAGAAAATATCAAAAGAGATCCGAAAAAGAAGCAAAACTGGGAAAAGGAATTTTCTGAAAAGTATAATGAAGAATTAGATGAAACAAAAAGAGTATTTTGTGATGAATATAAAAAAGACACACAAGGACATTTATTCAAAGAGCTCGAAAACATCTTGGATGCACACCTTGAGGGAATCAGAATTCAAAAGATGGGTGAGTTAAAATTCCAAACGCATCAGGAAAAAATGAAAGTTTACGATGCTCAAGGTAACGAAACAATTCGAGCAGCAGCTTATAAAATCAGAAACTCACCAAACATAACTGAGGACCAACAGGACTTAATTTTCGAAGAAACTTGGAATGTTTTATTGAGCAAGCTCCAAAACTTTTTTGATAAAGCAAAGGAATCAGAAAGATTATTTAATACAGTGGTTGAAAATTACAGGGTCAATATCAATAAGTCGACTAAAGCTTTACCAGCTTTGCGTTTTCCTTATGATCAGAATTTTACCTCTGATGATTATAAATTAGAATTGAAAAGACAGATTTTGAAAGAATATGTCGAGGATAAATGTTTTGAAACCACATCGGACCCTCCAGCTCTGATTTTTAAAGGGGGAAAAACAAATATTTCAGGAAAATATTTTAATTTGAAAAACTTTTTCACAGAAACAGATGTTGAAGAAACCTTTGGCATTCCTAGGGAAAAGCTTTATCAGATGTTTGACTTTAGAAAAATTAGAGAAGTTCTACTAAAGGATCCTGATGCCACAAAAAAGGAGAACTATGTCATCAACAAAATAATGAATCAGCTTACCAGAGAATTAGCAAATTGCGGAGTCACGATTCCTCGTCCTCTTTTGGAAAGGACTTTGAAATTTAAAACTAATTTTTGGAAATGGAAACATTTCTCACACGATTATGTAAAGGAAAAAGAGTACCTTGATTATCCCTGTGAAGTGAACTTTTCTCAAAATTGTTACAATGAAATGGAATATGTTAATGGTGGAAATACATTACAAACAAAAATTGGTTCAAAAGCTAAAAAAATAAAGAACTGATAATCAACTACAGATGTCTATAAATTACTACTACAGAAAAGTTTTACTACTACTATATATATAACTCCTATTAACTCAATATAAGTACATATAACTCATATAACTCCTTTAACTCAATATAAGTACATATAACCCATATAAATCATTAATAACTATATATTCGTAAACTGACTTAGATGGGCTGCCCCATCACTAAATTACTAAAAAAAAAATAATGGTGGAAAAGTCACTAAAGCAAAGATGAAGCTTGGAAGATCTTTAAAAACTTGGACCTGTTTCTTTGAGAAAGTTACACAAAAGCTAATTCACTGGAATGTGATCAATCATACTTTGAAGACCGAACTTGATGTTTCTTATAAAGAATTCCAAGTCAAAGAGCTTGTTTCTAAAATCAATGAAGATTTGTCGAAAATTCAACTGACTCTAGACAATCCAGATCCGCTTTTTAATTTTATTTACCTTTCAGAATCAAATGACATGAAGAATAGAATCAACAGCTCAATCTCATCGTTGCCAAATCCAAATTTTTTCACTCAGGTTTGGAAAAAGATCAATATTTTTTCAGAATCTTCGGAGCAAACTTCAGATTTGAATGATCTGAAATTCAATTTTCTAAAAAAAGACGAGATTGTGCAAATTCGGCAAAAAATTACTAATACATATGATTACCACTTTTTACCAATCGAAAAGTTCAAGGGCAAAAAAAGAGTTGTTCTCAAAAACTATGGAAATGTGAAATGGCTTGAATCCTATGCTAATGAAGAAAACAGTAAAATTTTTGGAAATACGATCGAGAACAAGGCCCTTCTTCAATTTGTTCATAGAGAGTTTAAATTTGAAGCGCTCATAGATGAGATTTTTGAAAAGTGTATCTCTAATATCATTTCAAATAAGAACTTTAACTCGACTCCACTTTACCAAAATATTGTCAGACAGGTGAATGATGCTATTGGTGAAGCGAACAATGATCTTCAGCAAACCGCATATAGACTCGATTTTAATCTTGTTGGCCATCTTCACACGAAAACAGTTCTCTTAATTTGGAAATTCTTTGAAGAAAAAAATTGGGACATGATAACTAAACCATTAAGAGATATGGAAAAAAGAAAAGAGCAGCAAAGAAACTTTTTCAAGTCGATTGCCTCTTCAGATCTTAAAAAGATGAATGCTGCTGAAGCAGAGAAGGTGAAGCAATATTTAGAGGAATTCGTCCAGAAAAATATCGCTTCTCAGGAAAAGAAGGACATTATTGATGTTTCATCTGCAAAATTCAAAGCTGAATCAAAAAGAAAGCATCTTCAAGAAAAGATTGATTCAGATTATTTTTCACGAAACGCTACAATAAATAATGATATGCTCTATTATTACATCCTAAATCCACATGAAATTTTGATAAAAACCTATGGAAAGATCAGTCAAAGCTTTATCGATGAAATTGGAAATCGACTACAAGAAGCAAATCTGAATGCGAATAAATTGCTTCAAGAGCTTTTACAAAAATTGACAAGTGTTCACGTTTTACTCAGCACTCTTCCAGATGAATCATTTGACCTCGATAGCATTTTTGAATTTCAAACGTACGGGGAATCTAGCCTTCTTGGAGTCAATCAAGTTGGAATCAATGAATATAGTAATGAGCTTGGAGGAATTTATTATAAAATTCTTTTGGATTTAATCAAAGGCATTGCTGCAAAAAATCAAACGGAGTATCAAATTAATTCACAGACAAAAGTTGCTCTGAAAATAACTGATGCTCTGCAGATTGCAACATCTCCAAATGAGGAGCTCAATGATATAATTAACTACTTAGAAACGCAATCTGGAAGGGTCACGAACGCAAAACTCTTTATCGAAACTTTAGTTGAACAAGTCAAACAACTGATAGGAGATTCGGGCAAATTATTCGAGTTTAGCGATGAAGATAAGACGAAATTTTTGGACCAAATCAACATTTTTGTTTGCAAACAAAAGTGTCCTTGCTGTGATAGAATCTGTGGAGAGGAAGACCCAAATCATAGCTTACATAAATGCTTATATGGTCATCAAATTCGTGCTATCGGTGGGACAATGCTTGATAATAATGAAGCTTCAATCGCAAGATGTGAAGATCTTGAAGACTTTGATAAAATGCTTTTTAATGGACAAGAAATGACTTGGGCCGAGTTTAAGGAAAAAATGCAAAACCTTCCAAATAATCCTTGGAGCTTTGATGACCTGATTCAAACTAGAGAGAATGAATCAATCAAAGAGAAGTTCAACTTTGCTTGGACATTAATAGGTGAGAGAGTCTGCCAAGAAACGCATGCAGATATGAATATGAAATACGTTCCATATAATCAAACAACAATAGCAAACCAAAAATTCAAAGGTTCAAAACCTGCAAACTACATCTATATGATTGATTCTTCAAGTATTTTTTTTTGTTTTTGAAATAAAGTTTTTATCTTTTTAGTCTCAATGAAAGGGGAAAATTGGGAGGATCTTAAAGTTGCGCTGAAAGCAACTCTGGCAAGTATTAACACTCTCAACAAAGATAACAAAGTTACGATAATTAACTTTTCAAGCTCTGTATATATTGATTATGAAAATATGCCACCAAACTTTGTGAATGTTGATTGTTTGAGGTTCCAGAATCATGGGACAAATTTTGCTGCTGCTTTTAAAACTGGATTGGAACAAATAAAATTAATAACTGGCAATGACATTAGCCTTGTCTTTATGACAGATGGAGAAGATTCCTATCCCCAGAATGAAATTGCACAAATTAAAAGATACATTGAGGGTCAAACTTTCAAAGACTTGAATATTAAATTTGAGTTTAATGCTCTTGGATTCCGATGTTCTTCCACAATTCTTAGTGACATGGCTAAAGAATTAGGAGGTACCACTTACTTCCCTCATGACAGAGCTCAACTCACAAAAAGCTTTATTGAG
>Ga0256906_1000641_pt1 | contig 11100 bp, 10 predicted proteins | sample MC6MC0744MT_FD_190186 | JGI IMG/M metagenome (GOLD analysis project Ga0256906, IMG submission 190186) | Metatranscriptome of enriched soil aggregate microbial communities from Iowa State University, Ames, United States - MC6-MC0744-MT... | ecosystem: Environmental > Terrestrial > Soil >... | reverse complement strand
CCACGATCATTATGATCACCTGGATTATGAAACCATTATCAAATTAAAAACAAAAACCAAGAAAGTAATCTGCGGACTTGGTGTGGGTTCACACCTGGAATACTGGGGTTACAATCCTCAAGATATAATTGAAAAAGATTGGCATGACAGCATTTCACTCGACAGTGGATTTACCGTATACACAACTCCTGCAAGACATTTTTCAGGTCGGTCTCTTCAAAGCAGCAAGACACTATGGATGTCCTATGTAGTACAGACGCCAACGATGAAAATCTTTATCGGCGGAGACAGTGGCTATGACACCCATTATGCGGCTATTGGTGAAAAATTTGGTCCTATTGATTTAGCGATTCTAGATAATGGGCAATTTGACAGCACTTGGCGTTATATCCACCATCTCCCTGAAGAAGTACTAAAAGCAGCAAAAGATCTGAAAACGAAGCGTCTATTCCCGGTGCATAACTCCAAGTTTGATATCGCCAATCACTCTTGGGATACGCCATTAATTCAAATTACCGAATTAAATAAAGAAGCGCATATTCCATTGATAACACCTATGATCGGGGAAGAGGTATTGCTAAAAGACGATCAACAGCAATTTAAACAATGGTGGGTAGGCAGAAAATAACGCACTGAAAATAATAAGTAGCATCGGACTGTAAAGAAAATAAATTATTTATAGTCCGATACAACAATCATAATTTCAAATAAATGCTATCGAAATTCATGTTCCTTTACATATGAAAAACATTAAACCGATGGCCATCGGGGTCCGCAAATACAAAACCATAATATCCCTTTCCAAAAGCTGCAGGCTTAGAAATCAATGTTCCTCCAGCATCTTCCACCTCAGTAGCCCAACGATCCGCCTCTTCTGTACTTGATGCGGCAAGCGTAAAAATGATTTCATTAGATTTGGATGTATCGGCCATAGCCCCTAACATCGCCTCGCGAAGGATATGCTTTAAGAAAAAATGGATTACAAAATGATCTTCACCAAACAGAAAACTTGTCAGATCTGCTGATCGCCCATTCGGTTGAAAACCCAACGCAGTATAAAATTTTGTTGTCCGGTCTAAATCGGTCACTGCCAAATTAGACCATATCTTTTTTGGATTCATACGCTACTATCTTTTATATCTATTATAAAATTAAGCAAATCAAATTCTATTCTACTTCTCATAGGACAAGTAAATCACATCATCTACTTAAACCTTTCATATCCGCACAAAAGGATGACACTTAATTTGTTTGAATTTTATACATTTACACCATGAAACAAGCAGAAAGTGTCAATGATTTTTACAGCCGCTTACCAAGTCATGCACCCACTCATGTGCCATTGGACAATGCAGGCATCGGTCATATCAATGTTTTCAGTCGAGAGACCTGCGCAGTTGTAAGTCCCTATAGCAGACGTGATTTTTATAAAGTTTCCCTGATCATTGGCAAAGGAAAGATTTATTATGCCGATAAATGGATCCAGATTGATCGTCCAGCACTGCTTTTTTCGAATCCCATTGTCCCCTATTCTTGGGAAGCTGAATCCGAACAACAGTCCGGTTGGTACTGCCTCTTCACAGAAGATTTCATTCAACATAGTGAACGCACAAGTCAGTTACACGACACGCCCTTATTTCAGATCGGATCTAATCCCATTTTCTTCCCAAACGAAGCCCAATTAGCGGAGCTGTCCTTTATTTTCCAGAAAATGCAGGCCGAGATGTCTTCCACCTACGCTCATAAATACGATGTATTGCGCAGTTACCTGCACTTGATCATTCATGAGGCAATGAAAAACAATCCCACGACCAACTTTCATAAGTATGTGAATGCTACTTCTAGAATATCCGCCTTATTTCTCGAACTACTGGAAAGACAATTTCCCATAGATTCTCCAGCACTCGTACTCAAATTGAAGAACCCTGCAGATTATGCCACTGCACTATCCCTGCACATCAATCATCTTAACCGGTCGGTCAAAGAAATAACGGGTAAAACCACTACAGCACATATCGCCGCACGCATCATCAAAGAAGCAAAAGCTTTACTGCAGCATACCGATTGGAATATTTCCGATATCGCCTACAGTTTAGGTTTCGAATACCCCTCTTACTTTACACTATACTTTAAAAAACACACCGGCATGGCACCCACACAGCTTCGGTAGATTGTTTGATTATTATAACAATCTGTTTGATCGTTATAAGTCAGTTTTTGAGACCGTGCGCTACATTTGTATAAACAAAATGAGAACATCATGAAATACAGAAAACTCGGAACAACAGACGAACAGCTATCCGCATTAGGATTGGGCTGCATGGGTATGAGCTTTGCTTATGGACCTACGGACGATAAAGAGAGCTTAGCCACATTAGAAAAATCCCTTGACCTGGGCATCAATTTCTGGGATACCGCCGACATGTACGCTAATGGAGCAAATGAAGAACTGATCGCTAAAATTTTAGTCCCCAATCGGGAAAAGATCTTTATTGCTACTAAATTTGGATTTCGCTTTAAAGATGGGATTGCAGGACCAAGCAATGCCGCCGGAACTTATTTTGACGCTTCGCCCGCATGGATGAAAATTGCCGTTGAACAAAGTCTCAAGCGACTTAAAATTGATACCATTGATCTGTATTATGCACATCGTGTCGATGCCAATATCCCTATTGAAGAAACTGTCGGTGCAATGGCCGATCTCGTTAAAGAAGGAAAAATACGATACCTTGGACTGAGTGAAGCTTCGCCGGCATCATTAAGAAAAGCACATGCAGTACATCCCATTTCTGCACTCCAAAGCGAATACTCCCTACTAACCAGAGATGTAGAAAGCGAGATTTTGCAGACAACACGTGAACTTGGGATTTCACTTGTGCCCTATTCACCTCTAGCTCGTGGTTTAGTAACCAATACGCTCCAGATGGATACCCTTGCAGCCGATGATTTTCGAAAATCTTTACCACGCTATCAAGAGGAAAACATCGTCAATAACAATAAACTTGTGGCCGGATTTGCGGCATTAGCCAATCATATAAATTGTACACCCGCACAACTTGCTTTAGCTTGGGTCTTAGCACAGGGAGAAGACATTATCCCGATTCCCGGAACTAAAAAAAGAAAGTACCTGGAAGAAAATGTAGGTGCTATTGATGTGCAGCTAACACCTGAACATTTAACAGAAATTAATTCCCTGATCCAACGATACCCCATCTTGGGAGAACGTTACAACGAAGGGTCTATGAAACTCGTGAATCAATAATGGAGAAAAAATCGAAGCAGGCCAAAGGTAAAGTCCTGGTAACGAGAATCTATTTTAAATAAAGAATTCATCTATAAAAAAACAGAAAAAGCAACACCATGGTGTTGCTTTTTCTGTTTTCAGATCAACGATACCAATCCAATATTAATCACTTTTTGTCTCAATAACCAGAGGAACAATAATAAAGGCAATAAGTCCGGCAGCTATTACACTGACGATTACATTGCCATATTGCTGAAACTGAAGTCCTGATAAAAATCTTAAAGCAACAATAAACAACATCAGCCCCAACACCACTAACCAGTACATTAAACGAGCAGAAGGTAAATTTTCCTTCTGAACAGGTAGTTTATAAATAGCAAAAGCAATAACGATCGCACCAATAAAACTAGAAACATGTTGCAATATCTTTACAATAGGCACTTGTATACCCAGAAGACTAATCGAAGTTGCCAGCTCAGGAAATCGCCGAACAAAATAACCATCATCGTGTGTAAAACTGTCCCATAACACATGTGATAGCGCACCTATGAGCACTGAGATAATAACGATTATCCAATTCTTTCTAAAATAACGATTCCAGTCAAACTGTTTAAATGCAAAACACCTTGATTTGAGGATAATAGGCATATTATCAACTAAGCTATTACGAACTATATTGTGAAAAATAAAAGCAAGTACTAGTCCTAATGGTAGATCAAACCAAAATAGACCTGCGATTGTATGACTATAATCGCTCCTAATCTTCATTCTCAAAAAGTATTCAAAATCAGGCGTCAAACTGCCGATAACAAGTCCCGTCAGAGAAAACCAATGTCTCGGTAAATATGTCAAAGGCAATACCAATGCAGGATGAGAAAATGTAAAAGGCATCTATTCTTTAGTTTTTTGTCAAATTACAAAATATGCCCCAAATCAAAAAAGTTATATTCATGCTCTTGATGAAGGACTCAAAAATATCGGCAATGACAACCGTTTGCATGACCGTTTTACTTATAAAAAACAGAAATAAAAACAGGTCTGTCGATCAGCTGCATTGTTTGAGAACACGTATTAATCTGATTACAATGGTCGTAAATGCATTTTTAAACCAATATCTGCTTTGAAATCCTGATCTATTAAACTATGTTTGCACATAATATATCGGACATAAAGCCCCAATATAAAACCTTAAATCTTTTAAAAACCGAACTTACTAATTTATTAAAATGACAAATTGGTTCAGAAAAAACATGTCGGTCGTTATGATCGCTTTCATCAGCTTTCAGGCACAGGCAAATTCTACGCCCAAAGTCTACGACTTAACAAAGTATGGCATCAACCCCAATACGGGGAAAAACAGCAGTGCAACCCTCAATCAAGCGATTCAGAAAATAGTTACTGAGGCTGGAAAAGGTAATCCTATAGTAATCAAATTCAAAAAAGGACGTTACGATTTCCATGAAGAAGGAGCACAAAAAAGAACCTATTACATCTCCAACCATGATCAGGACAATCCTAAGACCGTTGGTATTACCTTAGAAAACCTCAGCAACATCACCATAGACGGACAAGGGTCAGACCTGATCTTTCATGGACGTATGTTACCCCTTGCATTGGTTGAAAATCAAAACCTCAGCCTTAAAAATCTGCATATCGACTTCGAGCAACCCCAGATCTGTCAGGTTAAAATCTTAGAAAACGATACCCAAGCAGGTACAATCACGTACCAGACTGCTCCCTGGGTCACTTATACCATCAAAGACAGCACCTTCTACAATACCGGTGAAGGTTGGGAAATGAAACCCACCTCCGGCATCGCTTTTGAAGAAAAAACAAAGCATATCGTGTACAATACCAGTGATATCGCAGTGGGCACAGCACATGTAGCAGAAATATCAAAAGGAATCATCAAAGCCTTCAAGTGGAAGAATTCAAAATTAATACCTGGAACAGTCGTTGCCATGAGAAGCTGGCATAGGCCTAATCCCGGTATTTTCGTGCACAAAGGTAAAGACACCAGATTAGAGAATGTATCGGTTCACTATTCCGAAGGAATGGGTCTGTTAGCACAGCTGACTGAAAACATTTATTTAGAAAAATTCAATGTCTCATTAAGAGGGAAAAACGATCCCCGTTATTTTACAGCACAGGCAGATGCAACCCATTTCTCAGGCTGTAAAGGTGTGATCATATCCAATAATGGACTATATGAAAACATGATGGACGATGCGATCAATATTCATGGTACTTATCTCAAAATCACACAAAAACTGGACAATAAAACCGTACTTGCAAAATACATGCACGAACAGTCCTATGGTTTTGACTGGGGCTATGCGACCGATTCAGTACAGTTTATCCAATCCAAAACAATGGAGCTCTGGGACAATAAAAACAGTATTCAATCCATCGAAGTAATCCGTAAAAAAGATAGCGATCCGATCCAGGATTTCAAAATTGTATTCACAAAACCCTTAGATGATTACATCGATCCAACCAAATTGGACATCGGTATTGAAAACCTGACGTGGACACCAAAAGTAGAGTTTAAAGGCAATACTGTACGAAACAACAGAGCACGGGGTGCACTGTTCAGTACTCCGCAAAAGACCGTAGTGGAAAATAATCTATTTGATCATACCTCAGGAACAGCCATTCTTTTATGTGGCGATAGCAACGGCTGGTACGAAACAGGCACATGCCGTGATATCACGATCAAAAACAATAAGTTTATCAATGCTTTGACCAACATGTTCCAGTTCACCAATGCGGTGATCTCCATCTATCCAGAGATTCCTGACTTGAAAAACCAGCAGAAATACTTCCATAGCGGTATCAAGATCGAAAACAACTATTTTGAAACTTTTGATAAGCCGATTCTATATGCGAAATCTGTAGATGGCATTACATTCACTAACAATACGATTAAGACAAATAAGGAGTATCCGGCATTTCACTGGAACAAAAAGGAAATTTTGTTTGAGCGCGTTATCAATGCCAATATAAAAAATAATACGATTGATGGTAAACCTTTCGTTTATCCTGCTAATTAATCGCAGCCTATAAAAAGTAAAACGGCCAATCTCACTACAGGAGATTGGCCGTTTTATTTCTTATCCTATCCCGAACGGATTCGGTCACAGGGATCATTATGATAACTGCAGATTCAGCTGATCGAGCATCAAAAATAATTCATTTTCTGTCTATGTACATGACATTGGTCAAAAGCTACTCCTGTTGAATCCACTCAAATTTACCGTTATTCATGTAAATGATCCCACCACCGCAAGCTTCTGCCTGATGGATAAAAACACCATCATGCGGTAATTTAATTTTATCCTTTTCATCAACCTCATCTTCTGTCATAATTTCACCTTCATCACTCACATTATTATAATAGACCTCTCCTCTCGGGGCTTTTTCAAAAATACCGACCCAGTCAATATCATCAAATCCCTGACCTAAAATATCCTGTCCCATTCCTAGATAAGTTGTTTTTTTGTTGCCGAAAGACACTTTAAGACCATATTTATGATTTATCGTATTTTGAACGATATGCACCGTATCCAAACGGCTGTCGCCATCCATATCACAGACAACAACATTGGGATCATGTTTTTTAGAAATCACGATGGTATCAGGCAATACCGTTCTTTTATCTGCCTGCATAACCAGGGAATCACGTATAACGAAAGTGCTGTCCTGATCCTCAGTCCTATTGTGTACCGTATCTGCAGCTTTATTCTGGCAACTCCACACCGTGAATATTATACCAGATAACAAAACAAACAGTCCCAACCAGTTTATATTTCTCACCATAGCTCCATGATTTTAATTTCTAATAACGATTATGAAATAGAAAATTATCGGATTCCTTAGCTGCCGCAAGCAATATAATACGTCGGCACACCATCCACTTCAGTAGGTTCTTCGGCAATACCCTCGAAAAATACATGGTCGCCAAGTTCCTTATTTGCCTGTTGATTATGTGCCTTCATCAAAAATTCCAAAGCACTGAAATTCTGACCATTATCTGCTTTAAACTGAGCTACAATCTCGACCTGATATCCTTCATCATCGGCCTCCCCATCAAAAATATCCTCATCCTCCGAAATCAGACGTTCATTCTCCAGCAAGTCCGATGGTTTCATGATCCAGGCTTCATATTGAATCTGCACCGCTGAGGCGTCAAGCACGATCTCATTCGGATTCCATCGCTCGGCCGACCCGAAAATATCTTTTTGGTATTGCATTACCTCCTCATCAAATAGTGCTGCATCTGTGTACGCTTCCGATGAAAAAGACCATGCAATCTGATTTAAAGTCGATTTACGTTCCGTATTTCCTTCACTATTATCCATTAAATCCGCGTAAACTGTAAATGTCTTTTCAATAATCTGATCTTTATTATCCCAGTACTGTACATCCAGGATCTCAGAAATTTCATGCTGTTCAGCATCCGTTAGATATTTCGGAATATCCCACAACTTCTCTATTTCTTGATTATCCTCCAGATGTTCAATAATTTCATATTGCTTTTGTATTATAGCTAATGACTCCGTTGCTTTTAAGCGCATCAATGCCCTTACCGCATGGCTATAACAAGCCGTTCCCCAATTACAGAAAAACTGCAGAAAACCGCCATTATACATATCCATTTCAAGTTTCCAAAGCGCTGCCAATTCCTGTTCGTGCTCCGACAGGGCGTTCCAATCGTTCTCATTATTGCTGAGCTTATCAACAAATTGTGAGGTAAAATCAAACCATTTTTTATCCAGATCAGCACCATCATTTGCTGGAGGTTGCTCCATTTTATTTTTCAGCTCCTGAACACACCATTCCTCAAAATTCTTAGCCGTGCTATCCCCTAACGCGGCACTTTTTTGAAAATATGGCAATGCCTTTTCATATTCCTTACCATAGTAGTAAGCATAGCCCACCCTAAAATTCCACAAGGGATCTTCCGCTCCTGTCGTACTTTCCGACAGTAAAATGTCAAGCGCTTTTCCGTAATCCGAAATATTATTATAGGCCCGTCCCAGCATGTTTTTCAACGTATAGGTTAATTCCGATGCCGGCAGTTGTTCAAGCGTCTCAATAATTTGACGGTGCTTACTTTTCTCATGCCATAGATTGAGCTGTTCAATTAATTTATCGTCCATTTTTTAGTTTTAATCATTACCGTTAATACGATCAAATTTTAGTCCGCTTTTAATTTTAACGGAAGCTCTTCCAAATTATTTTTAGCCGTTATCTTTTCTATTTCACCTTGCTTATTTATTTTACAGGTAACAACTACTGTTATTTTCTGTTTATTCATCGTAAGCTTCTCAAACACATTAAACGTATCTTCCTCATCTAAAACAACATAATCACGCTTTGTTTTACCATCAGGTCCAGTCGAAGTTAAAAATAAAGAAGAAGGTACAGCATGCACTGGAAAATCCTGTTCGGGCAATAGACTGTCGATGATGGTCACCTGCTCACCATTGAAAAATTCAACTTCCACCTCCGGATTAACCAAATCAGCATCCTTCACAAACTGAAGACGCCAGGCATACGGTGTGCGATATTTTTTACGCCATTTATCATATGCCTGCGGATTAGCCGCTGTATGTGTGTGCTCAACCCAGTCTTTTGATGCACGAAGTCTTCCCAATTCCTCCTGAATCATCTGGCGTTGACCAAGTTCAATCTCCGTACTATCTATTTTTTGTGCTTGATAAAAACTCACTTCGACAGCATTTCCCCAATTTCCGCCAACCCATAACGCCGCATCTCCTCCCGGTGCCAATCCGACAATAATTTCGTCATAAGTCCGATGGAATATGCCATTGTGATTCTTCGCTTCAAACCCCTTCTTAAACAGGCCACTTATTTTTTCTTTATCCAGGGCCACATTGAGTTTATAATAACAATCTTCCACAACAGAATACCAGGAAAGACGCAAGCTGTCCGGCATCACCAGAGCACCCTGGTCCGAACTCATAAAAGTAGACGTACCTATCCCCCAGCGACTATCATAAAATTTATTGTCAATATCCGGAAAAGCATTATTTCTGCTCCACGATTCAATAAAAAAACGACCTTCCACCACACGAACCGGATAGCCTTCAGGATTGGATATTGCAGGTTCCCATTCGTATTTTTCAGAATTGCGCCATTTCCGCTCAACCGTCATTTCAGACCGGGAAACCGTCGTATGCTTAAGAATAAGTACGATATTCGCAATCACGGCAATCAAACAGTAGATACCGATGATCCACATTTGCCTGACGGTCAATTCTTGGCCCTTTGTACCTGTACCACAAATGATCAGCAGCACAATAAAGTGGAGTATAAACTGAGACAGTAGAATCACAACCCCTAACAGGTTGGCAAAACTAGCCCATATACCATGCGTTTCAAATGCAACACCGTCTCCCAGAAAGAGATAAAACAAAAAACCAAAGCCCGTAAGCGCACCAGCTATTAGCAGGATTTTATGGAGGTGTATTAAAGTCATGCTGTTCTTATCTTGATGAGCGGTATTGAAAGATTAAAGTCTTAAATATAAATTGGTATTAGCGGCAATAGCCAGTACTCAAATATACACAACTCCTCTTGATTTCAAAATCGCAAAAAACGGTACCCAGGCATGTTTTAAACGTCCTGGATACCGTCCCTTAATCAGCCAGTCTTAAAAATAGGGGTTACTGACAATTTCTTAATTGCGAATAGCCCAGCTACTTATCCAGCCACACCACCTTTTGCTCACTCACATGTTCTTTTCCTAAAATATCTCGGTACAGGGCAGGCTTCCTTGCCTTGATATATCGGTATCCGCCCGCTTTCACCAGCTTATCGGCAGTTAGTTCCGCTACGCAGATCTCATTATCCAATGAACGGCATTCCGCCATAATATCACCATAAGGATCGATAATCATCGCACAGCCATTCTTCAACTGATCGTCATCCATACCGATAGGATTTGAAAAAACAGCATATATGGCATTGTCATAGGCACGTGCAGGTAACCATTTCATCAGCCAGCTGCGGCCTTTCAACCCGTCAAACTCTTCCCGAAGTAACGTAGCATTTTCTTGTTTCTTTTCCCATAATTTGGCATCTACAAATCCAGCACCCGGACGTGTTGAAGGTGTACACATGGTTACATGCGGCATAAAGATCACCTGCGCCCCAAGTAAAGTCGTCGCTCGAACATTTTCAATTATATTATTATCATAACAGATTAAGACCCCACATTTCCAGCCCTTGATCTCAAAAACGGTATAAGCTGTTCCCGGAGAAAGATGCGGATTGATAAAGGGATGCAGCTTTCGGTGTTTCGCGATCAGACCTGTTTCATCAACACAGATATACGCTTTAAAAAGATTACCGGCAATATCTTTTTCAAAAAGACCGGCCAAGATGGTCATTTTATATTCTTTAGCGATTGCTGTTAATGCGTTTACTGATGGACCATCAGGGATCAGCTCCGCGAGCTCCAGCATTTCCTCACGGGAAAGGTTGCGGGCAAAGGTATAACCGGTAATCGAACATTCATGAAAAGCAACCACATCAGCTCCCTGTTCTGCCGCTTCAGCAGTAAGCTTTTTGATCAGGTCAAGATTATAAACCTTATCTCCACTTCGATTTTCAAACTGTACACTGGCAATTTTTAAGTTTTCCATTGATTTCTAATTTTTTAAAACCATTAATGATTCAAAATTAGCAGGACGAACACACAATAAATTGGAAAAAACCGACAATATCGTTTTACAGCACCTGCATCAGGTTGATCGCAAGAAGATGATCATGATGGCGATATTGCATCGGGGTAACCCCTGCCTGACGCTTGAAACAATTATTCAGAT
>Ga0256906_1000637_pt1 | contig 11141 bp, 10 predicted proteins | sample MC6MC0744MT_FD_190186 | JGI IMG/M metagenome (GOLD analysis project Ga0256906, IMG submission 190186) | Metatranscriptome of enriched soil aggregate microbial communities from Iowa State University, Ames, United States - MC6-MC0744-MT... | ecosystem: Environmental > Terrestrial > Soil >... | reverse complement strand
GTTCCCCGCTTTCTCCCAGGCACTGACCAGCCAGGCATCCACACTTTCCCGTCCGGACGCGGTTACCGTCGCCCGGCGCCGGGGCGTGCCCAGTTGCGAGGGCGGGAATATCCTGGCGCCGGGGACGTTGAGGGCAGTACATGCAAATGCATGTAAATCGGGTACACTGGTTAAGCAGGCCCGAACAACCTCGGCGAACGGAAGGCTCATCATGCAGATCGGCGTATTCAGCGTCAGCGACATCACCCAGGACCCCACCACGGGCCGGACCCCCACCGAGCACGAGCGCATCAAGGCATCCGTGGCGATCGCCAAGAAGGTCGAAGAAATCGGCATGGACGTCTACGCCATCGGCGAGCACCACAACCGCCCGTTCTTCTCCTCCTCCCCCACCACCACGCTCGCGTACATCGCCGCGCAGACCGAGCGCATCACGCTGTCCACGGCCACCACCCTGATCACCACGAATGATCCGGTCAAGATCGCCGAGGACTTCGCCATGCTGCAGCACCTCTCCGACGGCCGCGTGGACCTGGTGCTGGGCCGCGGCAATACGGCCCCGGTCTACCCATGGTTCGGCAAGAACATCCAGGACGGGATCGAACTGGCCATCGAGAACTACAGCCTGCTGCGCAAGCTGTGGGATGAGGACACTGTCAACTGGTCCGGCAAGTTCCGCACACCGCTGCAGAACTTCACCTCCACCCCGCGCCCGCTCGACGGCGTGGCCCCGTTTGTCTGGCACGGCTCCATCCGGACGCCGCAGATCGCGGAGGTGGCGGCCTACTACGGTGACGGGTTCTTCGCGAACAACATCTTCTGGCCCAAGGAGCACTACCAGCAGCTGATCGGACTCTACCGCGAGCGCTACGAGCACTACGGCCACGGCAAGGCGGACCAGGCGATCGTGGGGCTGGGCGGTCAGTTCTTCATGCGGAAGAACTCCCAGGACGCCGTCCGGGAATTCCGGCCGTACTTCGACAACGCGCCCGTCTACGGCCACGGCCCGTCACTGGAGGACTTCACGTCCCAGACTCCGCTCACCGTCGGCAGCCCGCAGGAGGTTATCGAAAAGACCCTCACGTTCCGCGAGTTCTTCGGCGACTACCAGCGCCAGCTGTTCCTGATCGACCACGCCGGCCTGCCGCTGAAGACCGTCCTGGAGCAGCTGGACCTGTTCGGTGAGGAAGTCCTGCCGGTTCTGCGCAAGGAGTACGCCGACCGCACGCCCGCCCACATCCCGGCTCCGCCCACGCACGCCGGACGCGTTGCCGCCCGTATCGCAGGTGAGGGCGTCGCCGCCGAGGGCACTGCAGGTGAGGGCGCTGCGGCTGCCTCCCCGACGGAGTCGCGATGACACCCCGGAACGCCCCGGCAACGTCCGGGCCGTCGATGTCCTCAGTCCGGCTGGCCGCCGAAACCTGGGAGTCGCTGTTCCGGGCACAGGTGGCCGTGATGCGCCGGCTGCAGTCCGGCCCCGCCTTCCGGAATCTTGCAGTGAACGAGTACGACGTGCTGTTCACCCTGTCGCGGTGCCCGTCCGGCTGGCTGCGGCTGAACGAGCTGAACGACAACGTGCTGCTGAGCCAGTCCAGCCTGAGCCGGCTGGTGGACCGCCTGGAGAAACGCGGCCTCGTGGAACGCACACCCGCCCCGGACGACGGCCGGGGCGTGCTGCTCAAACTCACGGAGGAGGGCGCCGCGGTGCAGAAGGAAATCGGCCGGGAACACGTGCGGGACATCGCCGAGCTCGTTGCCCCGGCACTGACTGCGGCGGAGCAGCGGGAACTCCTGCGCCTCACCGAGAAGCTGCGTGCGTCGCTGCCGTTGCGTTAGTCACCTGCCGTCCCGTTAGCGGGACGGCAGGTGACGCCGTCGGACGGCCGACGGCGGGAGGCCGCTAACGCTGCGAAGCTGACGTCAGCGGAGAACGGCCAGTTTGTCCGGATCCTCCACCGGCAGTTCGCCGTCCACCGTGGCGGAAACACGGATCTCCCGAAGGGACAGGCTGCCGCCCACCGTGGACAGGAACGCGGTGTCCGAGGAGTCGCGCCCGGCGGTGATGCGCAGCATTGAGTCCCTGGGCGCCAGGCCCGTGGGGTCGATAACGTGCCAAGCGCCGTTGACATGGGCCTCGGCCACGGCGTGGAAGTCCATCGGGGAAAGGCCCGGTGCATACACTGCCGCCAGCCGCGCAGGCACGTTCTTGGCGCGCAGCAGCGAGATGGCCAGGTGCGCATAGTCCCGGCACACGCCCCGCCGGTTCAGCAGGGTTTCCACGGCCCCGTCCGTTCCGCGGGACGAACCGCTGACGTAGCGCAGTTCGTTGAAAACCCAGTTGCGCACGGCGTGCAGGAGTTCCTCGCCCTGGAGTCCGCCGAACTCCGCATACGAGGTGGGAAGCAGCCTGTCAGACTCCGCGTAGCGGCTGGGCCGGACATAGCGAATCAGCTCCATCAGTGAGGCCTCCCCGGGTTCGGCACGGCCCCCGACGGTCGCCGAGTAATCCACCGTTACCTCTGTGGGGTCGGCAAACTCCATGTAGTGGAACCTGCCGCCGTGGTGGTCCGAAAGCTCAGTGAGTGGAACCTTCTCCCCGTCCGCCGTCACGCTGAGGTCCTCCATAAAGGACGTGTAACCGGCGTTCCTTGCCACGGAGATGGCCATCGCCACCTTGGTGTCGGCCACGGTCTTGAATACCAGGCGGGCAGCAACAGTTCGTTCCATGGGTCTCCGGGGTGTGAGGCAGCGGCGTCAGTCAGTCGCGGCTCCGGGCTGGGTGTGCCGGAGGCGCGGCGGGACTAGCTCTTGATCTTCAGAGACATTAGCATCCGCTGGACGTTGGCGAATTCGGCGCCCTTGTTGACGTAGCCGGCGGCCTGGTCGAGGGTGTCGAAGGCTTTGGCCGGAGCCACCTTTTCATCCGGCGCGAATGCCTTCAGCGAGCGCACGTCGCTGAACGAGTAGTTCCCCTTGCCCGCCAGGCCCTGCACCACATTCTGCAGCTGGCAGGCCTTGGAATCAGCGCCGCCCACCAGATTGGTGATGCCATAGGAGCCAAAGTAGCGATAGCCCTGCATCACCCTGAACACCACGTGCGGGTCGATCGTCCCCTGCCCACCGCTGTGCGGCAGCTCCACGGGAACGCTGCTGACGACGACGTAGGGCTTGCGGGCGGAAGCGGCGCAGCTCGCTGCGGTGGTGTTGGGCAGGCCGGTCTGCAGGGTGGCCAGGTACGTGCCTTCCTTGTCCTTGACCTCGATCTTCACCGCACCGGGAAGGGTTCCCTTGTCAGGATCCACCGACTGGGCAATCCAGTCCTGCGGAAGCTCGAAGCTCACTGTCTTGGCAGGGTCGGTGAAGACCTTCCAGGCCGCCGCCGTGGCGCCGGGTGAGGCTGAGGAACCTTCCGACGCGGTGCCGGAGGGGCTGGCGGTCCCGGAGGCCGCCCCGCTCGCCGGGCTGGTGCCCGGCTCCGCCGTCCAGGCGGGCCCACCCTTGCCGTCGCTGCTGCAGCCGGCCATCAGTCCCGCCGCCAACAGCACGACGGCGGCGATGCCTGTACGTCCGCAGGCCGTGATCCCAGTCATGGCTCCAGCCTAGCCGGGACGCCCTGCCCAACCCGGGGCCACAGGTCAGCGTTTCGCCGGCGAATTAGCAACTAGGCTGAAGTCATGGCCGAACATGAGCTGGACGCAGCAGAGCAGACACTGGCGAACATGTCCGCCCTCGATATTGCCGACTGGCGGCTGCGGACCTTCGCCCTCTACGACACAGTGCGCAAGATCGCCGCGGACAGCCCCGAGGAAGCCCACGCCTACTGGCGCCAGGAGCGCGACCGCATGTTCGGCACCCACGCCGCGTCGGCACTGACGGCCGAGGCCAAGGCGTCCTTCTACGGTCTCAAGACGGCAGACTACGATCCCATCTACCGCTTCTATGTCCCCCTGACCAAGGAGGGCGCCGGGCAGGAGATGAACGTTGAGACGGGGACGGACGGGCTGGTCAGGTTCCTCCGGCTGGGAACATTCGACCTTCCCGAGATGGGGCAGCTGGCCGTGTGGAAGCTAAAGGGCTACGGCGGCGGGATCTTCGTCCCGTTCCGTGACGCCACGGCCGGAACGCCCGGCGGAAGCTACGGGGCCGGCCGCTACCTCCTGGACACCATCAAGGGCGCATTCCATGGCGTCGTCCGCGGTTCGGGGCCGGAAGTCCAGTATGTCCTGGACTTCAACTTTGCCTACAACCCGTCGTGCGCCTACAACGAGGCCTGGGCCTGCCCGCTTGCCGGCCCCGCCAACCGGCTGGCCGTGGAGATCCCGGTCGGCGAGCTGTTCTGACGCCTTGCGGTTCGTGGCGGTTCCGGCCGGCACATACGATGGCTGAATGACCCCACCTGTCCAGCGGATCGCACGTGTCCGCCCCGTCACCCCAGGCCCGTCGTCCGCAGCGGCCCAGGACGCAAATCCAAACCCAGGCACCCCCGAACTTCCCGAACAGTTCTTCGTGGCCAACCTCGCCGCGGACTTCGCGAGCACGGCGGGACGGACCTGGACGGTGGTGGAGTCCCCGTTCCCGGGCTCGCGCGCCAACGCCGGCAGCCCCGGCCGGAAGGGATGGGAGCCCGGGGCTGAGGTCTCGGAGGACAGCTTCACTTTCCTGGCGCCGAGTGTGCCGGCCAATGTCCTGGGAATGGCCCACAACACCGGGCAGGCGGGCCGGAACCTTCCCGCCCAGGCCTTCCACAAGGCGGCCACCAGCGTGATCGGGCCGGGCGAGGCGATCAAGCTTCCGGCCGGAATCGGCTTGGTGGAGCCGGAGGCGGAGCTGGCGGTCGTCGTCGGCCGGGCAGCGAAAAGCCTGACTCTGGAGAACGCACGGACCGCGATTCTGGGCTACACCATCGGCAATGACGTCACCGCGCGCAACCGGCAAACATCCGATGAGCTGTGGCTGAGCGCCAAGAGCCAGGACACGTTCACGCCGGCCGGGCCGTGGATCGTCACCGGGCTGGACCACGCAGACCTGCCCGTCGGCGTCGTCCACAACAACACCGAGCTGCCGGCGGCAAGCACCGCGGACCTCGGCTGGAAGGTGGACGAGATCCTCGTCTACCTGACGTCGTTCATGACCCTGCACCCCGGCGACCTGGTGCTCACCGGGTTCCCGGCGGCGAGCGCCGGCATCCGGCCGGGCGACACCGTCACCTGCCGGGTGGGCGGGATCGGGGAGCTCACCAACCCGGTCACCACCGCTAGCTGACCGGCAGGCCGCCCAGGTTGCGGACGCTTCCGACGGCGGCCGTCACCGCCGCGGCGGCGGCGTCCAGGTCGGAGGCGGTCACCGACGAGTCAAAGCTGAACCGCACGGCGGTCTGCGCCACCTCCGCTTCGATGCCCAGAGCCACCAGCACCGGTGACGGCGCATCCGATCCGGCCGCGCAGGCCGAGCCGCTGGAGCAGAGAACGCCCTGGCGCTCGAGCTCCAGGAGCACGGACTCCCCGCTGGTGCCGGGGAAGCAGAACGACGCCACGGAGGGCAGCCGTTCGGACGGGTGGCCGGTCAGCAGCGCACCGGGAACGCTGCCCAGTACCGCGGTGATAAACCGGTCGCGGAGACCCGTGACGCGGGCCGCGAGCGCAGGCTGGTCGGCGTGCGCCAGGGTGAGCGCGGTGGCCAGAGCCACGGCCCCCGCAACGTTCTCTGTGCCGGAGCGCCGGCCGCGTTCCTGGCCGCCGCCGTGCACGAGCGGCTCCACGCGGGTCCGGCCCCGGACGAACAGGACGCCGTTGCCCTTGGGCGCCCCGAGCTTGTGCCCGGAGATGCTCAGCGCGTCCACCCCGAGCGCCCGCACGTCCAGCGGCAGCCAGCCGGCGGCCTGCACGGCGTCGGTGTGGAAGGGAATGCCCCGCTCCTTCGCCAGGGCCGCCAGCCCGGCCACCGGCTGGACGGTCCCCACCTCATTGTTGGCGTACATGATGCTGACCAGCGCGGTTTCGTCCCGCAACACCGCGGCGAGCGCCTCCGGGGTGACCGTACCGTTTCCGTCCACCGGCACCACGTCCACGGTGAAGCCGTGGAAACGTTCCAGGTACCGTGCAGACTCCTCCACGGCAGGATGCTCGACGGCGCTGATCACCACCCGGTTCAGCGCCGGGTCTGCGGCCTGCCGGGCCAGCGCAATTCCCTTGACGGCCAGGTTGTCCGCCTCCGTGCCGCCCGAGGTGAAGGTGATCTCCCCCGGCCGGCAGCCCAGCACGGCGGCCACGGTCTTGCGGGCATCCGTGAGCGCCCGCGCGGCGGAGTCACCGAGCGAGTGGTGGCTTGACGGGTTCCCGAATTCGCCGGTGAGGTAGGGCCACATGGCCTCCAGCACCTCCCTGCGGACGGGTGTTGTGGCTGCTGCGTCCAGGAAGATCATGGTGTGTTCACCCCACTGTCAGTTCGACGTCCAGGCCGAGGTCCAGGGCCGTGACGCTGTGCGTCAGGGCTCCGACGGAGATGACGTCCACGCCCGCGGCGGCGATGTCCGCCACGGTGCGCAGGTTGACGTTGCCGCTGGCCTCCACCACGGCCCGCCCGGCAACCTGCCGGACGCCGGCACGGAGTTCCTCGAGGCTGAAGTTGTCCAGCATGATGGTATCCACCCCGGCGGCCAGGACGGGCTCGATCTGCTCGGCGCTGTCCACCTCCACCTCGAAGTGCGTGGTGTGTCCCAGCTGGGCCTTCGCGTCGGCCAGCAGCGCGGTCAGCTTTGCCGGGTCTCCCCCGGTCATGATGGCCAGGTGGTTGTCCTTGGCCAGCACCGCGTCGGACAGGCTGTAGCGGTGGTTGGCGCCGCCGCCGCAGCGGACGGCGTACCGTTCCAGGACGCGCAGGCCGGGGGTGGTCTTGCGGGTGTCCGTGATGCGAGCCTTGGTGCCGGCGGCCAGCGCCACGAATTCCGCCGTCCTGGTGGCGATCGCGCTCATCCGCTGTGCCAGGTTCAGCCCGACCCGCTCGGCCAGCAGCACGCTGCGCGCCCGGCCGGTGACCCGGGCGAGCTTTGTTCCGGACACGAACGCTTCACCGTCGGCCACGAGCAGCTCCACCTGCGTGTCCGGGTCCACCATCAGCATCGCGTCGCGGAACACGCTGCCCCCGCTGAAGACTCCCGGGACGCGGGCGTTGAGCACAGCGGTGGCGCGGGCCTCGGCCGGGATCAGCAGCTGCGAGGTGATGTCGCCGCTGGGCGCGTCCTCCGCAAAGGCCCGTTCCAGGATTTCGCGGACGGGTGCTGCAGGGAGGGTCAGGCTAGTCATGGACAAGGCTCGCTTTCGGGCTCATTCTGAATTCTTCGTCTAGGTCGCCGACTGGAAGATCTGCCGGCCGGCTGTCATCCCGGTAATGCGCGCCGAGAGAAACCTGCCGCTCCCGCGCCGCGTGGACCAGCAGCTGCGCGGCGAGCAGCAGGTTGGCGTCCTCATGGGTTCGCGGGTCCGCTGACTGCGGCACCGCTTCAGGACGGACGACGGCTGCCCACTCACCAAGTGCCGCCCCCGCCTCCCCCAGCAATCCCCCACTCCGCAGCACGCCAGCCTTGGCTGTCATCAACCGCCGCAACGCTTCCCGTGAAAACGCATCCCCCATTTTTCCCTCGGGACGGGGCGCAGTTCCGTCATCCGCCCCGAAGTCGCGGGACAGTGCTACGGAAGCGTGCGTCAAGGGGAGGCCGCTAGCGGCCGTGGGCCCACACGATCCGGGTTCCCTGGCCGAGCTTGCGAGGTTAGGGAGATCGTGGGGACGCGGAGGGGTGCCGTTGGGAAACGGAACCGACGGCTCACCAAGAAACGCTTCAACAGCGCGCCTGCCAAAGACCAACCCCTCAAGGAGCGAGTTACTCGCCAGCCGGTTGGCACCCTGGACGCCGGTGCAGGCGGCTTCGCCGGCCGCGAAGAGCCCGGGGACCGTGGTGCGGCCGTGCAGGTCGGTGGAGACGCCGCCCATCCAGTAGTGCGCGGCCGGCGCGACGGGCACGAGTTCCCGGGTCCAGTCGATGCCGGCCTCCCGCGTGCCGCGGGTGATGGTGGGGAAGCGCCGCTCCAGGAACCCTGATCCCCTGGCGGCTTCGATCCCCCGGGCGTCGAGGTAGACGTGGCCGTTGGGGTCTCCGAGCGCGGCAAGGTGCAGGGCGATGCTGCGCGAAACGACGTCGCGTGGGGCGAGTTCGCCGTCGGGGTGGTAGCCGTGCAGGAATCGCTGGCCCCGGGCGTCAACGAGGATGGCACCCTCGCCGCGCACTGCCTCGGAGATCAGCAGCGGCTCCTGTCCGCCGTCGGACTTTGTTCCCCCCTTCCGGCGGGCTGATTCCCCCGGCCGGACAAGGCAGGTGGGGTGGAACTGGAAGAACTCCAGGTCCGCCACCGCGGCTCCCCCGCGCCAGGCGAGGGCCAGGCCGTCGGCGGTGGCAACGGATGGGTTGGTGGTCTGCGCGAACAGCTGCCCTGCCCCGCCGGTGGCCAGCAGCACGGCGTCGGCCTGGATGCTGCCAGGCCGGCCGTCCTGCAGGAACTCGACGCCCGTGACCCGCCGGCCCCGCTGCAGGAGGGCCGTGACGCTGGCGTGGCCCAGCAGCCGGATCCTGCCCGTGGCCTGCGCTGCCAGCACGGCGCAGATCAGGGCGTTGGCGATGCCGGCGCCGGTGGCGTCGCCGCCGGCGTGCAGGATCCGCGGCGCGGAGTGGGCTGCTTCGAGACCCAGGGCGGGGTCGCCGTCGTCGTCCAGGTCAAAGCGGACGCCGAAGCGTCCGAGCCCAGCGATGTCCCGGCGCGCCTCGGTGCACAGCACCCGGACAGCCGCCGGGTTGCAGTGCCCGGCGCCAGCCTTCAGGGTGTCGGCGATGTGGGCGGCAACGGTGTCGCCGGGCGACGGCTCGTCCAGGACGGCGGAAATGCCGCCCTGGGCGAAGTACGTGTTGCTGTCCGCGAGCGCGCCCTTGGTCAGCAGCACCACGTCGGCGCCTGCCTCCGCCGCGAGCAGTGCGGCGTAGAGGCCGGCGATGCCGCTGCCGACGACGGCGAGCCGCCGTCGGCCGGCAGTTCCGTTTTCGCTGGGGATGGTCATTGCGGGCTCCCTGTCAGGGCTTGGCGGCGAGCATGCGCTCAAGTGCTGTCCTGGCGTCCTGCTGCACGTCATCGTCCACGGTGATGCGGTTGACAATGCGGCCGGCGACGAGCTCTTCGAGGACCCAGGCCAGGTAGCCGGGGTGGATCCGGTACATGGTGCTGCACGGGCAGATGACCGGGTCCAGGCAGAAAATGGTGTGCTGCGGGTACTGCGCCGCCAGCCTGTTCACCATGTTGATCTCGGTGCCGATCGCGAAGACCGTGGGCTCGGTGGCTGCCGCGATGGCCTTCTGGATGAAGTCCGTGGATCCGGCGGAGTCGGCTGCATCCACCACTTCCATGGGGCACTCGGGGTGCACGATGACGTTGACGCCGGGGAAGTCGGCGCGGGCCTTCTCGATCTGGGCCACGCTGAAGCGCTTGTGGACCGAGCAGAAGCCGTGCCAGAGGATGACGCGGGAGTCCAGCAGGGCCTGTTCGTCGTTGCCGCCAAGTTCCTTGTGCGGGTTCCACATGGGCATCTGCTCGAGCGGGACGCCCAGCGCCTTGGCCGTGTTGCGGCCGAGGTGCTGGTCCGGGAAGAACAGGACGCGCTGGCCGCGCTCGAAGGCCCACTCGAGGACCGTCTTGGCGTTGGACGAGGTGCAGACGATGCCGCCGTTCCGGCCGCAGAAGGCCTTCAGCGCCGCGGAGGAATTCATGTAGGTGACGGGGATGACCGGAACGCGGCCCTCGGCGTCGGGCTCGGTGCCGAAAATCTCCTCGAGCTGTTCCCAGCACTCCTCCACGGAATAGGCGTCGGCCATGTCCGCCATCGAGCAGCCGGCGGCGAGGTTCGGCAGGATGACAGCCTGCTCCGGCTTGGAGAGGGTGTCAGCGGTCTCCGCCATGAAGTGCACACCGCAGAACACGATGGCCTCGGCATCGGGCCGGGTCAGGGCGGCGTTGGCCAGCTGGAAGGAGTCGCCGACGAAGTCGGCGTACTGGACAACCTCGTCGCGCTGGTAGAAGTGGCCCAGGATGACGGCGCGGTCACCCAGCGTTGCCTTGGCAGCCCGGATCCGGGCATCGAGCTCGGCTTCGCCGGCCAGCTTGTACTCCTCGGGCAGCTGGCCCTGGCGCGGCGTGGAGGCGGGAGCGACGTCCGCGCTGGAAGCCCCGGGGCCGTACGCGGGAACGCCGGCGAGCGCTTCCGCGAGGTCGTACTCCCAGGGCCCTTTGGCAAGAGCCGGGCTGCAGGTGCCGCCGGCTGCCGTGGCCTTCTCGGCCTGTTCACGCGTGATCAGCTGGATGGCAGTGTTGACGCTGCTCATGGGGTGCTCCTGTTATCTGGGTCGAGGCCGGGGCGGCCGGTAAATCGGTAAAGACGCGGCGGGCGGTGCTTGCCGCCCTGGAGGTATTCACCGGTTTCTTCGATTTCCGGCGTCGACTTGATCTGCCGGCGGAAGTTGGCGGGGTCCAGCTGCGTGTCCAGCACGGCTTCGTAGACCTCGCGGACCTGGGCGAGGGTGAAGTACTCCCCCAGGAAGTGATAGGCGATGGAGCCGTAGGCCAGCTTGTTCCGCAGGCGCCACAGGGCGTAGTCCACAATCGCGTTGTGGTCGAAGGCCAGGCTGCCGAGCTTGTCGGCACGGAACCACCGGACGTTCTCGGATTCGTCCGCGAGCGCAGCCTCGGTGGGCTGGACCAGCGCCCAGTAGACGATGGACACCACACGCTGGGTGGGTGAACGGTGCAGGCCGCCGAAGGCGTAGAGCTGCTCAAGGTAGCTCGGTGCCAGCCCTGTGGTTTCGCGCAGGTTCCGCGAGGCGGCGTCCTGCAGGGATTCGGCGTGAGTCAGCGGGCCGCCGGGGAGGGCCCACTGACCCTTGAAGGGTTCCCGGATCCGGCGGACCAGCGGGATCCACAGCGTGGGGCGGCCGGAGGACTCACTGGGCCGGAGTGCGAAAATCACCGTGGAAATGGCGAGCGACGGCGGCGCGGACTGCCGCTCGGCCACGTTGGCTGAGGTGGTGTACACGGTAATCACCCGCTTCG